>Ga0326514_10003443_pt1 | contig 10069 bp, 7 predicted proteins | sample 3_2548_0518_D_FD_203653 | JGI IMG/M metagenome (GOLD analysis project Ga0326514, IMG submission 203653) | Bovine rumen microbial communities from UC Davis, California, United States - 3_2548_0518 | ecosystem: Host-associated > Mammals > Digestive system > Stomach > Rumen | place: USA: California... | reverse complement strand
TTATGTTAATAAAATCGATTTTGAACAGAATTAAAAAAGCATTGATATTGATATATCAACAATCACTAGGTTCCATTATATCTAATTTCAAAATTTCTGCTTTGCGAAAATTAACCTGTAAAGAAGAATTGATTAAAGTTGGTTTTATTGTTCAGATGCCTGAATTATGGGATAAACAAGAATCTGTATTTAAATTAATGCTAGCTAATAAAAATTTCGATCCATGGTTGATTATTGTTCCGGCATATGATTTTGAGAACTCCAAAATAAGCGATTATTGTGAAGAAAAAGCCTTTTTTTCAAATGTCGCTGAAGGTAAATACATATTAGCAAAAGAGAATAATGCATGGCGTGATTTATCATTAGATAGATTTGAATATATATTTTATCAGAGACCATATGATCATTATTTACCATCTGAGCTTCAAAGTGACAACATATCTAAGAAATTTAAAATATGCTATATTCCGTATGCTACTCCAGAAATTAAAAATACTGGGTTGTATCCATTTAAATTCTTTAAGAATGTATATTTAGGGTTTATGGAGGATGGGGTTGCTGCTGAGTACAATAACAAAAGATTTCATATAAAGAGGCATTTCCGTTTTTTGAATATTGGATATCCGCCTTTTCAAAAATGCATGTCAGTAAATTGTAATTCAGATAATAAAACGGTTCTTTGGACTCCTCGTTGGAGTTATGATCCAGTAATTGGTGGCAGTCACTTTTTTGAATACTTTGAACAATTATCAGATTATTCTTGGAATACTGCTCAATTAATAGTTCGACCACATCCAATGATGTGGAGCAATTTCCTTAAGGAAAAGCGAATAGACGAAAAAGGTATTAATGAAATATGTGATAAGTGGAAATATAATGGAATTATAATTGATAGGAATTGCAAGATTGAAGACACTTTTCTATATACAGATATTTTGATATCAGATAGATCTTCAGTTATCCCTATGTTCTTTTTGACGGGTAGACCAATTATTTATTGTGAATTTAAATCTGATTATGGGTCGTTATTTACATCTATATTGCCTGGTTTATATATTGCCAATAATTGGGATGAAGTTAATGATTTCTTGACAATGCTGTTAAGTGGAGAAGACCCCAAAAAGAAATTGAGAAAAGACATAATTAACACTTATTTTAGTCAACATAAAAATGCGAGCTATTCTATTGTAAAATGTATTTATAATGATGCTAGAGGTTGTAATTATGAAGCGAATAGGAACAATTAGTTATAATATTTATTGCAATTTCACCAACTATGGTTCTGCTCTTCAAACTTGGGCTCTTCATCAAGCTATTAAAAAAACAGGAAATACACCTATCCTAGTTGATTACTGCCCGGATATATTAGTTGATAAAGATCCTTTAAATCCATTCGGAAACATGTGGGATAAGGATGATGAATCCAGAAGGATGGTCGAATTAACCATGCCGGCTATACGTGAAAATTATAAGAAGTTTGATCTGTTTTATTATGATCGTTTTGATAGAACTGCCGGTTCATATCGTTCAGACAATTTTAATACAATAATGAAAAATGAAGATCTTTCTGGATTTGTTTGTGGAAGTGATACTATTTTTTGTCCTGATGAGTTTGGATTTGATGATGGATACTATGCTAATTATGAAGTAATGCAAGGTAAGAGTGTTTCATACGCAGCTAGTTTTGGTGATCCTCATTTTAATGATGAAACTTATCCAATACTTAATAATAGACTTAAAAATTTTAAAGCTTTGGGAATTAGAGAAAATTTGATGATTCCCTATATCAAAGAGCATACTTCAGTTCCTGTTCAAAGAGTTATTGATCCAACACTTTTGCTTAGGCCGGAAGAATATGAAAAGATAATTTCTGAAAAAACGATTAATGAAAAGTATATTCTTCTTTATTCCAGAAGGTATTCTCCTTTAATGGAGTCTTATGCTGAGAAATTAGCTAAAGAGAACAATTGGAAGATTGTTGAGATAAGCCTTAGAGCAATAAATGCAGAAAAAGGACATATTATGGCATATGATGCCGGTGTTGAAGAATTCTTATCATTAGTGAAGAATGCAGAATTTGTTGTAACAAATTCCTTCCATGGCATGATATTTAGTGTTCAGTTTAAACGGCCATTTGTTATTTTTTCAAGAGAACAATGTGATAACAAGATATTTGAGTTGCTTGAGTTATTTGGTATTTCAGATCGAATGCTTATTAATGGTGAAGAAAACTTTGATGATATTGATTATTCTGTTGTTCATCAAAATATTGAAAAGGCTAGAAGTTCGTCTATTGATTTCCTTAATATGGAATTAGAACTATTATAAATTAGCAATGTTTTTGGATTCAGGAAATAATACAGAATGCTTTGGTTGTGAGGCTTGTGCTCAAATCTGTTCTAGAGCCGCAATTAAAATGATTGAGGATAATGAAGGTTTTCGATATCCTGTGATCGATAAAACGTTATGTGTAAATTGTGGACTTTGTCGTAAGATATGTCCTAATGATAGTCTTCCTGTTAAGTTCATTCATGATAAATATGCATTTGGTGGTTATCACAAAAGTGATGAAATCAGATTTGAGAGCACTTCCGGCGGAGCGTTTTCTGCTATTGTTGATGCTTTTTGTGATGAAAACTATGTCATTTTTGGCGCAGAAGCAAATGGGTTACAAGTGTTTCATAACTATATTTTTAATAAGGAAGACCTGGGTAAATTCAGAAAATCTAAGTATTCACAAAGTATAATAGGAACATCATATAAGGATACTAAAAGATTTCTGCTTGAAGGGAAGAAAGTGCTGTTTTCCGGCACGCCATGTCAAATTGCGGGTTTACTAAAATATATCGGTAATACACCGCAGGATAATCTTTTAACTGTTGAAGTAATCTGCGAAGGTGTTCCAAGTCCACATTATATTCGTAAACTTGATAACCATATTCTTACTAAGTATGGTTCAAATATTGAAACTATCGATTATAGATATACCGGACAAAGTTGTTTTAGGCACGGTAAGTGGGATTTTCAGATTATGAGAATTACTCTTGCTGATAATAAAAAAGTGATTATCAAGGATAGGTGGTTTAATCCTTTTTGGTCTATTTGGCTCAATCATTTGATGAGCAGACCATCTTGTTATCATTGCCTATTTACTACTATTGGGAGAGTTTCTGATATTACCTTGGGTGATTTATGGGGTGTTCATCTTTATTGTCCGGAATTATATGGCCATAACGGAGGTTCTTCTTTAGTAGTATGCAATACTGAAAAAGGGAAGAGCGTTTTTAATGATGCTCAAGTAAATATGTATGGACATGAGCTTTTGTTTGAAGATGCTTTAAAATATCAGAGCCCCATGAGAAAAACTATAAGTGAGAATTCAAACAGAGCTGCTTTTTTGAAAGACCTTACAGGAGATATGAGTTTTAATGAGATAAACAAAAAATGGGCTCATAAACCTACAATAAAATTGCTATATCAGAAATATATTTGGGGTAATAGACAAAAAGTATTCATTTTGAATTTGAAACATAGATCAGAAACAAAGAAAGGATAAAGATATGCTTAATTTTACAGTCGGACCGGTAATGTGCAGCGATGAAGTACGTGCGGTTGGTGGTGAACAAGTCCCGTATTTTAGAACATCTGAGTTTTCAAATATAATGTTTGAGAATGAAAGCTTTATGCTTAAATTTGCACATGCACCGGAGGGGTCTAAAGCAGCGTTTATGACAAATTCTTCCACAGGTTCTATGGAAGCTGTGGTCATGAATTGCTTCACTAATAAAGATAAGGTCCTGGTAATTAATGGTGGAAGTTTTGGTCAGCGTTTCGTTGAATTATGTGAGATTCATGAGATTCCATATGTTTCTTTGAATTTGAATCAAGGCCAGCGTCTTACTAAGGATAGACTTTATGAATATGATGATCAGGGTTTTACCGGACTTCTTGTTAATGTAGATGAAACCTCAACAGGTGTCTTATATGATACTGAAATGATTGGGGATTTTTGCAAAAAGAATAAGATGTTTTATGTTTGCGATTGTGTATCGTCCTTCCTTGCTGATCCATTTAATATGGATACTTGTGGTTGTGATGTAATGATAACAGGCTCACAAAAAGTTCTAGCTTGTCCGCCTGGAATATCAATAATAATCCTTGCACCTAGAGCTGTTGAAAAAGTTACTAATTCAAAAGTTAAATCAATGTATTTTAATCTGGCTGATGTCCTAAAAAATATGGAACGTGGACAAACACCTTTTACTCCTGCGGTAGGAATTCTTTTACAGATAAATACCAGACTCAAGGAGATTGAAGCTGCCGGTGGTGCTGAGGTAGAAATTTCAAGAGTTGCTGCGCAGGCTGCCGATTTTAGAGAGAAGATCAAAGAACTGCCTTTTGAATTAGTTTCTGAAGCCCCTGCAAACGCTGTAACTTCTGTTCATCCCTTGAATGCTGATGCCTATGAGATTTTCCTGAAATTAAAAGATAGATATAAAATATGGATATGTCCTAATGGTGGAGATATGAAGAGTGTTGTCTTTAGGGTTGGTCATATTGGATATCTTAATCATGATGATAACACGACATTAATTAATGCATTAAAAGATATGCAGAGTAACAATGAACTTTAATTATTTGATGAGATGGTGATTGATTTATGATTAAAGTAATTACATATGGAACTTTCGATATGCTCCATTATGGTCATATTAAACTATTAGAGCGTGCTAAATCTTTAGGTGACTATTTGATCGTTGGTGTTACTTCCGATGACTATGATAAAACCCGCGGTAAGATAAATAATCAGCAATCATTAATGGAAAGAATCGCTGCTGTTGAAGCTACTGGTATTGCTGATGAGATTATAGTTGAGGAATATGAAGGCCAAAAGATTGATGATATTAGAAGACTTGAAGTAGATGTTTTTACTGTCGGATCTGATTGGGAAGGCTATTTCGATTATTTAAATGAGTATTGTAAAGTTGTTTATCTTCCAAGGACTGAAGGTATTTCCAGTACTGAAGTAAGGGCTGAAAACAGAAAACTGCGGATAGGTTTAGTTGGTTCAACTGTATTTCGAACTAAATTTGTAAATGAATCCAAATATGTTAATGGTGTAGAAGTAGTTGGTGTTTATGCTCCTAATGATAGTTGTGAACTAGAGAGCGAAGATCTGTTTTATTCCGAGAATTATGATGAATTGCTTTCTAAAGTTGATGCTGTTTATATTGTTTCTAAACCGGAGAATCATTATTTGCATTCAAAGATTGCTTTAGAAGCAGGAAAACATGTTTTGTGTGAGTCACCGATTGCATATACAAGAGAAGAAGCAAGGGAATTATATAATTTAGCCTCTGATAATAATTTAATATTAATGGATGCGATTAAAACCGCATATTCAACTGCTTATCAGCGTTTACTGTTATTAGCTAAAGGTGGCAAAATAGGAGATATTGTTTCAGTCGATGCTGTTTGCACAAGTCTTCGAGATGGTATCTCTAATGAAGGTGCCGATTTAACAAAAAAATGGAATAGTATGTGCGGTTGGTCTCCTGCTGCAATGTTACCTTTATTTCAGATCTTTGGAACTGATTATATAAATAAGATTTTTTATACTAAGTTTCAAGATAAGGAAAAGAATATTGATGCATTTACAAAGATAGATTTTGTTTTTGAATCTGGTGTTGGTTCCGTTAAGGTAGCAAAAGGCGCAAAATCTGAAGGTGAATTAATTATTACAGGAACTAAAGGATATATCTATGTCCCTGCGCCTTGGTGGAAGACAGATTATTTTGAATTGAGATATGAAAATCCTGAAGAAAATAAGAGATTCTTTTATCAATTAGATGGTGAAGGAATTAGATATGAAATATTGGCTTTTGCTAAAGCTGTTAAATCCAAAAAAGGAATTAATCTTGTTTCTGAATCTATTTCAAACGCAATTGTTGGTGTTATTGAAGATTTTAACAATCGTAAGGATTTAATTGAGTTATTTTAATGATATATGTGAGCAGTTATCTATGGTAATCATCGTAACAGGCGGCGCCGACTTTAAATGAACTCGGCTGGCTTCCTGAGACGAAGTTTGCCGACGGCATCAAGAAGAACATCAAGTGGTATCTCGAGAACCGTGACTGGTGGGAAGAGATCATCAGCGGCGAATATCAGAACTACTACGAGAAGATGTACGGGAACATTTAATTTTGTTGTATCGAAATTACTAATTAGAAATGAGTCTTTTAGATAAGATAAAAACGAGTTATAACTGTTTAGGTATCAAGAAAAACCTAATATTGATATCTATTATTCCTGTTTTGTTTTGCGTATTATTTGTTTATTTTGAAGATTTTAAAACAAAGTATTCTAATACAATAAATAAATCTGAAACGATAGGAGAGATCGTTCAAAATCGAACTGTTTCTCAGGATTTTATTTGTGAGTATGATGGTTTATCAAGTGTAAATATTTATATATCAACTTTTGCAAGAATGAATCACTGTACATTAGTAGCCAAACTTTTTGCAGATGATGAATTAATTCAAGTTTGGGAAATTGATTGTAAACAGTTAGCTGATAATTCTTATTATCCTCTAAAATTGGATAAAACAATTAAAGACAGCAAAGGAATGAATTTTCATCTATTTTTTGAATCAGATGGTGTAGAAGGAAATTCTGTTACAATTTATAAGAATACTTCGGGCGAATATTCTGGTTTATATATCTTTGATAATAAAGTTGAGGGTGAATCTCTTTGTTATCAATTGCAATATTCCACCGTTACCGATGCTAGAGCAGAAAAGATACTAGTTATCTTTTTTTCTGTATGTGTGTTGATATTAGTTTCGTGGATAATCATGAATCAATTTGAAATATCTATAGTCAAACGTTTTCTTTTGTTGTGGGTTTTATTGAGTCTGCTGTTCAGCATATCAAACACGCCTTTCAATACTCCAGATGAGCCATCTCATTTTTGTCGTGCTTATGAAATATCGCTTGGGTATTTAGTTTCAGATTATAACGATGAAGATAATGTAGGCGGAAGAGAGTTGCCTTTGGATGTTAACTTTGATCTGCTTAAAAACGACTGGCAGTCGTTTTATGAAAACCGAAATATGAGCATTACTGAAAATTGGGTTTTTAGACACTTCTCATATATTGCAGTCTACTCACCGGTATCTTATTTTCCACAAGCTTGTGGTATATATTTTTCAAGGCTTTTTACTTCAAATATTCCTATAATTTTCTATTCGGGAAGGTTTGTTAATTGGTTATGTATTACTTTGCTATTATGCATTACATTAAAACTTCTTCCTGTTGGTAAAGAATTCTTTTCGCTTGTTTTATTAATGCCAATGAATATTCATGAAGCAGTGTCACTTGCAACTGATGGCATGGTTGTTGCTTTATCAGCCTTTATTGTTGCCTTTGTTTTATTCCTTAGAAACAGAAAGGCTAAGTTAAAGTGGTATTATTTATTTATTCTTTATACTATTGCTATTGTAATTAGCCTTTATAAGATTGTATATTTTCCGTTCACTCTTTTTTATCTTTTGATTCCAAGTGAGAGTTTTAAAAATGGAAAATGGGGGAAATTATTACATGGTTTTCTAGTTGTTTTATTAGTTTGCGTTGCTAGTTTTAGTTGGCTAAAAATCTGTAATAAATTTCTCGTTTATCCAGGAAGCGATAGTAAAGTACAATTACAATATATATTTAGTCATCCATTTAATTATTTTATTGCCTTTTGTCGTACTTTAATTAGTAATACTAGCACTTTGATTTTTAGAATGGTAGGAGATTCTCTTGCTTGGTTGAATGTATCAACGGTTGGAATATTTGCTTTAATATACATACTTGTGCTTGTAAAAAAGACTAATGGAATTAAATTGCATGGGAATAAAGATCTTACAGGTATTAAGATTGTTTCTGGAATAGTTGTGATTATTATTGTTCTTCTTACTTATACTGCTGAATACTTAACCTGGACAAATGTTTATAGCAATATCATTTCGGGACTTCAAGGAAGATATTTCATCGCTTTGCTTTTGCCGTTTTTTCTTTTAATGACAAAGGATAATCCATTTCTATATAAAAATGAAAGTGTCTCTCTGAATTCACAATGGATTGTGATGCTTATTAATATATGTGCATGTGGTAGTCTTATGTTTTCTTGTTTGAGAAATTAGTTTGTTGTGATTCTGTTTAGCCATGCGTTTTTAATATCTCATATAATTAATAAAAAGGATTTTGATTATGTCAATTTTAGTAACAGGTGTTTGCGGCCAACTTGGCCATGATGTAGTAAATAACGCTATTGCCAGAGGGTATGATGTAATTGGTTCTGATATTCAGCCTGTTTATTCTGGTGTGACTGACGGAACTGCTGTTAATTCTGCAGCATACGTACAATTGGATATTACGGATAGAGAAGCAGTTTTATCTGTAATTGAAGAGATCAGACCTGATGCTGTCATTCACTGTGCGGCTTGGACTGCAGTAGATGCTGCAGAGGATGAAGAAAACAGGGATATCGTCGATAGGATCAATCACTTGGGTACAAAGTACATTGCTGAAGCAGCAAAAGCAATTGATTGTAAGATGCTTTATCTGTCTACGGATTACGTATTTGACGGCAAGGGTGAAAGACCTTGGGAGCCTGACGATAAGTGTTTTGCCCCTTTAAATGTTTATGGTCAGAGTAAACTTGACGGTGAATTAGCGGTATCTTCAATTCTCGATAAGTTTTTTATTGTACGTATAGCATGGGTATTCGGCCTTAATGGAAAGAACTTTATTAAAACCATGCTTAACGTTGGTAAGACACACGATACTGTCAGGGTAGTTAATGATCAGATTGGCACACCAACATATACATTTGATCTTGCTCGTTTACTTGTAGACATGATTGAAACTGAAAAGTATGGTTATTATCATGCTACTAATGAAGGCGGGTTTATTTCTTGGTATGATTTTTGTGTTGAGTTTTACAGGCAGTATGGCCTTGAAACAAAGGTTATTCCTGTAACTTCAGCAGAATATGGATTGTCTAAGGCTGCAAGACCCGCTAACAGCAGATTAGATAAATCTAAATTATTTGAATCTGGATTTGCTCCTTTACCTGATTGGAAAGATGCTGTAAGAAGATATTTAGCTGAGGCCGATATTTGATATATCTAATACAATGAATAAAAAAGGCATCAATTAAGATGCCTCTATCATAAAAATGTGGATATTAATATCCACAAGCGGTATAAATATTATACATAAAAAAATATATATAATAAAGTATTATTTATGAGGGTTTATTATGTCATTTAGTTTTATTAAAACCAATCTTTCTGGGGTGGTTATAATACAACCTCAAGTTTTTGGAGATAACCGCGGTTATTTCATGGAAACATATAAGAAGAGTGATTTTATTGCTGCAGGTATAGATAAAGAATTTGTACAGGATAATGAATCATCCTCAACAAAGGGTGTTCTTCGTGGACTACATTTCCAGAAGGATCATACGCAGGGTAAGCTTGTAAGAGTTACTAAGGGTGAAGTTTTTGATGTAGCTGTTGATGTTCGCCCCGGTTCTGAGACATATGGTCAGTGGGTAGGTGAAGTTCTTAGTTCTGATAAGAAGAATATGTTGTATATACCTGAAGGGTTTGCACATGGTTTCCTTGTAATGTCTGATACTGCTGAATTCGTATATAAATGTACGGATGTTTATGATCCGGCCTCTGAAGGTGGCATACCATGGAACGATAAAACTATTGCAGTTGAGTGGCCAAAGCTCGATGTTCCTTATAAAACAAGTGAGAAGGACGAGAAGCATGAGACATTTGCAACTCAAGATTTCTCATGGGCAGAAAAGTGGCTTTGATTTCAGGAGGTAAGCAAATGAAGGGAATAGTTTTAGCTGGTGGTTCAGGAACACGTCTTTATCCGTTAACAAAAGTTACATCAAAGCAGCTTTTGCCAGTTTATGATAAACCAATGATTTACTATCCTTTATCCACGCTTATGTTAGCTGGTATAAGGGATATTCTTATTATTTCGACACCGGAAGATACTC
>Ga0326514_10003442_pt1 | contig 10072 bp, 8 predicted proteins | sample 3_2548_0518_D_FD_203653 | JGI IMG/M metagenome (GOLD analysis project Ga0326514, IMG submission 203653) | Bovine rumen microbial communities from UC Davis, California, United States - 3_2548_0518 | ecosystem: Host-associated > Mammals > Digestive system > Stomach > Rumen | place: USA: California... | reverse complement strand
TTCCATAAGGTCTGTGCCAGCCCGTGAAACTGAACCTTTGCAGAATTGAGGTCTGTTGTTTCGCTGTGAATTGCGAAGTTTGAATTTACCGATTTGATAATTGCGTATTTCATTTTTTGTTCTCCTTATCTATGCACCTAACTGTGCGATTATCGCCTTCAATTCGTCAGCGATTGTTGTGCGTGATACATTCGTGCCGATTGTGATTGTTTCGCCTACGGCAATGGCTGAAATGACCTTGCAGAACTCTCCATTCAGCATGATGTAATCACCGACCGCATGTGTAGCGATTGCCGTTGTCTGTTCAATCGGTGCGATGCTTGTTGTCAGTTTGTACGTGACATTCTCAAACTCATCAATCTCCGCTTGTACATCAGATGCTTCTGTGCCGATATATCGAAGATTGATCGTGTCTCCGTCTGTGGTCAGGATGTTGTATCCTTCCAGCAATGCAAGCTGTTGAGCTGTTAACTGGATGGTTTGAGGGGTGGCGAGCAGAAATGTAATTTGAAGAGGATTTGATGCTAAATACGTTTTCCATTTTGCGAGTATTTCGGATGCGCTGTCTGCTGATGATGCACCGCACAATTCGAATACGTATAATATGTAGTGCATGTTGTCATCTACACCATTCCAAATTCCCCTTGCCGGATCATCGCCACGTTTAAATACTTTCAGCCAATTAGATAATCCAGAAGACCTGTAACTTCTAACCATCAGAGGATTGTTAATGTAAAAACCACTGAAAGGGGAATAGACACCCCACAATTCATCTGAACTTCCGTCATATTCAACTATCGCCCTATCCACCACCAGTTCACCAGTAGTTACGTCGAGCGTTCCACCGTAGACTGTCTGACCGAGTGCGACGGTGACTGTCTGCCCTGTATATGGTTCGTAGGATGTGGCGGTTGAGCCTTCTTCTAACTGATATTCAGAAACATAAAGAGTCGCTTCTGAACTCAATTCCGCTCTTATTTTTGCAATACCGCTTGTTACAGCAGTAAATGTTCCGGATATCCTGCTCCATGTTTGATTGGCGAAGCACTTTACAAAATCTTTATCAAATTGAGCGTCTGTTCTTACAATTTGAGGATAAATATACACTGGCACATCCACGTTTGCTTTTACCATGGCAGAAAATGTATACGTTTTTCCTGCAATAACCGAAATTTCTTTGTATAGTCTGCTCCATGCTTGAGTGCAATAATACACTTCATGATTGTTATATGTTTCTTCGCTTTTAGTCCATCCTGAGTTTGTGTAACCGTCAAAAGATGGAGAGCCAATATACAAATTCTTCCCCGTCCTAGTTACATTCACCTGCGTTCTTCCGGTGATAGGTCGAATGTTCGTAGGCGAAGGGTCACCGCTACCACTCTGAATCGGTTCAAGTTCAACGCTTAAATCCAGTGCGTTACCTGCAACACCATCTTCAATCTCAATAGGATTTCCGCTTGTTGTCCGTTCTCCCATACCATTCGCAGGAATATCAGAAGCAGATACTTCGACGTTCCCGTTGCTGTCCGGTGTAATGTCATTTACCGACTTAACTGCTGAACTTAGACCTGTGTTTAAGGCAGAAACTGTTTCATCAATCGCATCCTGAACGTCCGTTGCTGTCAGTCCGGAATCTGTGTTGTCATATGTAATGTCTGATGCAGTACCGCCACCACTTTCATCTCCCCATTCGGTTCCTGTTGCAGTCTTCTTCAGGACTTGTCCTGTTGTTCCACCTTCGGGAAACTGAGCATCAGCAATGCCTTGTTCCATCTTATTCAGATTCTCAGCATTGATGTCAGGTGGTGAATCGTTTATCCATGTTGTTTTAGTGTATGCCACTATAAATCACGCCCCTTTCTGTTGTGTTGTCATTCTGCTTCTACGGGTTTCGCCTCTTCAGGCTGACGATTCGCTGCTTCCTCAATCTGCCTTTGCAGATCCTGTAGCATGTAGTAAATCGTTGTCAGCGGTAATCCGCTTTCATTGATTGTCTTGATAATCTGTTCTTCTACTTTCCGTGTCTGTTCTAATGCGTTCATGTTTCCTCCCTAGAAATTCGCACCCCTTAGATAGCCACTGCCATCGTAGTAAAGATAGTCATACTGCACACCTCTCGTTTTGAGAGAAACATATCCATTGGATGATGTGGTTCCGATGTATGTTACGTTATTACCGATAAGATCCAAATTTCCATTGGTATTAACTCGGATTGTTGATGTGCCACCAGTGCTTGTTGAGATACTTAACGAGCCATCAGCACTCATATAAAACGAAGAACGAGTAGCACCATTTGAATCTCGGTTTGTTATTGACAGTGCGCCGGAATTATTTTCGGAATGCATATAAATCGTGTTAGCCAGGTTTCCGTTATTATGACAGTTTGCCAAATAAACATAATTCTGCGTGTTTGTATCCAAACTGTTCAAGTTGATATAATTCCGTCTGTTTCCGCTTGTATCGAAATTCTCGACTGCAACATAATTGGCACTTGTTGTCGAAGTCAGATAGAATCTATTAGCAGTTCCACCACTTGTGTTGTAGTTGTAAAACTGGAAGTCACTTGTGGTGTTAGCATTAGAACACTGAATCCAGTTTGCTTTTTCTCCACTAACCCAGTTATTCTGCAATAGGATTCTGTTCCAGTTACTGCTCGGATAATGTTCCAGGAAGAGAAAGTTCATATTTGAAGCATTTGAGTCACGATTATAAATTTGCACATATCCTGTCGTGGCTGATGCATACTCATATATAAAGTTTCTACTTTTTCCATCCCATCGATTTGCCAAACGAACCTGCGAACGTGTATCGTTGTGGCTTATCTCAAGTTCATTTTCCCACACAGAGTTAGAATCCATATTTGTAACTCTGAACTCGCCTTCAGTTTCAAATAAGACTCTTCCATCTCCATCAAAGAAAACTCCATCATCTTGATCTGTAGCTTTAATGGTTACAGATGATTGTGCAGAGCCGAATGTCAGGTCAAGCGATGACGTATCAACGGTGATTTTGTTGGCATTGATTCTCAGTCCTGTCGGAGCGAGGTTAATCTGCGAGATCAAATCTCTTGTCGAGATATTCGTCCATGTTCCGAGCGGAAGATTTCCCTCAGTTTCGAATGTCATGAAGCAGTGATTGATTTCAAAGACATTCGTACCTGTGATTCCGTCGAGGCAGATATAGAACGATAACTGCTTAATCGTGTGGTTTGTGACAGCGGTGATAAAGTCAGAGCCGAATTTCACACGGGCAAACTGTACGTCTCCACCCGCATCAATCTCTAGCGCAGATGACTTCGTGAAGTAGATTTCAGTATCTGTATCATCCACAACACGTACCGCCAATTTCAGAGTTGCAGTTCCGTCATAGGTTACAAATCTGTAACTCATCAGAAGCTGAACCATTTCTGAGATTGTGCCGGAATACAGTAACTGCTGATGGAACGTTGCGCTTGTCTCTGTTCCATCAACAGACAGTTTCATGCAATGCCCATCTTCCTTACCGCTTACCACGAAATTGCTGTCATAGAAGTAATCGGCACTGGAGATGTTTGTTGGAGTCCAGTATCTTGCCCGATTTGTTTGATCCGTAAAATCAGAGTTGATAAGCAGGTTGTATACACCGTTTCTACCCGCCACAAGGTTTATCTCATTTGAATTCTGCGCAATCTGTGTAGTATGCGTGGTTGTAATAGTCTCCAATCCAGCAACCTCAGTTTCAACATTCGTAATTGTACTGGACAGCGTTTCGACATCGTTGACAATCTCGTGTGTGCGCTGATTCAGTACATTCACCATGCGGTTTACTTCTGTGGTCTGCTCAATCTCCTGCGTACCGTTTGCGGACAGTGTGTCAAAGCACAGTCTGCTTCCGCTAAGAACACGGCATAACAGCGGAGACATAGCAACATGACCATTCATCGTATGGATGTTTACATAATCTCCAACTTCCATGAACGGCAATCCCATAAACTTACCGCTGAATGGGATGTACCGAAAGTCTTTGATAGCGTTCAGAATGTTTGTCGCAATCGGTCTTCCGCTTGCATCCGTGAGATTGTATAGCAGAGGGTTTCCTTCAATGACATAGGTATTAGATCCATCGCCTACGATGATGCCAATGTCATCCTCCGTACCACGCAACTGAACACGTTCAATCTTGGAAGTGTAATAGTCCGCAATCGTCAAATCACCGACAATCTGTCGGTATTCATATTCATGATTACCGGATGTGTCTTCGTTACCGAAAGAAGTGTGCTGATTCCGTGGATATAAGCCTGTATACGGGTATAAACCGATGTGCGGGTATAATCCATCTCCTGCGAGAATTGAACTGTATAACCGTACTACACCGAGCCTGTCAGCCTTGAAGAATCCACCGACTACTTCCTGGATATATCCAAGCATCTCAGCACCCGTAACTCCATCGAAGAAAGCGTTACGTGTTTCTACGGAATAGTCGTAGTTATTGAATTCCTGCGGAATGTCATACGAGATGCCAAGATGAGTGAACAGCGCAATAACAAGGTTTCGAATCGTGATTGGGAATGTGACCTGTGTATTCCACCAGTCATCGATGTACTCATCCAACTTCAATGTAGCCTTATCAAAGCAGGTACACTTGATGAGATAATCCCCGTCATTCACTGCTTCTACAACTGTATAAACACCTAACGGGATATCCGTATCCGCACCATTAACGGTAATCGTCTGCTTGGCTGTTACTTCCTTCCCTTGCAGGTTTTTAATATTGTCTTTGATATTTATCAGAGTAAATACCAATTCGTTTTTTTCTACTCGTGATAAAGAAAAACTCTCCGCACTGCATAGCGATTCTGTAATAGATACAGAACCGCTAAGAATGTTTCTCGGAGAGTATTCCTCGTCTCCGATAGTAAGAAAAATATCAGTTAAAGCGTTACCTTCGATGTATGCGTTTTTAACTGCATCAGAGACATTTATCATCTTTGTTACCTCTCAATGATTGCTACTTTGACGTTTACCCATTCGCCTTCACCATGACGAAGCGAATAAAGTTCGTAGGTAATATTGCCGGAATACGCTTCATTCAGCGTTCCATTCAAACCGCTTTGGTAATCGTAGAAGATGAATTGGAAGTATTCCTGTGACTTGAGCGCACGCTTGATTAAGTACATCTGATCGTCATTCAGATATGCCCATTCAAGGTCTAATCTTCGCAACGATCTCCGAGCCTCTACCTTATGCAGATATCCGGCTTCATCTCGCCATGCCTCTAACTGAAGGTCTTCCTCTTCGTACTTCGGTTTCACCTTCGGTACAGGAAGCGTGATCCTTGTTCCGTCACTCAGAACAACGATGTATGTATTAGCGGGAAGTTTATCCGCTTGTCCTGGTATTGTGCTTGACATAATTCAGATAAACCTCCCTCTTAATAACTTAGAATCGGACTTCTTCCAGTCCTGCGGATCTCGTTGTTAACGTTCTTAACAACAGAACCGCTAATCTGCTTGCCATCGAGGTATACGTTTGCAGAGAATCCACCGCTTGCCATTGCTGATGTAACAGCATCGTAGACACCCTGTCGAATACCATCCACAATCTGATCGTTATTCGCTACCGCAGTGTGTCCGTTCATGGAACCGACCATTTCCGCTCCACGCTCGTTTGCGATGAACAGTTCACCCGCATCAGGGAAACCGCCTTGTGCGTACCACGATACGTTCAGCTTCGGCAGAGATGTCGGCAGTCCGAGTGCAGACAGCACTGATGCCATCCATCCACCCGCAGGTTGTGTAGACCATGACAGGTGCGGAGTCTTAACTCTGAAGGATGGTAATTCAAGTGTTGACCACCATGTTTTCAGACTGTTCCACTTTGTACGCATGTCATTTGTGAATTTAGTCCATCTTTCTTTGAACCCATCCCAAAATCCTTGCGTGAGACTCTTGCCGATGGATGCGGTGACTGTGGAAGACTGTCCATCAATCCCGAACAATTCTTTGAACCATTTTGTAAATGGATCTGTGACATTGTCCTTGAGCCATTGCTTGCCAGTATCAATCTTGTTTTTGATTCCTTTGAAGAATCCACCCGCAGCAGCTTCACCATCCATCTCAGGCTGTGTCGCTAACTGGAAACTAAGACCAAGTCCAATAAGTGCTTCGTAACCAACCTTGTCTCCAAGTGCTAACGAGATGCCACCCTGTACATGCGGTGTGATAGCATCGAGGATGTGTTGCAACCAATCTTTAGCAGTCCAGTTACTTGTATCTTCAAATCCGAATGTTTCAATCCCTAACGATAGTCCAAGTCCAATAGTTGCACCGATAACAGCACCTAATCCACCGCCAAGTTTGAATCCAATCAACGCACCGCCAATCGTGTTCAGAACAGGCTCTAATTTTTTCAGCATGTCATCGCCAGTAGTACCACCTTTAAGGAAATCGAAAGTTTTAATACCACCGAATAATGCGATGCCAATCGTTGCCCCAAGCAATGCGCCCGCAGGACCTCCAAGTGTGAACCCGATGACACCACCAGTAATCCCGATGAGAGCAAGTCTCAGCATCTCGCCAATTTCGTTCCTGCTCAGTTTGTCATCGTCATTGAAGATTACGGAATCAATTGCAAGACCAAGTGTGCATCCAAGTAGGGTTCCGATAACCGCTCCAGGAACACCGCCAATCATGAAGCCTGTCGCTGCTCCAAGTGCCGTTGACAGTCCGACAATCGCTTTCTTAGCAATGTCTTCGCCGGACAGGTCATCCCAATCAAACAGAACATCATTGAAGTTCAGTTTCATCTTTCCGACCAAGTCCTGAAGCCGACTGTTGAAATCTGTCATCTCTTGGAACATTCCTGCATAGTCTTCAGCGGAGAATCCGCTTCCCGAACTACCCTTATGTTTGTCCAAGATGGTGAGCATATCTATACCCGCCAATCCAAGTTTTTTGGAATTGGATGCAGCACCACCGACAGCCTTCGCATATTCTTTCGGATACTTGATTGCTTTCGTCCATGAGGCAGCACCACTGAGTAATGCAAATACCTGATTTATGACATTCAGCAAATCAACGAATCTGTCGATAACGAAGTCTATAGCAGGAGCCAATGCGTTAATCAACGGAGCGACCATTGCACCAAGGCTGTTCTTCATGTACAAGCCTGACGTTGCAAGTTTATCCATTGCCTGTGAGAAGTCACCGTTCAACTGCTTCGACCACTGATACAGGTTATTGACACCTTCTTTGAATCCCTGTCCTATCTCCTTGATAATCGTTCGTACCGCTCGATAGAACATGATTCGCTTGAATGCTCCTGCAACACTGGACAGGTTTGAAGCAAACTGTTTCAGTCTTGCGGAAACAGCACCTCCTACCGATCTGCCAATATTTTTGAAGACATCCGCAACTTGGCTTCCCTTTGCGAGGATCTCATCGAGATATCTCGACAAAGTATTGTCCGCAAATGCATGCGACATTTCATCCCATGCGCTGTCATTAACTACAGAGCCGGATGCAGGGGCAGAACGCACTCTCAGTCCTTCAGCAGACTCAATTAATCCTTCAATCTTTGTCTGTGTGGCTGTTGCTTCTTCGCCCATTGCATGAATGGACTCAGCCATTCTATTCGCCCCGCCGGACTCATTCAGTTTCTGAATCTCTGCTTCGATTTTGTTTATCTTTGCAGACCAGTCTGCAATATGCTTGTCATTCTGAGCAGAGTCATCTCCAAGCATCCTGGCATTCAGGAAATTTGCCAACTTAGACTTAGCGTATTCCAAGTCTGTCCGAAGTTTAGTCATCGTATTGATGTTTCTTGCAAAGCTAGCTGCCTCTTCAGGTGTGATGAGGCGCATTACTTCACGATTCTGATGACTGTACATCTTCTCCAACTCAGCGTTGTAGTTGGCTTGTGCTTTCTGTATCTCTTCAAGTGCGCTTGTCAGACGTTTGCCTGTAACGCCACTGTTATAGAGTTTTGCGTATGCTTCTCTAGCATCGTTGACCTTTCGCTCAAGAAGATCAATCTTTGTGGTTTGGTCAGCAATTTCAGATGCCATATCAGGAGTCATCGTATTGACTAACGGATTGTCTCCTGGCTTCATGATCTTGTCATACTGCTCACCAAGTCTCTTGATTTGTTTTACGTAATCACCAAACTTGCCGAAATCCCACTTGTCACCATTGAACATCTTGTCGAGTTTGCTACCTACCGAAAGCATTTTGGACTCGATCATCTGAAGTTCAGATGTTGACTTGGCGAAGTTAATCGCCTCCATTGCTTTCTTGGTATCTTCGGATGTTTTCTTGGCAGTTTTACTGATGTCATTTAAACCTTTTTTGACATCATCCGCACCGGAGGTATCGGCTTTTATCGTTACACCTATTCCAAAGCCATATTCAGCCATTTGCTTTCACCTCCGTATCTGATTTTTTTGCGAATTTCGCATTTATTGCAGTCATTCGTGCTTTCATAAATGCCATTTTCTTTTCGTAGTCTTCTCTCTCTGCACGTTTCGCACGTTCCTTCACTTCCTTATCAGTCAGCGGTAACGGCTCTTTCATATACGGAGAGATTTGGACTCCCTTAGTCTTGATAGAAAGAGCGGGCATTATCGCATTCAGCGCATTGTAGATATACAATCCTTGAAGCCATAACTTTTGATTTTCCCACTCTCGCCTACGTTCCAAGACTTTTCTGTATGCTCTAACCAAAGTGACATCTTCATCCCAATACTGACGAGGTGTCATACCTGCATCCAAGTAGAATGGGAATAACTCTTCCATCACTTCGGTATATGTTCTACTTTTAGAAGAAGTTTCAGCAGAAGACGAACCGCTTAGAAGTTCGTCTTCCACCGAACGTTTTTTTCGTTTTCTTCCGGCTCTTCGAACAGCGAATCTAATGCTTCGTTGTACATTTCAACCAGTTTCTCTACAAGTTCTTCCTTGTTTGTGAACAGCTTGTAGATCCGGTCTACTGTTTCCTTCTTTACTCTCTTGTGGTGACATTTGAATGCTCCACGGAATAACATTGGGAACATAGTGAGCGGTTTATTACGGATAGCGGAGATCGTGAAGCCTTCGTCTTCCATTTCCTTCACTGTCCGTCTTGTGTATTCAAGAGTGTAATGTTCACCCTCAAAATCGAAACTGATTGTTTTAGCCATTTAAGATTTTCCTCCTTTGATTTTTATCTCTTATGGTTTGTGCCGGAATTATCGAATGTTAGCCTCCAACGGAGAAGCTAACAGGTGATGCAGGAGCAATTGTGATCTGCATGGAACGTGCTTCGTTGACTCCACCGCCTGTTACGAACGGCTTTGCCATTGTTCCCTTGAAATCAAATTTTCCGAGGCTTCCTGTCGGAGTCGGATCGGAACCGGATACTTCTGTTCCACCGAACCATACGGAGTAGTAAGACGGTGCGGTTTCGTCAGCAGTTGCGAGAGTAACTAAAGACTGGAACTGAGTCGGATCGTAGTTGGCATTGAACACGAAGTTCTCTGCTTCCTGGATACCGAGTACAGAAGTCCGCATCGCATCCGTAAGAGTTGTGGTGTCGATTGTTTCAGGTTCGCCACCGAGATCCGGAAAGTCCTTGATGTCAATTACCTTGGTGTAAGTTGTACCGTCGGTAGAATGCATAAGGAATGTTTTATAAGTGCTAGATGCGTTATAAGACATGCGTATATCTCCTTTTTATCTTCGATAAAATCCGTTAGCATCTGCCATGCCTTCAAACCTTGCGGTGAGGCGGTAAATGCTAGAGTCGTTAAGATTCATAACAGGTGTGCAGATGACCTGTGTGAGATTCATCTCAGCCATCTTGTCTGAAATGATCCCCATGATCTCTTTGCAAATCTGCTTCTTAACGTTTTTGTCGTTCGAATACACTTGTGCTTCGAACGTGAACGAAACAAATTTAGGTAATGCAGAAGAGTCTAACTGCGCTCTCGGTGTTGTACTGTCACTCTGATATAGCGATACATGCGGGAATCCGCTTGGTACTGGCTGATAAGAACTATCGACTTTAGCGTTTGAATAAACCGCAAGGATTGCCTCTTTGACTCGTGTGAATATTTCATT
>Ga0326514_10003441_pt1 | contig 10075 bp, 5 predicted proteins | sample 3_2548_0518_D_FD_203653 | JGI IMG/M metagenome (GOLD analysis project Ga0326514, IMG submission 203653) | Bovine rumen microbial communities from UC Davis, California, United States - 3_2548_0518 | ecosystem: Host-associated > Mammals > Digestive system > Stomach > Rumen | place: USA: California... | reverse complement strand
CCTGCGATATGGTATAAACCTGTCCCGGATTACACATTCCCTCGGGAATTAACTTACCTCCGCCCTGTTCCGGAACCAGTACATAATGCTCTGACATATCTTCCAGATCGATATATGAGAAGTTCACATCATAAAACTCCATACCGCCCAGCTTCTTCAGCTGTTCTTTGACGCGACGGCGCATCTCTAGAGCGATCTTCAGGATCTCTTCTAACTGTTCCTTCGTATAAACGCCATCCGGATACATCAACTTCACAAGACCGCCTACAATCTTCCGGACCGCAATAGTATCTCTCTGATTCAGATTTCTTCCCAGACGGAAATATTCATCCAGGGCATCACCATACTGTTCCTTCCGGAGCTCCCGAACAAACTCAGACAGATAATCCGTGATGAACCCATAGTCATCAGTAAAATGTTCCGGTCTGAATTTTGGAATCTCCCAGCCCGGAATATAGCAGTGCATACGGTCAAGGAATGCCGTATCCGTTCCCATCTCCGGCGGGAACGGATCAAACAGACTGGATGTTTTTAGTAACACATCTACACTCTGATTGATATTTCCAACAAAGACCATCGAAGCGGATGCTGCCTTCTCTTCCTTGCCTCTGGCAAAGGATCCGGATGCCATATAGTCCTTCATAATCTGGATGCCGTCTTTATCCTTGAAGTTAATGCCCGCAACCTCATCGAAAGCCACGCAGTCCCATAACCCTACCAGACCAATCGTCTTCCTTCCCATGTTATAGAAAAGGTTAGCCACCGTGGTCTGTCCACCGGACACCAGGATACTGTTCGGTGATATTTCTTTATAAAGATGTGACTTACCTGTGGATCTTGGACCCAGTTCACACAGATTGAAGTTATTCTCAACCAGCGGAACCATACGCAGTAGGAGCAGCCATTTTTCACGGTCTGTCAGCTCATCCGGCTCCATGCCGATCGACCTCATCATGATATCCAGCCATTCATCCTCTGTGAACTGCTTGCGACCTTCCTTCAGTTTCTCGATCTCTACATGCGGCATCTGGATCGGAGTCAGCTTTCGGATCTGTACCGGCATGCCGTTTTTCTTTTCCTCTTCTACATATTCATAATCCAGCTGTACGATGCACCATATACCGCCGCAGAGCAGCCGATCATACTTTTCCGGATACTCATCATCCAGAAGAACATTCGTAATCCCCAAATTGGAGAAGCTGGCTACATAAAGGTTCCGCTTCATATCCAGCCTTGCCGTTACCATATCGATGACGGTATAACTTCCCTTCTTACGAAGCCTGGATAGAACTTTCTGAGCCTCATCCGGACGAACAAAATTATCTGCCAGTATTTTCTTTACGTTCTTCACGCCCTGCTCAATAACTACATCATCATCCGAACTGCAGTATTGCCCCAACAAAAATTCCAGAACATAAACTGGTACATTGGCACCTTCCTTGATTTTCTTCGTTAAATCCTTACGAACAATCTTACCATCGAAATACTTACGGAGTTTTCTTTGGAGTTCTATTCTACAATTCCCATATGCATTATCTAGAGCTACCCCATCAAAGACCTCTTTACCTATTCTATCTTCCATCATCAATAAACTTCCTATTTCGAATAGAGTTGCAAACTAAAATATTCACAACAATCCTGTAAATACCTCTCCTTGCTTTTTAAAAAATACGTTAAAAATCTATTTCTCCTTTTACCAAATAATCTTGTACAAATACCAAGCCTTAACCGCATATGTTATATACCGTTCACGTTTCTATAGAACTAATCTTTATGAAATGAGAACAACAAATTTTGGAGAACCGCTAATAATAATATATTAATTTTTATTATCATGCCATCGATAATGATCAGTTTTCTCTTGTCCGCAGTACTGATTGCATACATTTTATGAACCAACAGACATCTGACTGCATAAAGATTCCCTGCAAGATCCGTATATGTCTTTCTACCAAAATACTTGAGGATATTAATGCATTCTTCATTCAATTCATTTCTGCTAGTTATATCCTTCTTATCAGTATAAATGTTAAAGAGCTTCTTTACTCTGTTCTTTTCTCCGGCTATATTATTAACATCCTCACGTACGTCAAATAATTTTTCGGTATCTACCGATATATGGCCTAACAATTTTTGAAATTCATTTTCAAATATTTCTTGAATTAGTATTTCGATAATCTGATATGAATAGTAAAACCGCAAAAGCACTGGTAACTTTTGTGGTAGTTGTTCCTTAAAAATCATATTTATGATTTCTTCATGATCTATCTCGCTTGAAATACAATTCAAGTTGATATGTCCGGGGCTATTATCTTTACTTTCAGGTAATGGCAGCGTTCCTTGAATCTTCCCTGTCCATGAGTATCCATACTGGCTGAGACCGATTATGTAATGATTTAGGTTAAAATCACTTACTGCTTTACAATTATTATGATCAATAACCAAAAGATTTGTGTTTGGATCATACAGTTTTTCAAGCAAAAGCTCCTGTGATATACCATCTTCGCCTATATCTATAGTACATTCTATGTTATTAAGAAGGATATAAGTAGCGATATACGCATATTTCAAAAAGAATTCATTTTCTGCTTGGGTATGCTCTCTTGATAATAATGCCTGAATTGGAAATACCCAGCCAATACGACCCCAATCTCTATCTATTTTAATCTTAACTGTATAAATACTATTCTCCGTTGAATCTTCATTATTAAGCAATTCAATACTGAAATCATCCAGGCTATACTCTGGATCAAGATTAAGTATTGGATGGTACTCGAGTGGCTCTGAGTCGAGTCCTTTTAAAATAAACTTATTATCACATGACATGTATTCCAAGTCTGTGAACTCAGTTACCAGCTCCCCATCTGATTCATATCTTAATTTCATATGACTATACCTGACTAATGTACTTTTTATACCCGTTCTCAGCTGCATTATCTAAATTTAAATACGAATCACTTTCACTGTTGAAAAGTTCCCTAAAGAAATACTGGAAATACATTCTCTGAGCATTACCTATCTTTTTCGATTTATCTCTAATCATATCAAGATACCTTAGCATGGATAGAAACCAATCCATGCCCTCGTTTTGTGTTTTTAACTCATCAATCATTTTTAAAACATCTGCAAATCCAGTTAGTACATCACGATCTTTCATCCTACCTATTGCAGCTCCAAATCCAGTTAGTGCCTGAGATGTGGAGAACGCTTTGCTAATGTTTCGCCCAAAGGGAGCACCTGTAATATCGTATTCAGAAAGTGCTTCATCAGTAACACTTTCATCACTAGTTATTTCGCGCAGAGCATTAAATATACTAATATAACACTCCAAGTATTCTTTAAATAAATCAGATTCAATTTTCTCCTCTGACATCTTTTCAAGCATTTTTATATTTTCCAAAAGTTCTTGGCGATCAATCGGTAGCTCATTCCGGTTCATATAAGAATGAAATCCTTCTACTGTATTTTTAAAAAGAAATTCATTCTCTGAGGGACGAGCAGTACCGTCTACGTCTGAAATAAGCTTAATCCCATTAATATCTGTGTTAAGCATATCGCTATATAGCATCTCAATTTGATGTCTTGCTGACATAGGAGTTTGGCCTGTATTTAATGTCAGCATTCGATAGAGAACACCAAATTTATTAATTTCAATATATATTTCTATCCTTAACTTGTAATTACAAAATTTCTGGTATTTGTCATTTCCAGATAACATATCAGATAAATCCATCTGCTTCAGTTCGGCATCAGCATCTATTAATGTATAAGTGCGCTGTAGACCATCTAATATCAAGATTTCTTCTGAATGAGCATTCATATATTTCGAAAGCTCGCAAGGATTTGTATAGTCTATGCTTTCTTTCTCAGTGATAGCTAATACTAACGGTGGCATAATGCACCCAAGTTGTAAGTCTTTTTTTAATAGTGAATACACCGATTTTGATGTCTTTACTCGTCGGCGCTGAAATTTATTATTTGATATAATCTTTGGTGCTAGTTCCAAATACTCACTAAATGTCATTTCTGCATAAATATTGACACTATTGATTCTAAAATCCTTTGCACTAGAAAAAACCTTCATAGCGTAACCTTCTCCTATAGTTTAATAATTCTCTTTGTCAAACCAACCCTTAACTGAAGAAATCAAATTCATCCACCGCAAAGGCGATATCTATCTGGAAGGCTTCACGCGATACAACTAGCCCGTCCGTATCCGCAATCACAAGATAATAGATTTCTTTATTGTCATACTTCAGCGACTTCAGATTGAAGCTGCACCGGAAAATTCGCTCCTGTCCGTTGTCACTGGTTTTATCTGCAATGATTTTTGCGACATCGCTAACCTGCTTTCCATTGCTGTCTGTAAAGTACAGCTGATAAGTAGCAGCCTCACGATTGTCTCCCACCGGCTCCTTCTGGTAGAAGTTCAGTGAGAAAATCATATTGCTGACTTTATGTGTTGCCGACAGAAGGCTGACTTCGACCGGCTTCGTATCATATTTCTTCTGGTTCCTCTGATACTGTTTGCTCTGATTTCTCAGGAAGTGATAATCAATGACTGGAACGACCATTTCCTGCAGGCTGATACCGCCATGCACGAAATTGAGTCCACTGCCGCTCATTTTTATCCTTACGTTTTCCTTCGGAGCAAAAGCATCATATTCTGAATTGCCGCCAAGGAATTTTACCTTCTGCAAATAGTCCGGATCTGAGTCTTTCGTCATAATAGCGAAACGTCTGCCGTATTCAACAATATGTTTGACGAATCCCAGTTTATCAATCTTATCATCTTCAGTCAGTGGACTATGAGTATAAAGGAATCCATGGTCCGCTGTAAATAAGATACGTGTTGCACCAAAATCATTACAGATGATCTTTGTCAGATTTTTCAGCTCTTGGATTGCGTCATCACATGCCGGGAAAACCATAGAATCTGATGTATGACTTGCCTCATCAATGGTATCGTGGTAGATGTACACAACATCCATCCCCTTGACCATCGCGCTCCTGTCAGCCCTCTTTGCACGGACAAGATCGTTATATTTGATTGCCACGCTGTTCGGCTTCGCGGCTTTCAGCACCTTATCACGGTATCCAGCATCAGTTGAGACACCATCTGCCATGACCTTCAGCACGTCACCATGCAACTCTACTTCAAGTTCTTTATGTGGAAGAAGTGCTGCCATACCGAACTTCGTGATTGTCGGGAATATTCCCTGAACATCCTGAAGCTTTACATCTGCCTGTGTTTCTCTACGCAACTGTTCTGTCAGAGAAGCCGCCACTTCATAACGCAGAGCATCTGATATAACAACAAACACCCTGCTTTCCGCATTTTGGATCCGGTTTTTATAGAAGTCTACTTGCTGCGCCACTTCCAGAATCCTTCCGTACTTCGCCAATTCATCTGAGCAAACAGCTGACCAGTTTCCACCAAGCTGTCCCAAAAACCAGTTCTTATACAGTCCTTCCACCTTCTCCATAACAGAGCGGAACAGGTCATGAAGATCCGCGTTGTAGGACTTCAGGCTCTCACCGTAGCTGTTATGGAACAAACGGTAATAGGTATCCATCATGTAATACTCTGATGTATATTCCTTCCAGACTTTCTTTGCCTCCGCTGAATGGAAGCCCGTCGAATGCTCTTTGTAGAACGTCTGCATATTAGCTACCTGCTGGATACCTTCATAGTATTCCTTGACCTTTGCATATCCCACCGTCGTCCTGCGCTTTTCCACGGTCCTCTTTATGGCATCCACATCAATAATGTGGTCGCTGATTTCTGTCATCAGCTTGATCAGGATCACTTCATCCAAACATGGGAAGATTTCTGTATCTACCAGATCACCGACTTCCAGCTTCATGAATCTCTGCGGAAGCATCAGTTCATCTTCCACAACCTTTGCTATTTCTGAAAGCTGTTCCTGATCGTCACTACGCAACCAATCGGAAATAAAGTCATAGCAAAACGCCTGATGCGGTGAAGAGATCCACCCATCAAGACCGGCCAGATATTCCAGACGCATTGTCCTTGTGGCTGCCGTCAGAAGCAGATGTGTCGCCAACTGGGCAATATTCTTCTGCTCAACGTCGTATCCAGATCCCTGCTTTACCATGCTCCAGAATGCTTTATCTGCGCCGTAATTAATATACTCCCTGTAAAGATAGTTCGTATTTATATCCAAGCCTGCTTTCAAGACTTCTTTTATAATTGATGCAGGTGATACATCCTTCAGTCCACCTAATGCCCCCATAATCGCCATGTGTAGCTGAGCCGGAACGGTCGGTATCTTACTCTGACCGGCAATCTTATCCCTGCGCACCTTTGCATTGAAATACTTCCGATATTCCTTAACTTGCTTACGCATTGCAGGCGTTGACGGAATACCCAGTTCATCCATCCAGATAGAGATTAGATCCGCCCGAAATTCTTCGCTATATAATTCAATATCCAGAAGCCAGTTTTCCTCTGGTTTCTCATAGGACAGTGGACAATATACCAGATAGTTATTCGTGGTATCATCCACTGACAGCATTTTTTTTACTGAAAAGCTATTGGTGCCTGTCAGTATCAACAGCTTCGCATTATTCAGCGTTATCTCGTTCAACCCGGTCTGGAATTCTCTGTCTTCGTCATACCAAAATATAATACGGCGCTTGTAAAACTCCGGCAGTGGAGCGGCAAACCGCTGATTCAATTCCTGTATGATCTTATCTGAATCCACTTTAATGCTCCTTTTTTCTTACTTTTCTTTCACGGACACCTTTATCCTGAAGAAACTGTCCTAACGAATAACCTTTTTTTATTTTCCATGTGTCATAGCCATTTCTGCTACCTCCAGTAATAAATTGAGCTGCTGTAGACGGACTATCAAAGATGCATTCTTTTATAACAACACCGTCATTTACAAAATCCTTGTTTTCTCTCATGGAGAAAGCTTGTTCATTATGTCTAAACCCATTGGCATCAGAATATTTTAACTGACTTCCCACATGAATAATAATCTTACCAGCATCATATGTTGCTGTTGCTTCATAATCTCTACCGTGAATAAAAATCTCCTTTTTCATATCCTACCGTTCCTTTCTATTTGATTTTTGATAACACATCCTTTAAGATTGCATAATTACTCTTAATCCCATCATCTAAATCAATGTGGATCATTTGATCGGCAAGATGGTGTATTTTTTCTTCAAACGATCTTATTTCAGAAGCCTGCTCATTCAACAACGCCAGCTTTTTATTGAGTTTCACTCTATCCGAAGTCGATGCCTCCGATATCTGAGATTCTATGCTCTCTATTGCTGTTCGGTACCTACTCTGTTGTTCATGCACATAATCTGTTCTTATTCTTGCTATTGTATCTGGGCGATATCGATGCAGATATATCAAGCACTTAAACCCATTCTTTTTTCCAGAATCAAATTGCCAATAAATAGGCCTCTTTCCAGAACCAGCGACAGAGTATACTGAACAGTGTTCGGAATAAAAATCATTTATAAAATAATTTCGGATAATATCTCTTGATGAACCTCTTCCTCCAAGACACTCAGCAATATAATTTAAATTCTCTTCTAATGCATGTTCCCCATATACGGTTTTGATAAAGGATATGAATCTGCTGACAATATCATCAGAAAAATACTCGTCGTCGCATATAGGTATGATATTATCGTCATCAACTTTGAAACGCTGGTATGATGATGCATCCCACCGACCACCTGCATATAATACACCGTCTTTGTCCAGCGAATATCTTCCAAACATACATCCTACGGCATAAGAGATTAAACTTTTTATTTCTCTTTGTTTATTTGCAAGTCGTACTGTAACTTCGTCATCATTTTCTTCAGGATTCATATCTTCCTGCATGTTGTAGATATCTATAAATATCCGATTTAATTCTTCTTCATTACCTTTTAATTTGGCAAACCTGTCTTTACACTCGTTATCCCATAATTTATATGCTTCCTCTACTGTAGATACATCACGTATAAGCGGATGTCTGCGAAAATCCCATGATAACTCGAAAGAATCCCAATCTTCCTTACAAATTCTTATACTATCCTCACATAAGGCTTCTATTCGTTCCCTTTGCGTTTCATCAAAAATCACCGGAAGAGAAGCGACATGACCAACCTCATAATTAAGTGTTGGGCTTATTAAACCCAAGATTGCCTTGTTAACTTTTGAATTCATAAAAGCAATCACATACTTCAAATTATTATCGTCTACAAACAATGAACAACCTGCCACATCAAAAAGAAAGCCTTTGGGAATGTAACGCATAGAAAAAGACGCACTAGTGACTTTACACCACGATCCGCACTCCCTAAAATAAAACTGAGGGCTTCTTATTACGCTTCCTTTAAAAGCTTTAAGTTCTGCGCCATCATGCTGCCAGTTTATTAAATATGCATTATTTCCATACCACTTTTTGAACCCACCACCTTTGTTGTATGGATACCATTTTTTATTAGATAAAAAAGCATTTTCGTGATCTGAGCACTCTAAATAAATATCTTCACCTGACACCTCAAACCACAGTCTTAAAAACCTTTTATTGTCAGCTGTAGCAAGTCCCTGTTTCGGATTAGCAAAACCATTTACACATTGTCCCGTTTTAAACGCATCTATCATACTATTGCTCGCCCAGTATGCTATAGGAGTGCCCGGTATCACTTCAAAAGCGTCTTGCGAAGTGTAATAACGGTTTTTCTCATTGAAAAACTCTGGTTCTTTTTCATCGCGCCGAGAATAACAAAACTCTACTAAGCGCAATGCTGTCATTTTTTTATTGACTTTGCTTTTTCTGCTTACCCATGATGTAATAGGGTTATGCCCGACCTTTCCCTCAAAAAGTTCAGTCCCATAATCAACTATCGAATCTATACAATGACCGTTCAATATATTTCTACGAACTTTTTCAAAGCTCTGAAGGAACATCCATGATGATGTTGTTATAAATGACACAAATCCATCAGGTTTGCAAAAATCGTCCAAAGCTTTTCTCAGCATGACCATGCTCAAATCTGTCTTTTCATCTGGATAGTTTGCATTTACATATTTATCCAGCATCGGACTGAAACGATTGCTATTGAGATATGGTGGATTTGTAACTACGACATCATACTTTTGCGTCAAAATTATCCCCACAGATATAAGAGAGGAAATAATATTCGCTGCTTCTAATTCCCCATACACATCCAGTCTCTGTTGACCATTGGTATTATTATCTTTTACAAATTCATTCAATAACTGCCAATCAAAGTCTGATACTTTTAGTATGCTTCCATACTCCTTGGCGTCATTAAACTCTTTTTTTAACTGTAATGCCTCTTTATAAGCCTTTGCCTTTTTATCACTAGGCAAGGTCCCTCCTAAATATTTAAGAGAATCCTCTCTTATTCCATTACTTTCAAAAACAGACATGATATTAGGCTGAGGGATATTCAGTTGCCCATCCGTGTCCTTTCTCGCAAAAAACCTTCTATCATATGACCTTGCTTTCATCATTACTGAAAAATATGCTAATTGAGCTGCACGATTATCGATATCCAATCCATATATATTTTTTTCGACAATATTACGAACAGCTTCTGATACGGTGTAGCCATATTCTTCATAAATCTGAACAAGAACATCAAACATGTAGCACAGAATGTGCCCTGATCCAGAACATGGATCAATACAACGTAAGTTTTCAGGACAGATTTCTATGTATTTTTCGGATCAATCACTTTTCTTATGGGATAGGTGATAACTCCGGTAGTGTTAAGTAGCACCTGTCTGTAGCAGCGTCAAGGTCATCTGACCATTTATCCCTCCCGCCCCCAAAAACGGGGCGTGAGCATAAAAGGCCGTCTTCCCCTGACGCTGCTCCAGCCAGGAGCTACAAGGTAATCAAGGGGTGTAAGGACACCCCGGCCCTCAAATCGGGCCATAACAGTTGCATAAAAAAGGACCATCGTCTATGGTGAGAATGCATTTCCTGGCAGAAGTGCGCATACTCATCAAGGCGAGGTCCCTACATGAATTATACATACACTGAGTCCAATGGACAACTGGCAT
>Ga0326514_10003438_pt1 | contig 10082 bp, 7 predicted proteins | sample 3_2548_0518_D_FD_203653 | JGI IMG/M metagenome (GOLD analysis project Ga0326514, IMG submission 203653) | Bovine rumen microbial communities from UC Davis, California, United States - 3_2548_0518 | ecosystem: Host-associated > Mammals > Digestive system > Stomach > Rumen | place: USA: California... | reverse complement strand
CTTCTTGTTGGAAATCCTTTATAATATCTTCTGAAATCAACAAAAACACCCTTGTTGTTTGTGATTAATCTAGCAATTAAATCATTGTCTAACTTCACTATCTTAATTTCACTATCGTTTAAGTCGTAATCTTTTTTCGATAAAGCTTGTCTTTTTTTTTCAAGAAACTCCTTGGATCTTAAATCAACTGATGTTGTTTTATTTTCACCTTTAATTTCTTCTTCTTTTAAACTAATTACATCAACTTTTCCTTCTTTATCAATTTCATTAATTCCTGTTTCAACGTTCTTTATCATTATATATAAATAAAATAAATTATTATTTATATATTAAACACGGGATACTTCGATAAATCAAGAGAAGATATAGCTGAAATAATAAGGAAATCGCCAAAAACAGAAGATGGTTATTATATTTGTCGTGAATTCCCTGAATTACATAAACAAATTAGTGATTATTTCGATAAATATTATGTTTTCCCAAAAGATGATTTTGATAATAAAATATGCTTCACAAAAAATGATATTAATGCTTATTTAGAAAAAAAGGAAAGAATACATGATATATCAACAATGAAGAGAAGAGATAATTATTTACGCGATATAATAAAAGACGATTATAAAAAATACAAAGTAAACGAAATGATGAATGGTTATTTTTTTACTTTAGGCGAGTTAATAGATAATAGTATTTTTATATTTTATAATAAATATTGTTAATTTTTACTTTTTTTTACTCCTAGCAGGGCTGGCTGCTACTTTTTAAAATATTTAATAATATATTGTTAATTTTTACTTTTTTTTTACTCCTAGCAGGGCTGGCTGCTACTTTTTAAAATATTTAATAATAATATAAATATAGGTTATCTAATTGCTCAGGCTGTCCTATTAATGAACTTACTTGAAGAAGTAGGTTCGAAACCGGACATACATCCTGGGTTAATTAGTTAGCCTATTTTTATTTTTGTTTATTTATAAGATTAGTTAGACACTTCGGCCAATTCGGTCTAACTAATTAATTCAGGATGTAAAAGTATATGTGGCACAAGTTCGTGCCACATATATAGTAATTGGCATTTTTTGCATGGCTTCGCCTTCCGTGCCCATTTCCAATCCCCTTTTATTTCCCCAATCCCCAAAAATATTAAATTAATTTATTTATTTTTTTAATATTTTTAATATTTAATTATTAATTATATATTTTTATTTTTTTAAATTTAAATTTTTTTTTTAATGATGAACATTCCCAGAACATCCAACTCATATCAGTTACATTATTAATATTGAAATTATTAAGATATAATTCTTTTAATGATGCACATCCACTGAACATACCACTTATATCAATTACATTATTAGTATTGAAATTATTAATATTTAATTCCTTTAATGATGAACATCCATAGAACATACTTCTCATACTAGTTACATTATCAGTATTGAAATTATTAAGATTTAATTCTTTTAATAATGAACATTCATTGAACATAAAACCCATATTAGTTACATTTTTAGTATTGAAATTATTAATATTTAATTCTTTTAATGATAAACATCCACTGAACATACTACCCATATCAGTTACATTTTTAGTATTGAAGTTATTAAGATTTAATTCTTTTAATGATGAACATTTATAAAACATTCCACTCATATTAGTTACATTATTAGTATTGAAATTATTAATATTTAATTCTTTTAATGATAAACATCCGCTGAACATATAACTCATATCAGTTACATTATTAGTATTGAAATTATTAATATTTAATTCTTTTAATGATAAACATTCATCGAACATACCTCTCATATTAGTTACATTATTAGTATTGAAATTATTAAGATTTAATTCTTTTAATGATTTACATCCACTGAACATATAACTCATATCAGTTACATTATTAGTATTGAAATTATCAAGATTTAATTCTTTTAATGATTTACATCTACCGAACATATAACTCATATTAGTTACATTATTTCTATAAAATTTTTTAAAACAAATAGATTCAATACATTTACAATCGTAAAACAATTCATAAAATGATTTAACTTGATAATTAATAATTATATTTATTTTATTTTTATTATTATTATTTTTTAAAAAATTTAAGAACCCGAACTCGTCGGGTTCTTCTTCTTTTTTATTATCATTATAATATATATGATAATATTTTTCATCTCCTTCTTTAATATTTATAAATTTACCATATTTATTTTCCATAGTTTTTATTTCTATTTCTACTGATGAATATTTTTCTGAAAATTCTTTGTAATGATTAATATTTAAATTGACTCTTTTTTGGATACTTTTATTATATCTTATTGTCTTTAATTTTCGTCTTTTCTGAATATAATCAAAAAATTTTTGTATAAAATAATCACTTTTTAATTTTTTTAAATTCCCCCCATAAGAGAGGGGAACCTCAGCTACTAACCCAGCGTTAGTAGCTGGGTTGACCCCCTCTCCTACGGGGGTATTATTATTATTAAAAAAATTTATTTCTAAATTTTGTGCCATTTTTTTATATAAAAATAATAAAAATATAATATTTTTACTACAAAAATACAATAAATAACCATATGGCTATTTATGATCCCTTGTATCGATATTTGCAATCCCCAATGTGCTATTCGAATGGGATTGGGGATTGGGGATTGGGTATTGGTGGATTGGGGATTGGGGATTGGGGATTGGGGATTGGGGATTGGGGATTGGGTTTGAAATAGTTAATAATTAATTATTTTTTTAAAAAGTTAATAATTAATTATTTAAATAAATAAAAATAAATAGAAATAAAATAAATAGGATATAATTAATAATTAATTTTCATAACATAAAAAAAAATAATTAAAATTAATTATTTTTTCAAGATAAATAATTAAAATAATTATTTTTATGAAAAAAGAGAGACTGATAAATACTGATATATATTATAAAAAAAATGGGTGATATCAAAAATGTCAAAATTTTTTGAAAATGGTCCGATTCGCAATTTTGGCATAATAAAAAAAAGAGGTGATAGTGAAAATGTCTTTATTATGAAAATAAGAAAGTAAGAGATTTTGATTGGGGATTGGTAGGAATAATCATCATTATTAGGGGTAATAATAAACATATGATCCCCACTTGTGTAGTTGTTGTATTCATGTTGTGGGGATTTTGCTTAAAATTTTGGGGATTGGTAGCCATTTTTTTTAACTATTTTTTTAAAAAAATTAATAAAAAATGGGGATTGGGAAAAATGGGGATTGGAACCAAAAGTGGAACTGGAAGGTAGTAGAAGGAGGTATGCTAGGAGCATGGGGATTGCATGTATATATTCTATAGAGGATATGATTAATATCCCACTATGTACGCAATTAATATCTTGCAAAAATATATGATGAAAAAAAAATGTCAAAGTTCCATGTATAGGTATACATGACCACCAGTACCCTACTTTTTAAATACTTAATATCTAAATGAGATATTACTGATTTGGATAGATCTTGATGAGTTATGCACAAAAATATATTAATCACCTCGTGATGTTAGGCTTGTTCAAAAGTTATTTACAAAATAAAAATATGTAAATCACCTTCATTTAGATTTATATATTTCCTAATTTTTCATAATAAAAAAAGACATAAAATTAAAGGTAAAAAAAAACACTTCAAAATTACACATCAGAAGCGATATCGAAGGAATCGGCAAATCCCCGTACCAAATGACTTATTAGGGTCTCTATATTATATATATATATTATTATTAATATATCATGTATAATGGCTGAGTTATAAGCAGAAAAAATGGAACCCGGAAAATGGCACTTCTTATTTGCTGGCGAAAAAAAATCGGTGAATATAAGATATATTTTTTATTACACCAATAAAAGCCAAATACCATCTATTATACCTGTACGGGTTATGATATATCTATCTTTATTAGTTTTTAAGATATTCACAAAAAAATAGGTTCCGCAGGCGAAAATGGGGGGTACCTGTAGGTGGAATCATCATAGTGGAACTGGAAGGTAGTAGAAGGAGGTAGGCTAGGAACCTGGGGATTGCATGTATTTAATCACTAAGACATGTGATGGGTTTATGGCTATGTACGGAATATATATAGCCACATAACATTTTTATCAATTTAATTTAAAAATGGAAGATTTAAAAAAATTTGAAAATAATAATAACAATAAAAAACCCCCTCAAACAGAAGAAGAAAAAAAAGCATTGAGAGAAAGAGTCAATGCAAGAAGAAAAAAATTAAAAGAAAAGAAAAAAAAGAGCAACGAAGCTCTTAAAAAATTTAATTTAATGAAAAAAAGAGCAAGAGAAGAGAAAAAAAAAGAGAAAAAAGAAGAAAAAAATGAAGAAGAAAATTCAGATAATGAAATACTCGAATATGCCTCAAACGATGAAGAAGAGGGGTCAATTGAACAAAAAGAGGCTGAATACCCGAGAAAACCCCCTATGTACTTCGGGACTCAAGCCGATTTTGAAAAAGAATTAAAAAAAAAGAAAAAAAATGAAGATAAAAAAGAATATAATGATGCCATAAGGTCCCTCGACGAAAAAAAATTAGCAGAATTTTACGAAAAAAAGAGGGACAGAATGATTAAAAAAAAAGGTGATGGGGAAGATGAAGTTAGAATATTTAAATATTCTAATAAATATCAAAAAAAATTTAATAAATTTATTAATGATAATCATATGTTTCTTCTAGCAAAAAACGGAAGAAACTTAAAAACAGAATTATCCCCCTATAAACCCCCATCACAAATTAAAAAAGAAAAAGAAAAAAATCAAGAAAATTATTATAATAATATATTTAGTAAAAAAAAATATAATAATAATATAGAATTAATACCTTTTAATAGAGAGGTTTTTGAAGAAAAAATGGAAAGGGACGAATCAAGCTCAAATTCTGATTCATCATCATCATCAGAATCAGAATTTATTCCAATGAGCAAAGAAGATAAAATGAACGTAATTTATAATATGAATAAAATGAAAATGCAAGATCCTGCCGCAGTTGAAAAAAAATTAAATAAATTTAATTAATATTTATATATTTTAATATTATAATTAACAATATTAAACATATTTATTAACTTTCAATTTCTTTTTCTTTTGCTTCACTTATTTTATATTTAACATAATTTTTAGCAATTTTATTCATAAGTTCCTTCAAAACGTAAAGAATCCTAGGAGTTGGTTTTCCTATACCTAATCTGATTATTTCGTAATCATTACTATTTAATGCATTATAAATTGTAGCAACTCTCGATAAACTTGTACCGCGAATTCTTCTAATTACAGTAACAATTTCACTTAATTCTTGATCACTAATAGGGAAATTTTTTTTGACTGATTTATATACATCAATCGGAACATAATTTATACCCATCTTAAAAACTTTGTTTGTTTCTAAAAATCGGAAAATAGTGAAAATATAGCGAACAATTTTTTCATACATTTCATCAGATATAATTTTTTTATTGAAATAACATTTCCCTTTTACTTCTGATAAAGCGGTTGTAATTTTTCTAACGACTGTCCCAGGTGCTTGATAACCTCCTAAATTAAAGCTATAATCTTTCTCGACAAAATCATCGTTTTCATATTCATTATAATCTCCTATTCTATATTTGGATTTGGCCTCTTCCTCTTTTCTGAAAATTTTAGCTCTTTTTAACATTCTATCCAATTCTTCCTCTTTCTTTTTATCTTCTAATATTTTTTTATCTAACTGAGTTAATTGTTTTTTATTTGTCTCAATTTTCTTTTTAGTTTCCTGTTTTGGTTTTTTTTTGCCGATAAATGGTTTACTTATAATTTTTTTAGCTTTTGAAATAAAAGAATCATTTTTGTCAATATCTTTTTTATTAGAAATAAAACTCTCCTTATATTTTAAAAGATTTCCTGATTCATCTTCATCCGCACTTACTTCATAATCCGAATTAATTATAGATATCTTATTCTTTTTATTAGGAGGATTTGCAGGAGCATTAACAATATTAGTATTAGTTGTTTGACTTTCAATATTGGGCTGAGGAATATTAGATTTAAATAAAGTATTATTATTATCAGTATTAATATTGATATTAGGTAAGATATTGGTATTTTCTTGAGCATTTAAATTAGTATTTGTACCTTCAGCACTTCCAGTACCTTCACCAATATTGAAAAAATCATCTTCACTCTTTTCTTCAGCTTTTTCTTCAGGCTTTATTTCACCTTCACCCATTTCGATTTCGTTAATAACCGGGCCATATGGTGTTTTATCTTTCGATGTCGCGTTTATATCAACAAAACCTGTAAATGGAGGAACGGCAACCGGAATAGTCGGAGGCGGCACCACCGGTCCGTCAACCTTCGAAATTGCAGCATACCCGATCCTACTCATATCTAATGGCGGCTTTGCGCTTGTGCTTGTGCTTGTTGATGGCTTTATGCTTGTGCTCATTATTGGTTTCGCGCTACTTATTATTGGCTTTACTCTTGGACCCACTAACATTTTTGTGCTTGTATCTATTGTTCCTTCTTTTGATGGATCGTAACCCCAAGAGTCTTCATGACGATCCACTCTTTCCTTTTCCTTTTTATATTCTTCAATCTCTTTTTTGAGTATTTCTCTTTTCGCATCAAGAGCCGTTGAATCTACCACTCTGTTAATTACCGGTGATAGCAATGATACAACTTCAATCGGGTCAACCAACGTACCAGTCAATAAATTACGTTCGATAACTTTATCTCTTATTTTATTATACAAATCACTATCCCAAGCAACTTCATTATTAATGTCACTAACCAATCGATCTCGTAAATCTTTTTCTATTTCTATTTTCTTATCTTTCACTATTAAATCAAAACATTTAGTAACTAAATCCTCAACGATTTTTCTCATATTAGAATTAATTTCTCTAAAATTTTTAAGTTTTTTTAATCTTTCTTCTTCTGCTTTATCAAGTTTTTTAATATATTTTTCTACAGTTGTTTCAATAATATTTTCTCTAATTGCACCAGAAAAATTAGATACATCGCCTAAAAAAGCACCATATGATACAAAAAAATTAAAACAAGTATTTGCTCCGTTCATAGATACTGTGTAAATACTCTGTCCTATTTCATTCAGATCTTTAGTTATATCACTAGTGAATTTTCCCATAATAAATTCATCTAAAACAGCACTCATTCTATTTGCCAAATAAAACACATTTTTTTTCAATTGTTTAATAATATATTGACACATGCAACCTAAGCCATTAAAAAAACTTTCCATTTTATCGAAATCAGAATATAATTCAAGATCATTTCTATCGGTTAAATATTTAATAAGATTATCTCTCAAATTTCTTAATTTATCATAATTTATATTTGTATTAAAAGAATTATAAAAATCTTTCAATATCTTCTGATAATTTAATTGGTTTTTTTTCCACAATGAAATTGTTTCTTTTAAATCTTGATAAGCCGTAATAACATTTAGTGCGAATCTTTTAGTATCATCAGTTGATGAATTCCCTACTGCAGCAAGACTCATCAAATCCATAAAAGATTCAATATTATCCCAATAACATAAATTAAATAACAAATGACTATCAAATTTTTTGTTATTTAATTCAATGATCATAGCATTATACAAATCATTCATAATAAATTTATATCTGTAAACAAATGCCAAAGGTAAAGATTTTTCTAATTTTACAAAAGCTGGACAAAAACTTTCTAAATTATACGAACAATCAAAATAGAATGCCTTTTTATCTTTCAATTTAATTTCTTTCACATTTAATTCTAAATTTTTTTTGCCTTTATTAAATACTTCCATGTTACTTAACCCATCGACAATAGTTTTCTTTTCAGCTTTATCAGCCTCCACAACGCTTAAAATATCAAATCCTACTGGAGCGAAAGCGCAGTACTTAATGTTATCCGCAGTAAATGTTAAAAAAGGGGTTTCATAATTTATCTTATCTGCATATTTTTGAACCTCTTCGTTTGTTAGACTTTTAGTGGGACCTATATATGCTTCGTTTTCTTTAAAATCTTGGTAAAAACCACGTATAATTTCTTTCTCCAAAATGAACGCTTTTGAAGATACAAAAACTTTATCAAGTCTAGCATACTGGCTTTGTGCTCTAAAAACATCATTATACAAACTTCCTGATTTTAATTCCTTTAACGCTCTGGCATAAAAATAATAATTAAATAATTTATCATTTGAAACTAAATGCATATTATAGTTAACAAAAGCATAACCATAAAATGGTTCATTTGCAAAATTATCACTTAATACAACTCTCCCATCAATTATCTTAGCTTTAGATAATACATCAAGAATTCGCAAACTCAGATCATCGGGAGATACTTTGAATTCTTTTTCTATCAAATTTCTTATGGCATTTAAATCTTTAGCTTTATTTTTATAAACGATAGCTGCCCATCTTGCAATATTTGTTTTCGATTTAACCATTTTTGGTTTTTTTAATTTTTGTAAAATCGAATAATCTTTAGTTTTTTTCTTTTTTCTAACACTTTGCATAACATCTCTAACATCAATTTCCTCTTCCATATGTTTATTTAAAAATAAAGTTTATGTTAGTTTATATATATATATAATTTAATTGATTATTTAGTAAAAGCATTAATAGTATTCCCAGCAAGAGCCATAGCATTACTCAAAACAGTTCCTAATTGCAATTGAGGTATTGCAGTAACAAGACCAGCACTTATAAGCTTACCTATACCAGGTAAAGAATCCATAAATTTCGCTTTCATTCTTTGCCATATACTCGGACCAGAACCATTACCAGGCGTACTTTTATCATCACCTTCATTGGATTTCATTATAGGTTTTTGTTGAATAATAGTACTAGCTTCTTTTTTCATTTCAGGAGAAACAAAATTAGTTGACATACTTAAAGGTAAATAATTAAGAAATGGAGATGCAGGTAAGCATTCAAAATTACAATAAATATCTAACTTAAAACATGCTTGATTTGCAGGTGCACCAAGAACATAAACCATTTGTCTAAAACCGTTTTTTAAATAACTTTCATCTACAACCATATTTTTACATATATTTTTAGTAAGATCCCCAGTAACTACAAACTCTCTTTGTGCTAATTCATCAACCATCAATCTTGTATATTCTTCATATGAATTATCCAAAGGAAAATATAATTGTCTAATACCTTCTAAACACAAATTTTCTTGTCTATAAAAAGCATCCATAGCTAAATCAAAATTACCATACTTTGCTAAATTTTTTGGAATATAACTAAAAGTCTGAGCAGCATCCGCTGCAGAAACATCGTAACTAGCACCTATTTCAGGCGTCTCATCAAAAACAATAGCACCACCGATAACACCTGAAACAACATCTAATCTTCCAATATATTTAATAACTAAAGACGCAGAAACAAGTCTATATTGATCATATACAGGAGGTATTTCTTGACCAATATTTATTGGATACCAATTTTCATTTGGGCTATACCCATTCAATGAATCATCATTATTAACAAATAATGTTGAATAAAAATTTGTTTGATAATTAAAACTTTCAACTTGATTAGCAGGAATTTTATTATGAATATTACTAGCAAGAAAATACGGATTAAATATAATAGCTAAATTACCAGAATGGTTAGTCCTCAATGTAACACAGTTGTGCAATTGAAAGGAACATGACGGAATAGGTATTTGACTTGGTATCTTAACTCCTTTACAACTTTCTGGATGTAATAAATTGTTTAAATAACTGTAATCATTTTTAGCATTAAATTCTTGTAATGCATCAACTGCATTTTTTATTTTATCAAAATCCAGTTTTTCGCTATGTGTTGCTTCATATAATCTTCCTATATAACTTAACATTTTTTGATCAGTATCATCAATAAGCGACAATAATCTTTTGTCAGCATCTTCTTGATATTTAATATTTCTTCCAGGATCTTCGTTATTAATTCTAATCATATTATATATAATTAAAAAAAAAACGTTTATATATATATTATAATTAAATCTAGCACACCATTGACATAGACTTTATTAATGGTGTGCTAACCCAAATCCGGACAATATAATAAA
>Ga0326514_10003437_pt1 | contig 10084 bp, 7 predicted proteins | sample 3_2548_0518_D_FD_203653 | JGI IMG/M metagenome (GOLD analysis project Ga0326514, IMG submission 203653) | Bovine rumen microbial communities from UC Davis, California, United States - 3_2548_0518 | ecosystem: Host-associated > Mammals > Digestive system > Stomach > Rumen | place: USA: California... | reverse complement strand
AGGGGAGGGATGTGATATACTATCCTCAACCCTTAGTGGTGAGGAGTCAGGAGTTGTTGATTGGTAGTCGCTCTCCTGGCTCCGTCTTTTTTATTCTTTTCTCTACCTCTCTATTATACCAAACAACCGTTCATAGAACAAGTTTTCGTGTAGTTTAATCAACAATTATGTGGTGTTTGGTGGGGCTGTCATCCTGACTTGCCATTATTGCAACACGGACACCTTCGTTTTTCTGCGATCTCCGGAAAGTTCCTACTAATATACGCGGCCAGAGGGACAGGTTTTCATAACCTTCGTTTTTCATCACCTTAAAAATGGCGCTTTTGCGAAGGTTATACTGTGAAAAATTGCGCCCGCGCAATCGGGAAATTAATTCAAATATTTTTCTGAAAAGTTGCAAGCAGTGCAAATTGATATCAATTTGCTTTCGGGAGAACCCGAACCCCGACCGCTATGCGGAGCTTAATAAATGCAAAATAAAAAGGGACTTCAAGTCCCTTTTTTAGTCCCTAAATGCCCGTTTAGTGCATTATGATATGCCCTGTACGACATTATCCTCGGTTCCTTCAGTAGTAGGAACTAACACTTCTTGTGCATCACGTTTGATACATGTGTTTCCGTTGAAGATATTATGTTTCCAAACATTTGTTGCAGGATTTCTAACCCTAACCAAGTAGCCATCAAAATTTGAAACTGAATCGAACGAGTTGCTGGAAATGACGCTATACTCGCTATCAGGGATATCAAACGCCGTTCTCATATACTGATTTACGGATGTATCAAAGCCGTAATTTTTAAAAACGTTACCAGTTATGGTATTGTGCTTGAAGTTTCCATAGCAATATATACATCTCTGCTTAAGGTTCTCAATTATGTTGCCTGTGAAACTCGTACTCTCTAATCCATTGAATGCAAAGCAATCTTTTGCACACGCATTTATCTGTGGATAGTTATCATCAACAATCCCTCGGATTGTATTGTTCGCAAATGTACATTCGCTTGCGCCACCACTGCACTCAAAAACTACATCTGCTGTCAGCATTCTCAATATTTCGTTGTTGCTAAAAACGCAGCCTTTCATCGGAGTATCAATCACGATATTTCCATACCCCATGTCCATCATGTTTCCGGATATAATCGCACCATTTAGAACTTGTTTAATTGTGGTACTGTCAGATGTATAATCATCAGATAAAACATGTAAATATTTACTGCCTATCGAATGAAAACGATTATCCGCTACAAACAGACTGCGTCCGTTATACGTTGGATACGTTTGAAGCAATTCTGTGTTTGTTGGACTGCTATGATCCCATCGTGGTTCGTTCACGAGAGTTGTTTTTATTGCTGTCACACAATCAAAAAACACATTCCTTTTTACACTGAGCCCTCTTCCGTATTGGTCAATAGCCACGCCGAAATTTTTTATACTACAATTATGGACACTTACATCTGCATTCGTTCTATCGCTATCTTTGCTGAACCGAATAGCCGTATTGTTTGTGTTCGGATCGGTAAGTATGCTTAAATTTGCACATCCTTGTAAGCCGTTTTTGAAATCAAAGAGCACGCTGTTGCTCTTGTTAAAGTATATAACCCCGTGACCAGCCCAATCAGGATTCTCTAAATCTCCGTAGATTGTTTGTTGGATTTTGGTACAAACGAGTGTATCTGTAATAACATATTTACACTCTTTTCCTAACGGAACATACACATTACGAGAGGCATTTATGGCTGCCTGAAAAGCCGCTGTATCGTCCGTAACGCCATCACCTTTTGCACCGAACATCTGAGGTGTTACGTATGCTAATGGCTCAATTATTGTTCCTGAATAATTATATACTGGCATAATCCCCTCCTCGACATGTTATATCTCGATGCCCATAATAGATTCGATTTTATCATCAGACAGCGCAGAGTTGTATATCGCAAGTAAATTAACAACACCCGGGAAAAATCCGTTTGTTTCTGTAGTCTTAGCAAATGCCGATATCATATAATCCCCCGTAAAATCTTTATCGCTTATATACGATGAGATATCTTCATCTTTATCAATATAGCAAGTGCTATCTATGTAAAACTTCTTCGTGACACGTTTGTTTCTCATTCGTATCACATACATTACGTTGCACTCATATTCGTTTCCAGTTATATTGATTGGGACGTTGTCCTGATACATAACATTCGAAATAAACGTCAGCGTTTTGTAATTGGCGTTAAAAATAAGACCAAGTCTGAGTGTTCCGGTAGCCAAATACCCGTGATTAAGCAAATACTTTGTGTTGTTGTCATTAGGCAGGGCGTTCATATGTGCCTTTATTAGTATAGTAAAATTATCGTTTGCTCCAAATACAGGTACGTTTGTATCTATTGCCCGATTTGAGATGTCTGTTCCACTCGGAAGTTTGTAGATTAGTGCAGGATTGTTTGTTACATTAACGTTAAATGTCGCTGTCTTACCATCTCTTGTCACTGTAACCGTGCTCATTCCTGCCGTTAGTGTTCCAGATAAAATATAGCCTGTAATGACTATAGCTGCTCCATCTTTATAATGACCTGTAACCGTCAAATATGGTTTCAAAGCGTTAAGAGGAGTTTCTGGCTCTACAACAAACGACCCCTGTACGAATACCGCTGTAATATGGTCTAAACTTGTGTTTGGATACAATGCGTCATATAGGCTTGCATAACAATTTGGCCCGTCATTATCAACCCACGCCGCATGTTTGAAACAATCAAGCAGCGCAGACTTAACCTCATCGGATAGTGATATATGCGCTAAAGATCCATTTACTTCATCAAGCGCACTCTTGATGACCTTGTTCTGGACAGGATTCGTGCTGCTGTCTGACAGTGCGCTGTCGGCTGTGATCAGCACCGGCTCTGACAGCTTCCTGAGCGGGATTGTCCCGTCCTGGATCTTCGCTCCGGAGATGCTGTTGTCTGCGATGACCATGCCCGGAATGTCGCCGTGATCTATCGCGGCCTGCAGAGCCGCCTGAAAAGCATCTTCTCTCAAGGTTACGCTGTTCACGTCCTGATAGCATTTCTCGATTGCATCATGGATAGCTCCCCTGACTTCTTCACCGTATCTTTTGCTTAATATGTACTGTAAAAGCTGTGATATCGTAGGCATGTTCATTCCCTTCCTTTACAATCCGCCGTTATTGCTATTGTTATTGTTACCGCTGCCACTTCCGCTGCCGTTTCCGTTATCTATATGGATTACTGTCGTTTACGGTAGCCAGTTTTCATCAATAGGTCCGTGATATCCGTTGCCGTCAATGAAAGCTACGAGCGTATCGTTGTATTTGTCTACTATGTCGATCTGTCTGTAGAATTCTAATCTCAGTGTTGAATTACTTCCTACAACCGCATCATATTCCGCTGTTCCATCTCCCGAATCCGTGTCCGCAGACAGGTCGATATATCCTACATCCGTTCCATACCGCTTACCTACAATGACAGCCCTATCTATCACGAGACTTTCTTCTGACACTCCCTGTCCGTTCGGAAGTGTTCTGGATGTTATAGCTCCCGTATTACTTATCGTCAGATATGTTGACACGAGCTGTAACGCCTTCGTGATGAGTTGTCCAGTCTCCATGTTCCATGATGTGTTTCCCTGAACATCTGACAGGATTCCCACTTTGATCAGCGATGCAAGGAGTGTCCCGGTCAGGATCCTGTCTGCGTTGAACGTCCCGTTCAGTGTCCAGGCTGACGTATACGGACCATTGTATCCGTTCTGCGAGAATGCGATACCCGCCATGCTGATCTGCATGATGTTCGTTGCCTGCGCCTTGTTCGGTGCATCCATGTACAGATCACGGAGCCACATGCCGTTCGCATCGTACTCGGACACCTTGTAACCGCCGGCAGATCCCGTGAACTGTGCAACGATGTTCGACATCTCCTGCATGATTATTTTCTTTATCGTCAGGTCTTCTTTCTTCGCTTCCGCCGATGTAACCGAAGCTACCGCTGCCGCCGACGCCGTGTATGTGCTCTTTCTCCGGATATTTGCAGAGAGCTGTATCCGCTCGTTCTGCGGGGCTTGCGGATAGTAAGTAATCGACTTTACCGGAAATACCCTGTCCATTCCATACGGCTCCGCCAGGACTCTCACCCTGTCGCCGAGGCCGAACCCATCAATCGACGTGTCGAGCTGTGACAGGTCTGCCGCCGTGACCGTCAGCTCCATATCGTCATACTGATTGTCCGATAAATACTGCTGACCGGCCTGCTTCAGCTCTGCGGGGGATTCGATGCCGTCAAAATCCACTACTCTCCAGATATAGCCGAAATTCACGACAGCAGATGTGTTGACAAGGAAATCATTTCCACCGTTCACGCTTGTGATATCTACGTGCTTCGTCAGGTCTGAATTTTCGGTCTCGATTGTCGCCCCTCGCGGAATGATCGCCGTTACGACGTTATTCGCGGAATAGTTCTCCGCATAATCCATCAGGTTCTCCCCGAATGTGATGCCCTGCGTGTTATAGGCTCCGTATTCCGCAAGTGTTATGTAATCGAGATACCTTGTGTTCCCGACCTTCCTCACCCTCAGAACGCCGCCCAAATTATCGAGCAACATTGTCCTGATGGCGTCAATCGTCTCATTGTGATCCGTCTGGAAATTAATCGGATTGAATCCGTTCGATATCGTAACAGTGCCAATCGTGAACTGCTGCCGTGCTTCGACCTGGTTGTTATGCGCCGCCAGTACCCTTGACAGGAACACATAAGGCGTTATCTCACCATAGATTATCTGGGGCTGTATGGAGTTATGCAGGAACGTCAGCTCCCCGACAGCATATACCCTTCTTATCTTGTCCTTGTCCTTCGGACATTCCCGGACTTCTCCGCAGAACACTTCCACCCCGTCGCGCTTGACCTTTATCATGGATTTTCTCAGATGGATACTGTCGTAATATGGATTCTCCGGAGGAAGTCCGAATTCACAGCTCCCGGCCTCGTTGATCGTCAAGTCCACCTGAGGATCCGTTACCATGCACTCGGCATCCCCCGGCTGGTATATGATATTGTCATCCAAGTAAAATACATACATTACAGACTACCGCCTCTATAATCCACTTTTACCGTACCGCTTCCGGTGAATGTCAGTCTTACGTTCGAGGCTCCGTTCACGAACAGATCCGGGAAACGATTCCTTCCGGTTGCCAGCGTGTAGGTCTTGTTGTTCGAGTTCGATTTCATTGTCAGCGTGTTCGATGTGATCGCCGTCACATTAATGACCGGAACTGTCGGCATGTCTCCCTTCGGAATGTCGAGAATGTAGCTGTCCGTGATCTCCAATGTTCCGATGTATCTGATGACATCATCCTCAAAATCGAACGGATCCCACAGCCACGGCTCCTGCGAGCTGGTCAGCTCGTACTTGTAAGCATCCGCAACAGGAACGTCCAAATCGAATCTTCCTACTGTCTTCTCCCTGTCGTACTCCTTCAGGTATATCCTTCCCTGCCAGTAATGCGATTTGTCATTATCGAATGTGATCTTCACTTTCTGGCCGTGAATCGCGTTCCTGATCGTCGATATCTCAGCATCCCACGACATACAGTCCCTGACCGCTGCCATCTCCATGTGAAGCGGTCTTGACTTATACACCGGCTTTCCCGTCAGGGCTTCTGAGTAATCCAGCGGAACCGGTCTTCCCGGTATGTCGAGATAGTTCTGTTCTACTTCCGGTTCCCCGATGTAATTGTTGTTCGTGATGGTCAGCTTCCAGTCCGTGAAGGTATGGAAGCTGACGTTATTTTTTATGACCGTGATCGTGCAGCCGAATGCTTTTCTCGTTTTTACTGCCATTTTTCTCTCTCCGCGTAAATGTTCAGCTGTCGGTTCATCGGTTTGCCGAGACCGCCCACAGCCGCCCCCGTATCGAGCACGACAGGCTTATTCTGGCCTTCTGCGATTCTCGGCAGGTACTTGTCTACCGCGTCACCCAGGCGCCCTAAAACGCCGTCTAACGCGCCGAACCTGTTTCCGACCACGCTGTCTATCAGGTCTATCAGATGCCCTTCTCCGGATACGACCTCTCGCCCTGCTTCGCCGCCGGCAAGCAGTCTGTTTGCCTTCGCATCATACCCGAACACGGACGGTCCGGTCAGGACTCTGGCGCTGTCCATCGCTTTTTTATACCAATCCACACCTATGGATGGAATGGACGGCGGATTCAGTGAGAACTCACCGTCTATTGAAAAATGCGGGAGCGCAATGTCCGGAAGATGCCAATCAAAATCGAACAGCCCTTTGATGTACTCGATTGCTCCGGAAACAATACTCTTCGCGCCTTCCCAGATTTCCGAGAACTTATCATGTATTGCATCGAGCGTACTACTGAGTGTTTCCTTCGCAGTCTCTATTCCGGATGACAGTGTCTCTTTTATGTTGCCGATAGCATCCGAGACCTTCGTCTTTATCGCTTCCCATTTCTCGGCAAAGAAATCATGTATCGCCGTCAGGATTTCTTTTATCTTGTCGCTGATTGCCGTCCATATTGTCGTTGCAGTTTCCTTGATGCCTTCCAGTATCGGGCCAAAGATATCCTTTATGCCTTGCCAGATGGATCCGAAGAACTCCTTGACGCCTGTCCAGGCCTGCTCCCAGTTTCCGGTAAAGATACCAATGAAGAAATCCAGGATTCCGAGAATCGCGTCACACACTGTCTGCAGGATGGTAGCTATGATCGAGAACGCCGTCTCGAATACAGGAGCCATAAAACTACAGAACCCGTCCCATACGGTCTTGATTGCACCCGTGACCGATTCGAACGTGATTCCGATGCCCGCAAGACGCTGCGCGATTCCGCCAATGAATCCGGCTATTGTCTCTTTTATCTGATTCCATGTTGCAATGATATTGTTCCGGAAGTCCTCGTTGTTCTTCCAGAGGGAGACGAACGCGCCGATCAGGAGACCGATTGCTGCTATGACCGCCAGGATCGGACCTGCGCCTATCGTCGTGAGCGCCGTGCCGAGACTTCCGAGAGCGCCTTCACCGCTCGCGAGAGCGACTTTCAGCTTTCCGACAGTGGCCATCAAGGTGCTGACCGCCTTCATGCACGCGCCTATCTTTGTGATCACCGTACCGATCACAATTAACACCGGACCTATCGCCGCCACGATTATCGCTATCGTCGTGATCGTTCTTTTCTGTGCGTCTGACATGCCGTTCAGCTTGTCCACAAATCCCTGTACGGCAGAGACTATGTTCCTCACTGTCGGCATCAGGATTTCTCCAAAGGAAATTGCGAGTTCCTGAAGCTGTGACTTCAGGATTGTCAGCTGTCCGCCGAGGTTGTCCTGCATGACCGCCGCCATGCGTGCGGATTCGCCCTGATATTCCTCAGTCCATTTTTTTCCCTCTTCGAGCGCCTGAGACATCGGTATAATCGCGCCGTCCGTTGTTTTGACGAATGTATCAGAACAGCTGTCGATTGCGGATGACAGCTTGTCGACATCGTCCTGAGACGCATTCATGAGTGCCAGAAATCCGGACATTGCATTCTTTCCCGCGATCGACTTTGCCGTACTTGCCTGCTCTGCTTCGCTGAGATTCGAGAATGCACCACGGCAGTCAGCCAGGATGTCGGACAGGTCTCTCATGGAGCCGTCAGCATTCGTGACCGCTACCGTCGTGTCTCCGATCGCAAGCCCGCCGTCCTTTGCAGCTCCCGCCAGCTCGTTCATGATTGATCTGAGCGACGTACCGGCCTGAGAGCTCTTTATGCCCGCATTCGCCATAAGTCCGATTGCTTCCGCCGTATCTTCTGCCGAGAATCCGAGAGCGCCGGCTACCGGAGCCGCATACTTGAAGGTCTCGCCCATCATGGAGACGTTCGTGTTCGCGTTCGATGAGGCCGCCGCCAGAATGTCCGCGAAATGCCCGGAATCTCCCGCTTTGAGACCGAACGCTGTCAGGGCATCCGTTACGATGTCGGATGTCGTTGCAAGGTCTTCTCCCGATGCCGCTGCAAGATTCATGACGCCGTCGATACCGTCGAGCATGTCATTTGTCTTCCAACCCGCCATCGCCATGTAAGACATGGCATCAGCCGCCTCAGATGCGGAAAACTTCGTCTGTGCGCCCATTTCCCGCGCTTTTCCACGGAGCTTATCTATATCATCCCCTGTCGCTCCGGATATAGCTGCTACGTTGCTCATGGAGCTGTCGAAGTCTGCCGTTGTCTTGACCGCTGCCGCTCCTACTCCTGCAACAACCGTCGTGACGCCCATCATTTTCTGTCCTGCTCCGGTTATAGCTCCACCGACCTTTTCCAGCTTCGAACCTGTCGCATCAAGAGCGGCAATCTTCTCGTTTGTTACAGCGGCCTCGTTCTGCAGTTTCTTCAGCTCCTGCTCCGTCTCGATGATCTCTCTTTGCAGTGCGTCATACTTATCCTGCCCGAGCGTTCCGCTCTCCAACTGTTCTTTTGCCTGCTTCTGCGCTTCCGTAAGAGATGCAAGCTTTTCCTTCGTGTTCGTTATGTTGTCAGCGAGCAGTCTCTGTTTCTGCGCTACAAGGTCCGTGTTCCCCGGATCGAGTTTCAGGAGCCTGTCTGTATCCTTGAGGGACTTCTGGACATTGGATAATTTCGAGTTGACACCGGACAGTGCCTTGTCGAGACCTGTCGTCGAGCCGTTTATCTCGACAGTGATTCCTTTTATATTTCGTCTTGCCATAAAATAAACAAGGCCGCATGTGCGGCCTTATCCTCCTGTCAAAAAAGCGTGATACTCTTTCTGTCCGGCCTTAATTGGATAATCATACGAATCGTTGGCCGATTCCGTTATTAGATCCCATACCATCCCTGTGGACATAAGGTCCATTTCGTCAGCGGATAGTCCGAGCTGCTTGCATCTGAGTAGATACGTTGCCGTTATCACTTCTCTGGTGGTATGGGGTTGCTTTTTTTTGCTTTTGCTGCCTGCTTCTCATTTATGTTCCAGAGTTCCATGATCTCCGGCAGAATCTGGTAGATGGAGAACGTGTCGAATGTATCTATCCATTCCCACGGATCCGGATACTTCTCCCTGAACTCTATCTGCTCCTGCGTCAGCCTCGGCGTCGGGGCCAGTCCCTGATAAGCGAACAGATACGCAATTTTCACAAAGTACTCATACACTTCCATTGGAAGCGTCGAAACGCTTATCACCGTGTCTCCGTTCTCATCTTTCTCCATGTTCTCTGCCGCTGTTTCCAGCACCGACATATCCTTCATGAAGTCATGCCCCGGAAAGATCGTGTTGTACTGGATCGGCGAAAATGCCGATGCTTTGAACACGATTACTTTGCCTTCTATCTCAATCGTTTTTACCATCTGTAATCCTCTCCTTGTCAGGGCTCTGTCTGTTCAGATGGCTCTGTCTGTTCAGCTGCTCCGCCCGGAAGTGTGACTGCCGTGAACCATGCGCCCCACGTCTCCGCATTCATGGACTTCGTGATAGCAGCCTTTACGATCTCATGATCTTCTCCGTCGATCGTGACCGGGAGCGGGCTGGCCTTGCAAGTGATGCTCTCCTCATCCGGCTCTTTCTGGTTGTCTTTATTGTCGCCTGCGTCGTTCGCTCGGTTTGCGGTCACGTTGTAATAAATCCAGCGGATTCCTTCAACATCTCCCTTGAACTCGCCTACCAGAGCGAACGGAGCCGGTGTCGCATTGGCGTCCTCGTACTGGATACCCGTCGCCGGATCCACGACTTCGCCGAGCTGGTCGACCTTGAACGCGTCGGAGACCTTCACGAAATTGAGCGTGATGTCATATCCTGCATTGTTCGCGGCTACGATATAATCGATGCCGTCAGCACGGATAACTGTCAAATCCCCCTGGGCTTCCGCCTCGAAGGATCTGAGGCCCGGTTCCCTTACCGGAGTCTCTGAATATGTGATCGTTCCGTCATCGTTTCTTGTGCCCTTGAAGCGATAGCAGTTTTTCACGTCATAATGGTATTTGTTCTTCTTTGTGCTCATGCTCATATACCTCTAAATCTGCATATTGTAATTGATCGCCCACATCTGGACTTCTTCCATATAGCTCGCTGTCCGCTTATATCTGAGC
>Ga0326514_10003436_pt1 | contig 10085 bp, 12 predicted proteins | sample 3_2548_0518_D_FD_203653 | JGI IMG/M metagenome (GOLD analysis project Ga0326514, IMG submission 203653) | Bovine rumen microbial communities from UC Davis, California, United States - 3_2548_0518 | ecosystem: Host-associated > Mammals > Digestive system > Stomach > Rumen | place: USA... | reverse complement strand
CATGATTCCGTTTGTAAGACTCTTGTCTCCTGCAAAGCAGATGAAATCATAAACCGAATGCAGGATGATGCCGGGAAAAGCCGAACCCGTAACGACAAACAGTGCACCGTAGAAGAAGCCGTCCAGACTTGTCACAAGAGCTTGAATCAGGGTGTTGGATACGGATGCGCCGCCATTAATATTTACCATATGCATAATTCCGAATATCAGTCCGGAGATGGCGGGCAGAATCCAGATCTTCTTTTCCGTTTTGAAGAATCCCATCGCGATCGGAATTACAGTCACACGAAATACGCATTCTTCCCAGAAACCGGCAGCCAGTGCCTTTACGATATTGTAAAAAGACGGATCAAACCAGAAGCTGTACTGGAACAGCTGAATGATCAGGATGACAACAGTCTTGATGATCATCGGCACCATGACCAACAGGGTCAGCTTAAGCGTCAGACCAGATTTCAGAGTTCCCTTATACTGCGGCGAATACCAGACTTTCATTAAAATCATAAGCAGGATCGACATGGAGATCGAGGAAATATTACCGATCATGTCGATTCCCGTTTTGGTTCCGTCGGACGGAAAGAATGATTTAAAAAGACCATCCAGGACAATTTCCAGCACAAAGGCAAAAATAATCCAGAACGCAATGGCGAGAAGAGGGGCTTTCTCTGTTATTGTATGGCTACGTTGTTTTTTTTCTTTCATTTCTACCACCTTTCAGTCAGCCGGGATAACCCGCTGCTCGATACATATTATATTTTTAAAATCATATTAATAAAAACAATTTTCGAATTGCTTTCTCGACGGTATTGAACCCCCTCTTCAACGTACTTTGTGCGTAAGTGGGGAGGTTCAACATCGGTCACGTATGTGCATGTATGGTATTGAAGGCCGGGAAAAAGGGAAGAAATCAGAGTGTGGTCATTCACAGCACTGATATCTTCCTCTTTTTTCAATATTACGCTGCTTTCGGCCATCTGTATTTTCCGGCATATGCGGTCATGGCTCAACCGCTTACTTCTTATAATTTCTCACCATATTGACCATTTGCGTATGCCAGTAATACCTGCCATTTCCATTGATATTGTATTCACGGTAATTGTTGGGCTTATTTCCTTCATTCAGTTCAAGTTCGCCCATATTCATATTTTGGGCAATGACTTCATAGACCAGTGAGCTGTCATTCATTCCCGGATGCATTTCTTCCATTTCCAGAAATTCACTTCTTAGAGATGGGTTGGCTAAAATCGCATTCTTAAGATCCTGAATCTCCCGATCCGATGCGCCGTTTATCTGTCCAAGGAACTCTTCATTTAATATCTGTTTTGCCATTTTTCACAATCTTCCTTTCAATCTTTTTTTTGCAATACTATATACGGTACGTGTTCCTATTATCCACTGTGCATAGTTCTTTTGCGCGCTTCTGCCTGTTCTTTTTTCATTGACTTCTCATAAAAAAGGCGCTCACCCATTTTTGGATTTACCCTATTGATTGGTGAAGTCTAACTCGGATAAAGTAAAAAGCTTCACCAGGGGAGATAATATTGTTAAATCAAATGCGAAGTTAGTTAGGGTGATGTCGAGAAAACGCCATGCGAGTATGGCGTTTTTTGGACGATACTTGAAACAAACCGAATTTACTTCAGTCAGGCCATAGAGAGTGCATCGAAAAAAGATTACGTTGTCTTTAGAAGGAGAAAGTGATCATGGAACAATTTATTGATGCAGTATTACTCAGACTAGACGTGACAAATCATTTTTCTGCCCAGCAGCTGACGACAGTAAGAGAATCGTTAAGAGCTGTAGGGGAACTGTACGACATCAAGCCGAAAGGGAATGAAGTAATGGAATATGACATTCTCAGACCAGAGGGCTACAAGGCATATCTTGTGATCAAGAAAGCAGAAGGACTTTCCAATCAATCGATTGAACAGTACAAGCTGATTCTGGACCTGTTTCTGCTGAGTATGCGGAAACCCTTGGAGAGAATCACGGCTACGGACATCCAGCTTTATCTTCACCATAAGATGACAGAAGACAAAAATCAGGTGACAAGCGTTAACAATATCCGCAGGATACTGGGAACATTCTTTAACTGGCTTTATCAGACGCATTGGATCCCAGAGAATCCGATGTTCTACGTAAAGCCGATCCGAGGATTAAAGAAAGTGTATGAACCGATCTCCCCGGAACAGTTTGAACAGATCATGGGTAAAATCGAGAATCAAAGAGACAGGGCACTGCTTGCGGTAATAGCAGGAAGTGGAATCCGAAATGGAGAAGCCTGTACGATGCTGAGAAGCCGGTTGGATCTAGAGGGCAAGCGATTTTATGTGACGGGTAAAGGAAATAAAGAAAGGGTCTGCTTTCTGACACCGCGCGCCAAATATGAATTGAAGAAATATCTTGATACGCGAACAGATGATTCGCCATATGTGTTTGTATCGCTAAATAAAAACCATTCGCAGATTCATACACATTGTATTGAGGCAGTATTACGGAAAGCAGGCGAGAAGGCAGGGATCCATGCCTATCCACATAAACTGAGACATTTCTTTGCGGATAATGCGCATGAAGCAGGGATCGATGTGCTGGATATATCAAGAATGCTTGGACATGAGAGCGTAGAGACGACGAAGATCTACATGAGCCTGAATACCGATGACTTGGCACATAAGCACAATAAGCTGAGATGAATGGAGTAATTACCTTGTGTAATGATCTGAAAGAATGATCTCATTTCAGAATCCGATCCTAATGGTATAAGCATGAAAAAAAGCTCTTGCGACTGTGTTGCAGGGCTTTTGAATACAGCTTACGATTCGTTGTTCCAGATTTTCGTATTGGCTATATAGCTCTCTTGATATCTTCTGAGTAAGGAAGCAGTTTCCTGAGTTATGGCATTAAAGAAACCATTAGTTCAATAGTGTGATTTCATCACATAATTCGCAAACCCCCGCATTTCGCTCGGCAACACATTCTTAGCAGATTTAAAAAGGAAGGCGCATAGCCTTCCTACTTAACGTGTCTTGGTTTAATCTCGTCTTGTTATGTTATTAATCTCCAGGATAATGGTTTCTCATGTCGTGCCATACTGATTCATACCAGTGCTCAAACCTTATATCACAGAATTTGCAATAGTAAAAATCAATGTCACTTCCTCCTGAAATCTGATCTAACATTTCATCTGGAAGTGGAACGTTGTTTTTACTTAAAAAGTCCAATTTTTCTTCAAAGGTCTTGCAATTTGCTGCTTCAGCAATCTGTTCTTCTGATAATTTCTTTACTTTCATGGGATTATCACCTTTCTTTTACATAATTATATATGTTACGAGTATCACTCGTTTACATACTTATGTACGGATCAATTCTAAAAATCCACGATTATTTGAAAAACTTTGTTCGTATTAACCCGTATTAACCTAAACTTAAGCATTAGCAGAAGAGATTAATTAGAATCAAAAAGGTACGAGGAAAATGAGAGATTTCATCGTATAAAATAATGTAGGAAGAAGTTAAAAAAGGAAAATTGATTATGGCAAAAGAACAGGCAATCCGTTTTTTGGAGAAATTGAAGAATAACAAAGAGTTTCTGAAACAGTTTGAAGGAAGAGAAAACCCGAAAACCCAGGAAGAAGCGACGCAGCTTTATTCTGAGATTGCGTCCGTAAATGGAGAAACGATTTCTGCGGCAGATTTTGCAGAAGCACTTAAGGAGATGAAATCCAAAGTCGCTCAAAAGGCAAAGGATGCTGCCGCAAAGATTGAAGCATTAAGTGAAGAAGAACTCGGTGCCGTAGCTGGTGGCAAATCTCAGTATTACTATGATGGAAAATTAGTAGAAGGATGTATAAAGGTTCACGATGGATGGTGCTTTGAAGTAGAAGCTTGTGATGGAAGCTGGTATCAGTATCTATGTGATGAGAACTATAGCGATTCTGACTGTATTGCTACTAGTTTATGTGATGGAGCATTATTACCAATATCACAAAAAATTAACTATGTAGTATAAAAACCTAACGGATATTCAGTATGATAACTAAGAATCCGATCTGATCAGCAACATTACTTTGAATTCAGTCTAATGATGACTACCTGAACATAGGAACAACTATGAAATATATTATCAACAGACATTATCAGTTACGAGGCTGGTATCAATCACCTACAGGTCTATTTGATAAGCGCACAAAAGCAGCAGAGTTCTTTCCGAAAGAACAGTATCTGCTGCTTCTTCGCTGTAACGGTGTGGATGAGATCGATGAGAACTCATTGACAGAAGAAAACAAGAGCTTTCTTTCCTGGCTGAAGAAAAGAGAAATTATACAGGAAGCAGGATTTTTGGATTTCCTGTTGCCCGAGCAGGAATATAAAACCTATCCGGCTCGTTATCGGAAACATGTTCACTGGTCAATCACTGGTGCCTGCAATCTGAAGTGCCGCCATTGTTTCATGTCTGCACCGCATGCAAAGCACGGTGTTCCTACAAAGGAACAACTGCTTCGTGTCATTGATCAGTTAGCGGAATGTGGAATCTTTACCGTTGGCATCACTGGCGGAGAACCTCTTATGAGAGAGGACTTCTTTGAAATAGTAGATGCGCTGGCAGAGAAGGAGATCGCTATCACAGTTATTTTCACAAATGGCTGGGTTGTGAATGAAGCACTGCTGGATAAACTGGAAGAACGGCATATGCATCCGAACTTCCAACTGAGCTTTGACGGCATAGGCCAGCATGATTTCCTACGAGGAGTTCCGGGAGCTGAAGAGAAAACTATTAACGTACTGAAGCTGCTGCAGCAACGGCATTACAATGTATCAGTATCCATGTGCATGCACAGAGGCAATCGCAGCACGCTTCGGGATACGGTAAAGCTGATGGCATCACTTGGAGTCAGAAGCATGAAGTGCGGCAGGATGATGGAACTGGGTGAATGGACAGAGAAAGAAGTAAGAGATCTTCAGCTGACCAGAGAAGAAGAACTGGAGATGTTTGAAGAATACATCCCACAGTACTTTGAAGATGACGCTCCGCTGTCGATCATGATGGCAGATACACTGATGTATACACCTGGTGACAGCAAATGGCGTATTTATGATGTCAAACGCGTTCCGGAAGAAAAGGCAAAGTATGTACCTTCCTGCGGAGTGCTGTTAAACAATTTCTATATTGGAGCAGATGGCATGGTAGCTCCGTGTATGGGAATGTGTGATACAGGTTTTGCAAAGCATTTTCCAAATCTGTTTCATACACCGCTGAAGGATATTCTGCATGATTCAGAACTGACAACCCTTTGTGAAGCGACGGTAGAGGATGTAAGGAAACACAGCCCTGAATGTCGTGAGTGTAAATATGTTGACCGCTGCACCGGAGGATGCCGTAACTCGGTATTAATGCAGGGTGATGATTATTACGGGATCGATAAGAAGCTGTGCTATTTCTTTGAGAATGGCTGGGAAGAGCGAATCACAAAGGCGGCAGAAGAACCGTTCCGGGAATATCTGAAACGTAACCCTTCGAAGAACACGGAACGAAAAGAGGTATCTGAGCAGGAAGAAGATCCTTATCTGTAATTTGAAGACAATAGTATTAAGTGAAGATCGCCTATCGATGGGCGATCTTTTCTGTCGGATGGAATAGCTTGAGTAATGATTTATTTGACCGGTTTTTCCCAGCTGCAACTTTTTCACTAAACTTCAGCTCATGGGCAAAACTTCAGTTATAGGGGACATAGAAACATGCATAGATGTTGGACGTTGTGTTGGTATGCATGGTGAAAATAAATGATTATAACGTGGATGGCTGCTATTGGTTTCGTATAATAGAATGTAAAGAAAGTGATGGAAGAGATTTGGCTTTAAGCCGCTCTTTATCCATCACAGCAAAGGTAATAAATAATATGGAAGAAAAAAAAGTAAATCAAATCAGTGACGAAGAAATGGTTCAGATATCCGGCGGATTGCGGGAAGAAAATGAAGAAATCGTTGCGTTGTTCAGAAAGTACGGTTTTGAAAAAGAAGCAAACCAACTCCAGGGAAAAAGCTTTTCGTTCGGATCGGAATTAAATCGTGTACTTAAAGGCATGGGGTTTACCCATAAACTCTCGGTTTACAGTTATGATGAAAAGCTGAACCGGAATTTCTATAACGGAAGAAACGCAAATCAGAGCGATGTTACAGAAGTTCTGAACGACTTCCTTTATCGAAAAGCAAATAATATCGAATGGGAGTAATTAATAGGAAGATATGGCAGCAATTAAGAAAATCGACAATGAAGAACTTGAAAAAGTAGATGGCGGTATGACTGCTGCTTATGGTGCTTTGAAAGAGGAAATCAGGGGAATGATTCCGCCTGAGGTGCAGGAAAAAATCAATGCTGCGGCGGGTGATGTTGCAGTCTGCAAGATTCTGGCAGAAAACGGAATTGATGTTGAAAAGGTTGAGAAGAAGATAAAAGATGCAGGTTTTAATCTGAACAAGATCTGCCTGCAGGAAGTTCGTGATGAAGAGCTTGAAAAGATTGCGGGAGGCTTTGAACACAATCAGGCACTAGTCAGCTGTACATGCGGCAACGACAACCGTGATGACTTTTCATGGCAGTTCTTTGCGTCCAGGTTTAGTACGTATCCGCGTCCCCGCGATATCTTTCGCTGTAAGAAATGCAACACTTATGTTTATGTGTATAGCGACATCATCTGTTACCATGACGAACTTGACTGAGCAACTTATGCAAAAGATTAATATCCTGTATATATAGAACGGATCACTATGGTCCGTTTTTGTGTTGTTCCAGAATCAACAATAAATGTGATATTTAAGACCATTTTCCCAGCCTCAACTTTTGCACTAAACTTCAGCATATAGGCGGCATGAAAATCATGCATGGAAGAAGTATGAAGTATCTGGTATACATGGCGTAAAGAAAAGGTCTTAACGTGGAGGCCATTTATTGATTACGTATAATACAATGCAGAGAATATTCAGCTAATATGGCTGTAAGGAATTCTGTATTAATCAGGAGGAATATAAGATGTCCAAAGAAAACGCAAGAAAATTTCTGAATGAATATAGAAATAACAAAGAAGCTATGGAACTTCTCAAAGGATATCCAAAGGCAAAGACACTGGATGAATCCATGTCATCGTTAAATGAAAATGTCCAATAGTTCGTTTTTTGAAAATGTCCCATTACTGATTTGGGCCAGCAGCAATGTTTATGCCGCAAAAGCTCTTGATAATGGGCACACATGCATACACTGTCATTCCAGTGAAGGAATTAATCAAGCTGTTCTCTTTCGATGTTTTTTTACTTTCATGTCTAATTAAGGAGCCGCATATGAAGAAAAACCATATCATGAGCCGAATCTTTGTAACCGCAATGATAAAGAAAGGGTATCTTGATCTCTGGTCCATGAAGGAAAATACAAAAGATGCCAGAAAGAAAAACGAGGCACTTCTTTTTCACATCCTGAAGCACAGTCAGAACTGCGAATACGGAAAGAAATATGGCTTTGAAAATATTCGAACAGTAGAGGATTACCGCAAGTCCGTTCCGATCACAGAATATATAGACTACGAAGAATATATTGACCGGATGATTGAAAACAATGAAGAAAATGTCATTACCAGCGAAAAGGTAATCGGGTATGCACAAAGCTCCGGAAGTGTCGGAAAGAGGAAGTTTGTGCCCATTACTCAGCCGGATGTGAACATGTATACCAAACATACGGTTACAAGAATGCTTGCCCTTGCGGACCGGTATTACCGCAAGCATTACGGAAAAGGCTTGAATCCGGAGCGAGGCATGTATACCGGACCGGCATATGATGACTTCCTGCCCAACGGCATGGTATGTTCCAATGTCGCCGACGTTGCCGGAAGGCAGCTTGGCTTCTTCTATCCGTATTTTGTGAATGTTCCTTTCCGGCGTCTTTTTAATGTTCGCGAAATTGATTTCTATTACATCAATACACGGCTTGCTCTGGAAAACAGAGAAACCATGTTCATGTTTGCAGTCTTCTTCAAGGCGATTTCTGATTATCTCCGCTATCTGGAGAAAAACTGGAAACAACTTGCTGAGGATATTGAGTTCGGAAAAATCAGCTCGCTTGCAAAAGCATCTCCTGAAACGAAGGAAATGCTGGAAAAAATACTGGAACCTGATCCCGCACGTGCGCAAGAAATACGAACGGAATGCACCAAGGGTTTTGATGAAACAATCATGAAACGAATCTGGCCCAATATGTCCGTAATCAGCGGTATCGGAACGACAACCTTTGAACCGTTTTCCCGAATCTGCAGGCGGAATACTAAAGGGGTTTTGTATGATTTCTCTATCTATGGTGCATCCGAAGGTCTGTTTGCGGCGTGCGATGAAATTGAAAGCGAAAAACAGCTGCTTCTGGTAGAAAGCTGTTATTACGAATTCATTCCCACAGATGATAAAAACATAATTCTTTCTCTCAATGAACTTGAAGTCGGAAAGGAATACATCATTTTAATCACCAATCAGGCTGGCCTGTATCGGTATAAATGCGGAGATATTGTGAAGGTGGTTGGCTATCAGAATGAATGTCCTTATGTTGTCTTTGCAAGAAGAATCGGTCAGCTGCTGAACGTAACGGGTGAAAAGACAACAGAAGAACATATGACAGAGGTTGTCAACCAGGTGGAGAAGGTTTCCGGAACACGGATTATGGACTGGATTGTCTATACCGATGTAGAACATCAGCCAAACCGCTATGTTCTGTTGATGGAAAACGCTGACGGCATCGATATGAAGCAGTATCAAAAGTTAGCCCACGAGGTACTTCAGAAAGCCAATCCAAGATATGACTACTTCGTGACAAGAGGGAATCTGGATCAGATTTCCCTTGGAAGCTTGAAATATGGATCCAATCGGGAGTATATGGAAAAACTGATTGCGAAAGGTATCCCTTCCACCCAGGTCAAACCGATTCGGATTATTGACAATAAAGAAAAGGAACAGTTTTTCCTTCAGCGCATTCTTCCCGACTGATTCGTTTCCTCAAGACTGGAATGGCCTTTGCAACGGGAGTTTTCACTGATGCTGATCTACACCAGATCACTTTTTCGTATAATATAGTAGAAAGTTAAAGGAGTTTAAAAAATGGATAGTAAAAAAGTTAATTTATTAAATGATGATGAATTAGATACTGTTTCTGGTGGTAGAGCCAGCAATGAGACATGGACATGTCCACGATGCGGCCAAATCGTATTTTGTACTAAGCATTTGTTCTATAGTAAAATAGAAGAGCATCAAAGATGGCATGAAGAAATTGACAAATTGAGAAATCCTAATTCTGTGAATGAAGATGATGAAAATTGGAGATTGATAATGTCAGACCCTGTAAATGGCAAATAGTAAATGCAGACCTGCAAAATTATATTGATTTTTACTATTGCAAAATATGTGATATAAGGTTTGATCACTGGTATGAAACAGTATGGCACGACATGAGAAACCATTATCCTGGAGATTAATAACATAACAAGACGAGATTAAACCAAGACACGTTAAATAGGAAGGCTATGCGCCTTCCTTTTAAAATCTGCTAAGACGGTTCTATATGCTATTTTTTATAGACCGTTATCAAATACCTTCACACTGAAAAAACTCTCGATGATCGTTGCTTCATACATTGCAATCAGTTCTTCAGCATCATGAGTGCACATTCCGCCCGCTACCAGGCCGCTGATGATTTTCTCATACAGTCGAGCACCTTCGAGCAAGAGATCTGAATCGCCACAATCCAGGTAATTTGGTTCTTCAATGGCATCAGAAAATAATAGTTTCCCTGATAAGGCGTATTCATCCTGCAATTCTGGTGTTTCATTGACGCTAAAAAGGTCCGAACACTCTTCGAGATTTCTCTTAATTTCGAGGCAATACATATTCTTGGACATGCTCAATTTTATGAAATGATCACTGATAAATACTCATACCAATTTTTGGCTTCATTGTTGAACGACTCCCGACGATGAAACAACGCGGAGAATAACAGGTTATAACAAGTATCCACTTCATTTTCTGACAATAAACGAGATCCTGAGCAATCGGGATCTTTG
>Ga0326514_10003434_pt1 | contig 10087 bp, 4 predicted proteins | sample 3_2548_0518_D_FD_203653 | JGI IMG/M metagenome (GOLD analysis project Ga0326514, IMG submission 203653) | Bovine rumen microbial communities from UC Davis, California, United States - 3_2548_0518 | ecosystem: Host-associated > Mammals > Digestive system > Stomach > Rumen | place: USA: California... | reverse complement strand
CCCAGCTGACCATCTGCGGAAAGAAATTCAACATTGCCGATATTAACAAGATTTACATAGACAATGCCACGGTGACCGACAACGAAGTGGCAGTTGCCTACGAAAGCACCAGCGCCAAGGTGACAGTGGCTGGCAACGTAGCACAATACGTCGCTCCCATTGTCACAGGCGCTCATGTGGGCATCATACAGAGCAACACTGAGGATGTGGATGGCAATGAAATCACCTACTCGCTTTCAGGCACCTCCAGCGACGGAGAGTTCTATCTGAAAGGTTCTTACAAGTGCTCCATCGACCTCTGCGGTGTCAGCCTCACCAACCTCACTCCAGTCCATTCAGGCGCAGCCCTCCACATCCAGAACGGCAAGCGCATCAACATCAGCGTGAAGAAGGACACAGAGAACACCCTTACCGACTGTGCCTCACCCTCCGACGACATGGCACAGAAAGCCGCACTCTACGTAAAGGGACATGCTGAGTTCAAGGGCAAGGGCACACTCAACGTATATGGCAGATACAAGCACGCCATCAAGACGGGCGAGTACCTCACCATCAAGAACTGCACCGTCAACGTGAAGCAATCCGTAGGCGACGGCATCAACTGCAACGAGTATTTCCTCATGGAGAGCGGCGCCATTGCTCTCAGCAACATCGGTGACGACGGCATCCAAGCCAGCATTGACGAAGATATCGATGCCACTGCAGAGACCACTGACCACGAAGATGAGAACTCTGGCAATGTTTACATACAAGACGGAACCATCAGCGGCAGCATCTCTACCGCTGCAGCCAAAGGCGTCAAGAGCGATGGAGCCATGAACATCTCCTGTGGAACCATCAACCTAACAGTTTCTGGTGGCGGGGCCATCGACTACACGTTAGACAGCAGCGGCAACCCCACCACGACATTCTCGTCCACCTCGGCTTGCTCTGCCCTCAAGAGCGACGGCGACATGACCATCTCGGGCGGCACGCTCAACCTCACAGCCACTGGGGCTGGCGGCAAAGGACTTAGCGGTGACGCCAACCTTTACATCAAAGGAGGCACCATCACTGTGAAGACCACTGGCGGCATTGTCTATTATTCCAATAGCAGGCTCAACACTACCACGTCGTCAAAAACCACTGAGCGCCTTGCTTCCAATTACAAGTCATCACCCAAGGGCATCAAGTTCGACGGCAACATCGCCATCTCGGGCGGCACCATCAGCGTCACCGCCTCCTATCACGAAGCCATCGAATCCAAGGGTACCATTGACATCACAGGAGGCACCATCTATGCACAATCGTCCGATGACGCCATCAACGCAGCCAGCCACTTTACCATCAACGGCGGCACCACCTGCGCATATTCGACAGGCAATGACGGTATCGACTCCAACGGCAACACATACATCAAGGGCGGCATCATCTATGCCATCGGCTCATCTTCGCCCGAAGTCGGAGTGGATGCTAATACAGAAGAAGGCTACAAGCTCTACGTCACAGGAGGCACCATCGTGGCCATCGGCGGACTCGAAAGTGGAGCACAACTCACCCAGACCTGCTACCAGTTAGGCTCTTCCAGCTCTGGCGGAAATCGTCCAGGATTTCCAGGTAACAACAGCAGCAGCTCATGGAGCAAAAGCACCTGGTATGCGCTCTGCTCGAATGGCACCCCTGTCCTTGCCTTCAAGACCCCCGCATCGGGCGGCAGCGCTCTGGTAGTCTCCACTTCGGGAACCACCACCATGAAGGTCAGCAGCAGCTCCAATGCCATCACTGTGGACGAAACCATCTGGAACGGCATGGGCAGCATCGGCACCATCAACGGTGGCGCAGCCGCAACCCTCTCCACCTACAGCGGCGGACAAGGACGGTTCTAATAAGTGGCCGCAGGTCCCAGACATTTGACACTCATTTTTCTAATTATGAATAAAGAATATATTGTACTCAGCCGTCAAGACGCAGTGGCGCGCAACAACTCACCCTATGTCAATCTCAAGATTGCCAACACTGAGGGCAACGAAACCATCTGCGTGTTCGACGTACCCAAAACGAGCGGTCCCAAAGTGGGACAGCTCGTCACCTTCATCTCCATCCGTGATAACCAAGGAAAGAAGTCTGCCTCCAATATGGACATGATTGTAGGCTCCTTCCCCACCGAGCAACACCCTCTCTACAACCTCGTGCCACGCCCCATCAAGCGTGAGGAGTGGGACCGCAGCATCGAGCAGCTCCTCACCCACTGCACCGATGACACTCTCATCGGCTTCATCCGAGAGCAATCAGACGCCCTCTTCACGCCTTACAGCAAATATCCTGCTGCCACCAGCGTGCACCACGCTTTTCCTGGAGGACTGCTCAATCACACCTATCAGATGCTACACCTCCTTGAAGGAGTTTATCCCGTCTATCCTTATCCTGACGATATCAAGATAGAACGCATCATCATCGGCATCCTCTTTCACGACTGGGGCAAGCTATGCGAGTACAATGTTGAAGGCGAACGCTTGGAAAACGGCTTCCTTCTGGGACACATCTACATGTCCGCCAACTACCTGAACACCCTTCTGCGCGACCTCGGCATCGAAAAACGCGAAATCAACTTCATTATCCACTGCGTGCTGGCGCATCACGGCCAACTCGAATACGGAAGTCCTGTCCTGCCTTGCATTCCAGAGGCACAACTCATCAATTACCTCGACAATATCTCGGCCAAGGCTGACATCTTCAGCACGACAGGCAACCTCGAAAAGGCCTTTGCCCTCGGCACCAGCGTGGTAAAGGGATAAACACAGGTAACACAGACTGAAGAAATTGAAACAAACGAAGCAATTTTCAGCCGAACGCAGAAACCAAGTGAATCACAAATTCGCATAGGACAAAACTATCCTTCCTGCGCTACAATTGCGGTGTGAGTCAGACCGACCATTCCGGTGTGAGTCACACCGTCACTATCGGTCTGACTCACACCGTTTCATAAGCGCAGAAATTATACCGACAAAATTATACTAACGATAAAAGAAGAAGCCTGCGTTACGATTTGTAGCGCAGGCTTCCATGTTTTTAGCACACCCCCCCATTGAAAAGGGCTCTCAACAGCACGTAACAATCTCCGCTTTCTACATCACGATACAATCCCCCAGCAAAAGGGCTCTTGAACCGACGTACAAAAATTGGATAGAACCGTATTGGCCTTCGTGCAAACAGCAGCGTTCCCCATCAAGTCAAAAAGAATCCACCCCGCCATCGCAAACACGCACTTGATTCAAGACACAAATTCTATATACAGATGATACATTCACTTACAATTATGATACAAATCGCAGAAAATGAGGAATATATACAAAGGTGAAAGAAAATGAAACATAAGAGAAAGAGAGAGTTATAAATAGTGCGTAACTTTGCATCGTAATCAGGAAACACAAAGAATTCTGACTACAAACAAACGGCTCACAAATTGAGCCACCACCAAGAAAAGAAAAAAGTTAGTAAAGCATAAATAGGTTAATAATTAGTTAGTTAGTTAATTAGTCAAGGGAAACAGTTCTTCGTGAGAAGGGCTGTTTTTTGTTGTATAGGCACCTTGTCCCAGCACACAAGAGGATGAAAGGTACTTATCATCGCACTCTCCCCACCCAAAGAACGCGAATAAAGCCCCTATAGCCACGTTTTTCTCCCTGCCACCTACCAAAACACAGCAATAGCCGCCCATTGCATTACAGAGGACAAGATGAAGCCACCAGAAAGAGGTTGGAGATAACCTTGTACGCTCAACTCATCAAGACCGCTGCCTCATTCGTGGTTATCATACACAAAGGGCTGTGCCAATCGGCACAGCCCTTTGCTGGAATATTCTGTATCATACGATGAGGTCGTGGCATACAATCGTCGGCAAGAGGCGCTTTAAGCCTTAAACCTCATACTTGTCTGCGGTATTACTTGAAGAGCAGCGGAGCCATCTCCTTGAGGCTACGACGCCATGTGAGGAACTCGTGGGCAGTGCCTTCAGACACATAACCGTGAGCGTTGAAGCCTGCAGCCTTGAGGTCTGCAATAGACTTGTTCACGCCTTCTGGATTCTCCTTCGAGCCACATGAGGTGAAGATGAGGCGTGGCTTAGCCTTGCCCTCGAAGTCTGATGGAGCATAAGTGCCACCGCTGAGGAGACCATAGTAGTCGAACACGTCGCGACGCAAGGTGATGAGCTTGGTTGTCATGCCGCCCATTGAGAGGCCTGCCATTGCACGACCTTCTTTCTTAGCGATGGTGCGGAAGTGGCTGTCAACATATGGGATAAGCTCGTCAACGAGCACAGTCTCAAATTCCTTGGCAGTGAACCCACCGATACCGCCAAAGCGCACGTCGTTAGTCATGCCATAAGTCATCACAATGATGAATGGCTGGCACTTGCCCTCTGCAATGAGGTTATCCATAATGAGGTTAGCGTGGCCCTGGCTGCTCCAAGCAGTTTCGTCCTCACCCCAACCATGCTGGAGATAGAGCACTGGGTACTTCTTCTTAGATGTAGCATAATCGGCTGGAGTGTAAACGAAAGCACGACGCTCTACGCCAGTGCTTGGAGAGTGGAAGAGCACCTGCTGCACGTTGCCGTGAGGCACGTTCTTCAGAGCATAGAAGTCACGGTCGTGGGCTGGAATCTCAATACCGCTTTCCCAACGCACAGAACCGTAGTAGTTGTTTGCGCCTGGGTCGTTGACGGTAGCGCCATCAATGGTCATGTGGTAGTAGTGGAAACCTTCGTCCATAGGACCATCGGTGGTACCAGTCCAAACACCGTTCTCGCCTTTCTTCAGCACTGTGCCGCCAGTGCCGCCCAAACCAAGGCTAACAATGACAGAACGCGCCTGAGGAGCCTTAATCTGGAAACGGGCATAGCCTTGAGAGTTCACCATTGGGTACTGCTGACCAGGCTGGTTCAGTTCATTGGGTTTAAAGTCCTCAATAGGAGCACCGACATTATCCAAAGAAGGATCGAAGTTCTTCAACGAGTAATACACCTGCTTAGGACGGAGATTCTCGTCGAAAGGAAGTGGATGGTTGTTGACACCAACCCATGAGTCACGGTCAGACACGTTCCAGAAGGTCACGTTGTCGATGATGTCCTTATATTTGCGGAACAGACGGAAGAGCTTGATGTAGCGGTCGGTCTGCATGGTTACGAGATGACCGGGAGCAGCACCTTCCTGGCCACGTGAGAACTGAAGCTGACCACCCATCTCCTCGTTGAGACGAATATCAAGCTCTGTCACCTGAATGTGCTTAACAAGCTCAGAGTACTTCTTGATGGCCTCTTCCACTTCGGATTCATCAGGACCGTAAGCATTGTAGTGGCCCTGCATGCCGATACCGGTGATAGGCACACCTGCTGCCTGCATCTTCTTGACCATGTTGTAGATGCGGTCGCGCTTAGCGGGCTGGAAGGCATTGTAGTCATTGTAAACGAGAATGGCGTTAGGGTCTGCCTCATGAGCAAACTCGAAGGCCTTAGCGATGAACTCATCACCGCAGAGCTTGTAAGCACGGCTCTCACGGTAAGGGTTAGGTTCCTGGCCACGCCAGCCACGACCAGCGTCAGACATAGCCTCATTCACCACATCCCATGCGTATACAACGTCCTTATAGCGGTTCACGACAGCATGGATGTGCTCACGCAAGCGCTTGTAGAAAACTTCTTTGGTTACTTCCTTGCCTTTACTGTCAGTGAACATCCAGTCGCAGAACTGAGAATGCCAACAGAGACAGTGTCCGCGCATCTTGATACCGTTCTGACGGCAGAAGTTAGCGATAGCATCAGCATTTTCCCATGTCCACACTCCTTCTTTGGGGTGCACAGAGATTGGCTTCATGTCGTTCTCTGCCGTTACGCTGTTGTAGTTTTTCTTAATGATTTCCACCGTAGCAGGGTCATTGATGTTACGCATGTTGACAGCCACACCTACGGTGAAATAGCCCTGATAAGTGTCTTTGTAACCCTTGTCAGGGTTTGCGTCAGGATTACGGCCGAACTGGGCTGATGCGGTCAGTGCCAGCGAGGCCAGAAGCATTGAGCAAATAGTTTTCTTCATAACGATTAGTTTTAAACTGATTTAGGAAGTTTATGAATGTGTTTGTTGTATAATATATATAATGTGTATCACAATGTCAAGACAACTTGTCCGCCAGTCTGCGATGTAGGATAGTAGAAGGCGGCATAGCGAGTGCCCATGAAGAGGCGACGGTAGTCAAAGCGCATCTTGTAATCCTTGGTACCAATTTGAGTAAAGGTCTTGCCATCGAGACTGTAGTAGAAATTAGCCGTGTCACGACCAGGGTTGAAATCGCCGTCGATGCGGAGATAAATCTTCCCCACCTTGCCCTTAGGAAGCTTGACCGTTTCAACTTCTTTCGTAGCCACGTCAGTGATGGCCTTCGTGTCGTTTGTCAGTTGCACACTCTCTTCACTCATAGTTAGAGTGTATTGCCCCTTCTGAAGTTTAATGGTCAGAAGGCCTGAATCGCCATTAAATGCGGCAAAACCTGCACAATCGCCATCTTTCATTTGGCAAACATCAAGGCATATAGTGTCTGAGCAGGTTCCGCCCCAGGTGCGCCACGTCAGCGTGTTGCGCGCATCAAAGATGGATTTGGCAAGCTCTGAGGTCTTCAAGACGAAGCCCTGAACAGGAGATGTCATACGGAAAGTGGCATCGTCGCGCAAGTTCTCTCCGAAACGAACTTTTTCGCCTTTCTGAGGCAGACGGGCGATATCACTCTTGATGTAGTTGTGGTTCCACTGGTAGTCCTTCTCGATATGAGCATAATCAGGATTCTGGTGGCAAGAGCACTGACCATCAAGGGTTACAGTGGTTGGAATCTTGCCATCACCTTTGGTGCCAAGAACAGGCCAACCATCAATCCAAGAGCATGGCTCTACGGTAAGCACACGTCCTACACCACCACGGTCTTGGAACATCACGCCGTACCATTCGCCATGTTTGCCATTGACGATGGTGCCCTGACCGGCCAATGGGAAACCTCCGAAGTCACTCTTGAGAATAACCTTAGAGTCGTATGGACCTTCAATGTTCTTGCTTCGGTAGGCTATCTCCTCACGGCCCGTGCGAGGCCATGCAATGCAAAGGAGGTAGTACATGCCATCGTGCTTGATGACGCGGCTTCCTTCATGCAAGCCTTGTGGTTTACCGTTAAGCTGCAACTTCTTGCGAATGCCACCGGGCTTCTCTGCTGTGAGGTCAGGGGTCAACTCAACAAGGTTGATGTCTCCACTTCCAGAGAATACATACACACGATCATCATCGTCAAAGAAGAGAGAAGAGTCGTGGTAAGCAGGAAGTCGGCTATGGAGCTTCCAGCCTTTAGCAGGGTCTGTTGTCTTGAAGACCATAGACTTATGTGGGTCGTCATTCGCTACGAAGAGCGCCCAAAAGGTGCCTTTATGATAACGAAGAGTGGTTGCCCACTGACCGCGGCCATACACGGTACCTTCTTTCAAGTCGTAACGAGGAGTGTCCTTGATTTCATCGAAGAGATAGGACACTGTTTCCCAATGCACAAGGTCTTTACTCCGCATGATGGGAGCGCCAGGGAAAAGGTGCATGGTAGTGGTCACCAGATAGTAGTAATCTCCGACACGAATGATGTCAGGGTCTGGAGCATCTGCCCAAATAAAGGGGTTCTTCACCTGAATGGTTGGCTGCGTCTTGACCTCTGGAAGATCTGAATCAGCAGCATTCTGTGCACCAGCCATCAAGGCGGTGCACAGAACACATATAGTTAAATAGAACTGTTTCATCAGTTGAGAAGATAAGTTTTAGTTTTACCCTGATAGGTGCATTTCACAGTGGCACGACCATTGACAATCTTGCCAATCTGGAACGAAACAGCAGGGTTATTGGATGTTGCCTTGATAACAGAATTATCTTTGAGAGGGGCGTATGCCTGATAATTGGTAGCATCCATGAAACCGTTGTCGTTCGTTGAGAACATCGGATTAGCAGGAAGATTTACATTCTTGCCATCAACTGTGATTGTAACCGTTGGAACAACAGGAACATTGGCCACTTCTGAACCTCTTCTGAAGCCAATTCCGTGGAGGTCAAAGAGTCCCTGAGGACGCTGAGGCTGCTGCTGACGACCCCATTGAGGACGCTGAGAAGGTTCTGGCTGTTTGATTTCATTACCTTCTGCTACAAGATAGATGGCATGCTTTCCGGTGAGTCCCTCAACAGCAGGAACACTGGCACCGAATACTGCAGATTCGCGTTGGTCGGAGGCGGGAACAGAGATGGTCGCAATTTCCTTACCCTTCCATGGGTCATCCAAACGAACGTGTATCTTGAAAGCGCCATTTCTGCCATGTGTAAGATTGACATAGATATTGGTGTTGTCACCCTTCTTTGTTCCCTCAAAGGCTTTTACGCCCTTGGTGTCCTTTGCCAAGCCGCCAAAACCGAAGTATTTGAAACCGATGATGCCACCGTTCTGAATACCGGCAAGATCCATTGAGTTGTTCCATACGTCGTGGTTGTCCTGCATCCAGTTGTTGGCGTTAGGACCGTACATGAAGCAAGCAAGACCTGCTGAGTAGTAGTTATAAGGAGGAAGGCCAAAGATTTGGAAACCTTCAGAAGTAACTTCTGCACCTGTATAGGCATCACCGTTGCTGGCTTTAGCTGTCCATTCGTTGCCCTTTGTATATGGGTCGTAGCCTGTAATCTTCACGACACCACCTTGAGCCACAGGCTTCTTGTCCCATGTAATCTTCACAGGAGCGACCATTGCCTGACGAGCATTGCCAAAGCCACGTGGAGGACGATGATAGAACACGTACCACTGGCCATTAATCTCCTGCAAGGAACCGTGAGTGTTGTGACCAGCATTGGTGGTGATGAGCTTAGAACCATCTTCATTCAGCACCACACCACGCGAATCAACAAGAACGCCACCAGAGCGCCAAGGTCCGAGAGGTGAATCGCCAAAGGCATAACGCAAAGCAGAGTTTGTAGCACCTACGCCATATTCCTGACCGCTATAACCAGAGAACACCATCACGTACTTGTTTCCTACCTGACGGATAGAAGATGCCTCAAAGAAGTTAAAGTCCAATGGATTCTGACCCTTATAGAGTGCTTTATACTCACTACCAGCCTTATCCAAGAGTTTACCATCACGACTGCTAGCGGGAATAAATGGATCTATCAATTCTGTGCCAGGGCGCTTTGAATACATTGTGTTCTGATCAAGCTCACAAGCTGTAGAATGTTGGAATCCGTAAAAGACATAAGCGCGATACCCCTTGTCAAAGTCTGGGTCCTTCTTGTCTGTGATGTTCTCAATGAACACAGATGGGTCAAAGTCAATCAGCGAACCATCTACACACTGACGACCGTCAGGAGTCAGATTCACAGGAGTGAATGGACCGTTGGGACGGTCGCCCTTGCACACCATCGCCACACGACGCCATCCACGAGAGTGAGGATAGAGCCAATATGTTTTCTTACCGGTCTTCGAATCTTTCACCTCCACCAAATCCGGTGCATACATGGTGTCCCACTTGCCATCTACATAGTGGCTGAAGATTGGGCCTTCGTCTCGCCATTGGCTGAGGTCTTCAACAGGAGCAGACCACATACGGATATCGTTTCCGCAATAGGCAGTATAGGTCACATCATGTGAGCCAATAATGTAAGCACGATACTTGCCTGGATTATCTGGATCCTCAAAGACACGAGGTTCGCCATCAGGCAAATGTTCCCACAAAGGGAGGTAAGGATTCTGCGCCGAAGCCATTAAGGCACAGAAAGAGAACATAACAGTAAATAGTTTCTTCATTGTTTTTTGAATGGTTTTAGGATATTGTGTTTGAATATGTCTTCATCAATAGCACACGCTTAACACACTGCCGTACATTAGCGCGACAAGACTTTGCAAAGGTAACCCGATTTTGCGGGAAAGGTTTTGTTTCATGTATCTTATCGTTTCAAATTTGTTACATTCACAATCCTTTCATACACTTCTCACCTATTAATTAAATACTTGCAGAAGTATCAGCGCGCCTTTCTCCTTCCCTCACATCCTGCGA
>Ga0326514_10003433_pt1 | contig 10089 bp, 9 predicted proteins | sample 3_2548_0518_D_FD_203653 | JGI IMG/M metagenome (GOLD analysis project Ga0326514, IMG submission 203653) | Bovine rumen microbial communities from UC Davis, California, United States - 3_2548_0518 | ecosystem: Host-associated > Mammals > Digestive system > Stomach > Rumen | place: USA: California... | reverse complement strand
ATCCGATAATTCCGTATAGAGTAAGACTTTCCGGTGAATATACTGAACTTTGCATGCGAATTGGCAAACTCAGCGATTTTATTGATAATTACAATAAAACTAAGACGCCTAAGCTTACTTGCCCGGTTGAACTTTTGATTCAGCAGCTCGCAGCTATGCAGACTTATGCAACTATTCTCAAACAGAGATTAGCTTACGAAGGTATTACTGATTAGTTCAGATTCATCCTTTGACCTGAAAGCATGATGTGTCTAAATACTAGTTCAGACACATCTTTTAAACATTAACGTTAATGGTTAAAAAATCAGAGGATTTTATGAGAAAATTTCTTAGCGCGCAGCTTTGTGACGATTACGAAGCTTCGCAACTGAATCCGGTATATGCTGATACTCCCGAGGGAGCCGCTCAGCATGATGCCGCTGTAACTGAGATTAAAGATATGCCTGAGAAGGACAATATGCGAGCTCGTATTGCCGTTTTCGAGGCTATTATCGATACTGTTGTTGAAGATGAACTTAAGGATGCTGTTTCTCCTGAAAATGAATCTCCCCGTACAACCAGCGATGCTGCTGAGGTTGCTGAGGAGATTACAGATAAGGCAGTTGCTATGCATCTGATTCCTTATAATTTCAAGAGTCGTATTCCCGGTATTGTTGCAAGGCATCTTAAGAAAGCTGATCCCAGAGTTCAGCTTTTAGCTAAAGCAGCCCATTTTGTTATGGATGCTGAGACCGCTGTTCCTGCAGCTGCTGAGACTCCGGGTGAGACTATTGATACTCCTGAGACTACTAAAGACAATGGTCAGTCCGGACTTGATCAGGAGATTAAGGATTCTACCAATGGCGATATTGAGAATGTAGGTGTTGAGCAGTCTCCTCAGGCAGATCAGGCCGCTTCGATGAGAGTACGTCGTGTTACTAATGCATACAATCGTCTGATGGAAGGCGAGATTACTGAACAAGAGTTTAAAGAGGAAGCAGCAGAAGCTGGTGCCAATCCTAATCCTTCAGCAGAGGCTCCTGCAGGAGATACTGTTGAAGAGAATACTGAGACGCCGGTAGTTGAAGATTCCGATGTTGATGTACCTGCTGATGTACCTACCCAGATGTCAAGAGCACTTCGCTATTTAGCATCTTCGTCGGTAAATCATAGGAATGCAACTACTCTGTTATCCCGTAAACTTTCTGGTCCTATGCTCACTGAGATGCTTCACGCTCTTAGGTATCATCTTCCTGAGAAGTTTATCCGTAAGTATGGTGTCAAGTAATTAACTTAAAATTAGTGTTAATAATTAGGTATACATCTCTCTGATGAGAGATGTATACTGATATTTATATTTATTATAGATAGACCTAATATAGTTCAGTGAAAACTGAAATGCTAATATCGTTAATTAAAATTGGAATAATCAAATGGAAGATAAGAACTTAAAGAAGCGTACTGCCCGTAAGGAACGTAATAGAAAGCTTAAGGCTGCAAGACAGAAGCAGTCTGTTCAGAATCGTCGCTATAAGAAAACTTATCACGACATTAACAGCTTTACCAAGAGCTTTACTATGGATATTCTTGGTATGATTGAGTACAAAGAGCAGCTTCGTAGCATAGTTAACGAGCGTATCAGAACTATTCGTCAGTTACGTGAGAAGAATCCTCGCTATAGCAGTCTCAGTACTGATGAGTTTGATAGTTGCTTAGCTATGTTTACCGATCTTGATACTAAGGTTGGTGCGCTTTCTGAAGTAGCTGCTTCTATTGAAGCCACCTCTAATCTGGTAGAGAAAATTAAGATCACCAATGAGCATATCAAAGAGCTCGCTGATCTTCAGTTATCAGCTGCAGAGCTGTTAACCAAGCTGTCTAAGGCAAGCGATAACTTTAGTAAGAAACTTAAGACTATTGAGAATCCTAATGAGGTAACTGCTGAGATTCCTACTGAGAATGAAACAGTAGAGTTTGATGAGGATAGAGGTTCTGGAGACTATGAGGCTGATGTTCCTGCGGATGCTATTCCAGAGCCGGTAGTAGAACAGCCTAAGGTTGAGGCAACTGAGACGCCAGTACCAGTTAAGCCTGAACCTGAGCCTGAGGTAGTAGACGTTCCTATCGAGAACGCTGAGATTATTAACTGATAATTACATAGCAATATAATTCTTTGAGGTTAAAGATTAGGGATTTTATCAATGACTGAAGAAGAATTAAAAGTAATATGTAAGTTTTATCTTACTACTTTATCAGCGAGAGCTGCTCATTATTGCTACTTTAATTTCAGAGATAACGCAGTAATCCTCTGTAATTCAACAACAAGTACAAATGCTCGTCACGGCGATAGACTGATGGATTTCTCAGTAGGTGAATTAGGACTTCATTTAGTTGAATTCCGTGACAAGTCAATTATTCCGGCAATAAAGAAATTACTTCATATACCTGAAACTAAGTTTTATGGTATTCATATAGTTAACTTTATGAAGGAATGGAACAAGTGTCTTTTTGAAGAGTTACCAATCGAATTTACTAAAGATCAGTTACTTCTTAGTGGTAAAGTATGCGGTTCTGTTTTGCATAATTTTCATGTAATTAAAATGCTTGATTTTTATGCAGGTATAATGGAAAATATTACAACCAGAATAAATGTAATTGAAACTGAAGTAGATGTTCATCCTGAACTCAATGGAAATTATTATACGATTTCGGTAGATACCGGTCTTTTTAAGATTGATGATCAACCTATATTCATTGATGCAGTTCCGACAATGAAGATACCTTGCATCGATGGGTTGACAACAGTATCATTTAAATCGTTTCTTCCGAAAGTTCAAGAGGATTATGAAATCAAACGTTACTTTTGGAATGAAGATATCAGAATTTATTCTATAACTTATTATTCCGATAGTAACGTTATTGTAAAATCATTTAGACCAAATATTTTATCCATACCAATTATCAACATAACAAAAATGGATAAGGAGATTTAATATTCATGGCTAATATTACTTTTACGGCTAAGGAGACAGCTGCTGCTCCTCAAGTGCCGGAAAATCAGACAGATGAGAATAAAGACAATATTAAAGTAAATGAAATTTCAGTAGATGATTCAGCTTTCGATGATGGCACTGCACCTAAACCGGATAATGAATTTGATATCTCTGAAGTAAATGAGTATAAAGAAAGTATTGCTAATGGTGATATTACTGTAACAGGTCTCGATAAATACGGTCCATGCATTCCTTTGAGCGATGCAGAGAATACAGAGATTCATGCCGGTCAGATTAAAGCCAGTCTTGGACCTGATGAACTTGAGAAAGCATATGGCGATATAAATTCAGATTTCAATACAGTAGTAGAAGCAGCCAAGGGCGTTACTAATGCTACTGTTCTTCTGAAAGAGTCACTTGAAAAGGTAGCACATCTTGATAAGCTTAAGGATAATTCTATTGGTCATGGATTTACTAAGGCCAATTTAGGTAAGCATTATCAGGATATTGATTCCAAAGTAGTATCTGGGGATGAGGCTTTAAGAGTATTCACTACTATTACTGGTGGACTCCGTAAAGTTACTCTCTGGAATTCTGGATTCAGTATCAATATTAAGAATCTTTCTCTTGATGCTCTTAGCTCATTCCTTAAGGAAATGAATAAGCGCGATTATGAGTATGGTAAAGAGTACGGCGGATTTTATTATCTGTTTGCCGATCTTAGTATTACTGAGTATATCATCGATAAGCTTCTTCCTTTGGTAATTACCGGAAGTAACTATGCGGATTATAAGGACATTTCTAAGCTTAGAAGTGCTATCGCATTCCAGGATTATCAGGTAATTCTCTGGGCACTTGCTTCTATGATGTATCCTGATGGTACTAATATTAAGTATGTATGCTCTGAGCCTGATTGTCACCATATTGAATCTGCCCGTATCGATCTTGAGAAGCTTCGTCTTAATAATGAAGATCTTATTAACGAAGATATGAAGAACTTTATGGCTGATCACGCCAAGACCAAAGTTACTGATGAGGATCTTGCTAAGTATCGTGAGCTCTGTAAGTTTGATAAGAATATCACTTTTGAGTATGGCGAAGTAGAAGAGACCAAGAAGAAGTGGACTGTAGCTCTTAAGCAGTGCTCTCTTCAGGAGTATATGGATCTGGGTAATACATTTAACGAAGAGCTTATATCCAGAGCTGATGTACATTCCCGTGAGGAGGTTTCTTCATTTATTGCTTATAATCAGATGAAGACTCTGCTTCCCTGGATTAAGTCACTTACACTTACTACCAATGTTAAGGGCAAACCTAAGACATTTACAGTAGAGAATAATGAGCTCAATAAAGCAACTATCAATGCAATGCTCGATGAGTTTATGATGAATAAACCTGAGTTCGTTAATATGGTTAAAGATTATATTATCGAAACCAAGATTAGTCATCTCGCATTCTACTATCCGAAGTGTCCTAAGTGCGGTAAGGCTCCTAGAAATAGCGTAGGCGGATTTGTTCCTTATGATCCTATGCAGAATTTTTTTACCCTCGGTCTAGCAAGGCTTCTACGGGCAACATCGAAACCAATCAGTTAAGAGATTACTTTATTGAGTATATAGATTTCGCTAATAAGATCCAAAATGAGTCGCGTAATATCGCGACTCATTGGCTTATTAGACGTTTCAATATACGTTTCTTCAATAAAGATTATTATACTGGGCCGCACACTCCAAATCCTTTTAACCTAGATTATGAAGAGAATATGGAGTATCATGATAATATCTTCGAAGATGTTGTTGAATTTTGTTTAGACTGTGAGGTACCTAAATTATTGGGATTAACGCCCGTAGACATTATGAAGAATTTGGATTACGCTACTTATAACCGTATGAAAGATATAGTTATTAAACGTAATCAGGAACGTTATAAGCATCTTAATGCCGTTCAAACCAAATTGGAAAAACGACAGGAAGAAATACTTAACAATACTAGAGGAAAAAAATCAAATGAGTAATGCTCCTGAAATAGATCCGAGCATGCGTGCTGTGATAAATACTAACTTTGATACCAGCAATATTGTATCAATGGAAAAGTCATTACCGCAGATACAAAATACTTTAAGAAGGTGCCAGTCTATTCTAAAAGATCATTGCGGCCCTCAATCCGGATACGCAATGCTAGTTAACAACGTATCAGGCGGTATCAATTTTGAACCGAATGTTTTTACCAGGGATGGTATTAAGATTCTCAGTTCGATTGAATTTTTATCACCATTAGAAAGATATGTTAAAGATCTTTTAACTTATGTAGGAACCAGAGTTGATAATAATGCCAAAGATGGTACTACAACTTCAATGCTTTTTTCAGCTCTATTCCTGGATAAAGTATTAAGTTCTACTAAAAAGTTACAGGATCTCAATCTGTCATTTTTCCAGATGAACAGATGTATAGAACGTACATTCAGTACTATCCTACAGGATATAGAGAAATATACGTATTCTATTCCAAGGATAGTCGGAAAACCGGAAGATAAAGTTACTGAAGGAGAGAAGGTTAGAATCGCAGGACTTATAGCTTTTATGCAGGCATTGTCATCTTCAGGTGGTAATGTTGAATTAGCTATAGCAATGAAAGAGATTTTTGAAAAGTCTCCTTCAGTATCCTGGGAATTTATTACTTCTCATAATTCAATTAAAGAAACTGGAAAGTCATTCGAAGTTGAGACTGCTCCTTATGATACTCATTTCAAGTGTATCACCAGTCAGGCAAATGTTCTTAATTCAGCGTTGAGTACAGAGTATGAAGAAGAAGATGTGACTTGCTTAATTATTTCAAGTGTATTAAGTGCTGGAAGCTTCAAGACTACTCAGGTACTTGAATGGATTAAGAATTTTGATACTGATAAACCGTTAGCTATTTTTGCTCAGTATATTGATGCATCGTTCCAGTCAGAATTAGCTAAAATTAATCAGCTGAGACATAAGTTTATTTCTCTCTGGTGCTATAGCGCTGAAACCAGAGTAGCAAGTATGAATTATCCTTATGAGTTAATGATTGCTGCTGCTATAGCTGGTGCAGAGCCTTTTGATATGGATAATGCTGCAGACAATATTACAGATAAACATATCTTTGTAGCTAAGAAACTTCACTGGCATGATAGTTTTATGGATTTCTACGGAATAGTTCATACTGTTGATGATAGTAATTTACATCCGTTCTATGCAGATCCTTCTACTGCTACTCAGTTCTATAAAGATACCAGAGAAGCTATTGAGAAACAGTTATCACTGTATAAAAACGGTCATAAGCCTGATGGAAGAATGTATGGTCTGTTTATGGAGATGCTGAATAAGTTAGCATGTATTCATAGACCTACTCTTAGATTAGGCGGACCTGTTCATGAGCAGTTAGCTAATAATGATGTTGTTCAGGATGTTCAGGGTGCGATTATGTCATCGCTTAAACACGGATTCTTAATCAATGGTCCGTTAGCGATGTATCATGCATTCTGTTCTACTTATACTAAGTTTAAGAAGTTAGCTAATGATGCTACCGGTATTACCAGGAATATGTATATTTTCTCAACTATCATTCTCGGTGATATGTGTGATTCAGTAAGTGAAATTCTTAAAACAGTATATTCACTTCCTGATATCAGCTATGAGAAAATTATTCCTGATGAACTGTGTAAGCAGATGATGGATAATAGTGATATCTATAGAAATGTTCTTGATATTAAGTCAAGAAGTTTTACAGATTTTATCACTATGCTTAAGAGTATTAAAGAAATTTCTAATGATTCTGAAGAAGGCTTAGAGTTAGGTGTAACTTATCCAGTACTTCAGCCATTAGCTATTACTACTGAGTTACTTAAACGTGTTCAGGAACTCCTAATGAAGTTTATCAACACCAATAAGATAGTGGTATATGGTGGCGTAGTAGTTAATAAGGAAAATACAGATGTCAATTCAAAAGATAAATGATGTCAAAGTAGGAGATGAGATCAGATTCAAGACCAGTTCTCCTCATGACAATGTGTTGTGGTCTGGAAAAGTAATCGGTGTCTGCAGTTACGCTATAGCAAAAAATTTTTATGATGTAGATAGTTATTATGCTGACATTAAAAAGTATAAAGCTGATGTAGTTGCTAAAGAAGCTGCTGAGTATATTGTACTTCAGGTTGCTACTTCTGATAACGCTAGTACTAATGTAGCATTCGCCAAGGATTGGATAGATCTTTCTACTTTAGAGTATACTCAATCCGATAGTTATGTAGACATTCGTATTTACAATATCAGCAAAGATAAAGCTACAGATATTCTGAATTATATTCAGACTTCATATCTCGGATATGTTGCAGAAATTCTCGATAATTAAATAGGGTATACTCACCTTCTTTGCGGAGGTGAGTATACTTTTTATTTTATTTAATGTTGATCGTAGGATAACGGGAGCCATCACCGTAGTCAACTATGCCATCAATAGCCTCGGTGACTACAGTAGAACGCTCATAGTTGTTATATACTACGAATAATCCGTTTTCATCTTGAGAATTGCAGATAGTTGCTAAATCCTCTACAGGAAGAATATCTTTTCCGCCTTTCTTACAACCGATAATGTTGATAGTGATTTTCTCTTTAGCGAATCTGTTGGCTGCTTTGATATCAGCACCTGTACCTTTCTGATAATCCTGTAACAGAATCATAGGCCAGGACAGATTCTTATCAGTAGACTTAACAGAGCAGTTGATGAGATTAACTACAATGCCAGAGACATTGTCCTTATTGGAAAGACGAAGTACCTGAGATACATTGCCAAATGTACAATTCTTAATATTAATAACAGCATTGGGCTGAGTATTGAAAATAAGAATAGAGTTATTGGCAGTATCTCCGAAGTTACAGTCCTCAATGGTGACAGCCTTAGGAGCTGCATTGGTTAATCCAATTTCAAGAGTATTATAACCTGCCTGACTGAAATCACAATTCCTGATAGTTACATAGCCGTTGTTATTGATACTTATTCCAGAGTTGCTGACAGATTTAGCTAACTTACCAGAAGTAATAACATCTGTTAAAGTAATATCCTCTGCAGCAGCAACAGTCACATGAGCAGAATCAATAGCTGAACTTGCAAGATCAACACTCTTTGCTGCTATTTTAGTGACACCAGCAGGAATTGCTACATCCTTAACTACAGCATCTACAGTAGTATCATTGTATCCAGCAGATACATCAGTTACTACAGTATAATTGGCTGTCTTAAGAGTATGTACCTGATCTTCAACTATAGAAATCCTGCCAGGAAGATCAGTGACGATATTAAGAACAGAAGTGATAGCACTATTGATAGCAGTTAACTTAGTATTGATACCATCAATAGAAGAAGTATTAGTCTGAACAGAGGTGTTAACACCATCTACAGACTTCTTAATTTCACTTACAGTTGTATCGATAGATGTAACTGCATCGGAAATAGCCGAAATACCATTTTCGATATTATTTAATTTAGCAGAAGTGATTACATCTCCTTTCTGCCATTCGCTTTTAGTATAGCCCATAAATTCCTCTTATTTTAAATGTTCTGATATTAATCTTGTAGCATGTTTAAATTTGTAGAATATGTGCCAATCAATATCTGAAGTTTGAGAAAGTGCTTTCCATCCATTAGAAGCTGTTCCGATTATACCGCGATGGAACCAAGTGAAGATCATCGTAGGTCCCCATGCAAACAGTCTTTCACCAGCAGACATTTTTTCTGAAAACTGCATGAGTGCTGCTGCAAATTTTTGAATACTTAAATTGCTGCCATTAGCAATACCAATTTTCCAATATCCTGGATATTTTCTATTGATATCTTCAAGATCACTTATTCTATCAAAAATTTTATCAGCAATACTTAAATAATCCTGAAGATGAATTTTACTAAGATCTGTTTCGGTAATATTTTCTGCACTGGTATCAAGGATATTGTTAACATTTTCTTCAATGATACTTAATTGAGAGCAAAGCTTTCTCATTTTGTTGGCATATGTTATTGACCTTTTGTCATCAAGGAAAAGCGGTCGTTCCCAATCTGCCACATAGCACATCATCATGTTAGCTTCATTACGGAGCGAACTGGTGTTACCTGCTGCTAATGCATCAGCAAAACGTTTAGCATCAGGTATGTTTAAAGTACCTGATAATTTAGCATATTTATTTTGCTTGATAATATCACAATATTTATGTACTTTGTCAATATCGTCTTTATGATTTTTTAAACTTTGCAGCCAACGCTGACCTGCTCTAAAAGGTTTAAGAAAATCGTCAAATAGTGCTTTGGCAAATTCACCAACACCATTGAGAAATGTTTCATTTCCTGCAATCATTAATCCGTTAATAACTTTATTGCAAGTATCAGAATCAATTGATGCAAAATCTTCAATAGAAGGCAAATAAGTATTTGTAACAGTACTTAACTGATTATCTTTATTAAACATATATAAGATTGATTTATCAATACCGCAATGTTTAATAGTATCAATTAAAGACGATAACTGTTCGTACTTCATTATCTTAAAGTCGTTTTGTTTAACGATTTCATTGATAGCTAATCTGGCTTTCATCTCTTCAGTGAAATCGTTATCCTTAGAATCTTCAGCTTCAAGATCATCTTTTAAGCTATCTGAAAATACAGCTGAGAACATACCTTTAATCCTTTTAATTTAGACATTAAGTTTGGTTTCATCAGCGATAGCTGAATCAACAGTATCTGAGACTACTTCACCGCCTACTGAGAATTTGATATATTTACGAATAATTGTTTTACCGCAAACAAGTTCAAATCCGATTTGAGCATCAGCTCTATCGGTACGTACTATCAGGTTAGCTACATCCTTATTGATGGTAACAGACTTTCCATAAACAGTTCTGATATCACCCTGCTTAATAGTACCTAATAGTCCTGCAAAACCAAATACCTCACAGCCAAAAGGACTTACCCTTAATTCCATGATCTTATTGTCTTTGTCGTCAACGCTTACACCTGTTATAGGACTGTCAGCACCTAATACGATATTGACATTTTCAGGAACAGTTAATTCAGGAATAGAGGGTTTTTCATTAGCTGCTACAGT
>Ga0326514_10003432_pt1 | contig 10092 bp, 14 predicted proteins | sample 3_2548_0518_D_FD_203653 | JGI IMG/M metagenome (GOLD analysis project Ga0326514, IMG submission 203653) | Bovine rumen microbial communities from UC Davis, California, United States - 3_2548_0518 | ecosystem: Host-associated > Mammals > Digestive system > Stomach > Rumen | place: USA... | reverse complement strand
AATTTTTCTATTATTTTTCTTGGCCACGCTCTCCAAATATGCAATTCTCCATGAGATTTATAAAAATTTTCATCTAATTTTTCTTCGCTAGCATCATCTCCATTACCACTAGAAAAAATTAAATCCCAGTGTGGATTCACATTATAAACTGGAGCGTTGTCTAAACACGATAAGTTAGTAGCAAATAAACAATTATTTTTTAAATCCTCTGTTCTAAATCCTAATTCGTTTATATACTTTAGAGCCTGAATTTTAGCAGCATTCACGATTGCTAAAAATATAGCTCTTTTTAAAGGGTTGTCATAATCATAATTATTAGGCATCCATAAAGGAAGTACCCAATTTAAGGTATGTTCTTCTCCAATCTCATTTCCATTTTGATCTAAATCATATTCTTTTATAATTGGCTAACATGGAAGTTTATATGTAGGTAATTTATCATCAATGTAATGATCTTTAATTTTATACCAAGGACTTCCATAATATGAATAAAAAGATGCGAACCATCCAGGGGTCCATCCACGTCTGTGAACGGGCATCAATATTTCACTCTCAGGATTGGCGCTTTCAATACCATCTTTGTGAACAGTAATAGGATAAATCCAAGTTTTCAAACTGGCTATTTCGTCTACTTTTAAATATTCTTGCTATAAATGTTCATCGTATATTGGACGTTCATTAGGATTAGAAGTAAATTCTGTTCTTTCTGTATTTAGACATTCGACATAATTTAATTTTTCCTACGGTACATATTTTCTTCTTGTGGAATCATATCTCTGAATATACTCGTTATCTCCTCCATCATAAACAAAACATTTATTTTTTCCAGCATTTGGTAGATCTTTAGTATCTCTAAATAATTCAATATCATATGTATCAGTATGAGGATTTTCTATTAAAAGATACTGATATTCAGATTCTTTTACTGTATTTTTTCCGCCTTGTTCTTTAAAAGGATTAAATGTCGGAAGATAATATGAATCGTATTTTACATATGTGCGTAGATTACCAAAATCTTTAGTATAAGTTGTTACTTTTAATTTAACATCTGTATCTAAAGTATCTAATTTTACAAAGAATAATGCATCATTATTTTCAAAATCATAATTTGCAAATTCTGTATTATTTAAACTACGATATTTTGTAATAATAAAATGATCTGTAATATTATCTCCAGAATATATATTGCTCAAATATGCCTCCCCTTGTTTAGATGGATTTCCTGATAATTTTGTCTTTAAATATCCACTGTTATTTCTTTCCGCAGTTCCTTCTCCTTCTTCATTTAAAATTTTAGGATATATTATAATTTGATTACTAGGGTGTGAATCAATATTGTATCCATTTTCGGAACTAGAATATGAATATAATTCGTGAGTTTCAGATTCGATTATAATTTCATCAGGTTGAATCGGGCACAATCCGTTAGAATACTAGAATCCGTGAATAGCGGCATAATATGTAAATGTTGTTTCTCCGTTATCATTAGTTTCTGTAGTATATATTAATTGCGGAAAATTCTTTTTATAATTATAATTAGACAAGTATTCTAATCTTCCAGGTTTTTCTACTTCAAATTGAATAGCTAATCTTCCTGATTTGATGTTAGGATAATTTCTAAAATAATTGTTAGTTCTTGTCTTATTAATATTGAAATTATCTGTAAGATCTTCTGATGTAATAAACCAGTACGGAGACTCTCTTTTCTCTATTTTGTTATTCCTTTTATTAGAAATATAATAACTCTATTGTTCTGATGTAATACTTTTTAATTCTGTAGGATTTTCGCTACTATTGCTAATAGCAAAAAGTTTTATATTAAACCAGCCCCTGCGAAATTTATTATTCCAACTAGTCACTTGCGGAAATCTAACAACGCTGACTTCTTTGGAATTATCATTATTTACTAAAATTCTGTTAGTGGTTCTTAAAGTATTCTACTAATCTTTTTCCTAATCTAAATTAAGAACAACGATAAATTTATCTCCGCCGTGAAATATATGATTACTTAATACATAAATTTGAGATTTATATAGTCTATCGTCAATTAAAATTTCTTTTGAAGAATCATCAGATTTTATATCAGAAATAAGTAACGGCTTATTGAGATTTTCATTATATTTGTTATAAGTATATGCGATTATAGGGCTGGGAATAGTTCCCAATTCTCCTTCTTTTGTTTGAGGATTATAAGAGGCAATATACAAAATTCCACCGTGTTCTTTCATTCCTAAAGGAATAAAACCATTACTTAAGGACATAATGTTACCAGTAATACTGTCTTTAATAAGAGTATTACCCATATCATTCTATAATAATCCTTCATTCCCATTCCCGGTTATAATTGTAGCATTAAGAGCGCTCGTTAGTGCTGATTGCGGCATCGTTAATGGATTCTGATCCGTTATTATACCGTCCTAAAAAACATTTGTGGTATTTTGCATATTGGTTTTCTCCTCTATATTCTGCTTTTTCCTTGTTTAATTTTTCTACAAAAAATTTCCACCCACAATCTGTAAGCCAAGGCACTCTCCAGATGTGTTTGATTAATTTATTATGATATAATTCTCTTTCTATTTTTGTTAAATAAACATTATAGAAATATTTCTTTTTCTTCTTAAATTGTTCATGTTGCTCATCCGTAAGTCCTATGTAATAATATCCATCCCATTGTTTTCTTTTCAATTTCCATAGAACTCTTTCTTTCATTCGCCATTTAGTCATCCATCTAAAATAATGTTTTAATGAATCGTATCCTAAATAACCACAATGAGCAACCATTGGTTCATCGGTCAAATTTTTAAATAATACGTCGCAATGTTGTCTATTTACCCAAGCATATCTTTTTAATCCATATTGAATTATTTTATTTATTTCGGATTTAGATAAGATTGGAAACTTTTCTTGAACTTTTTCGACGTAATCTGCTAGTTGTTTTACAGCCATTACCAGCCAACTCCTTTATTTGTTAATTCAGTAATTCTATCTTTATATTTCTTAGAGATATGTATCGGTTTAATCCATTTTCCGTATCTGTTTGTAAATCTGAGCTTTAGCTAATAACCAGTAAAATTTGACGCTAAAAAATCTACATCAGAAAATGCTCCATTTTGTCTTGCTTTCGCAAACTATTCTCCAGAATACGGAAACATTTCCAACCAGGCGCGAGTACCTGGTGGAAATTTAAACGTTATCCGATTCTCAATTATATCTAAAATTACTAAATAAAAAAAGTAACGAAGTATTTTTGAATACAGTTGAATCAACTCTTGCTGAGTCCATTCGCCTGCAAAACTTATATATTTTTTTGACGGAAAACCAATGTACAATTCATCTGCTCTTACAGCATAAGATGTTGCGTAATGCCCGTCTGTTACCATTATTGAATAGGTTTATATGTTTGGCCATATCTATGTACATCTCGTCTTACAAATACATTCATGATTTCATTCATTTGATTTTGAGACATACTTTCTGGAACTCTTGCTGCATCACAAGCTTTTAACCAGTCTTTTCTTAATAATTGAGCTAATGTAATTTCTTGTTGATTCTTATTTACAATTCCGTGCTTATAATGATCAGCAAAAGCACAATATACAGCAATTGCTTCTACTTCTTTATTATTTAAAAAAGGCAATCCTTCTTCATCTGTATACAACCCTTTATAAAGAAGATTTAATTCTTTATAAGGCTCTGTAAAATATATTTTATTTCCAAGTTCTTTATATTTTACATATTTACCAGAAATATATAAAGAGCTTGGATCTCGTTTAGCATCTTCAATATTTTGCTCTATAACATGTGTATAATTACCGTGATAATTATCTATAGAACTTGTTTCTTGAGCAGATTCAAAATTTAATGTAATTGCTTCTATTGAATCTAAATTACAAGGTTTTTCTACAGACCATCCTCCGTCTGGATCCAATTTTGGATATATTTTAGTTATATATGTTTTATATTGTTTATTGCCTATTTTTTGCCACGCTGACATCCCATAAGTTTCAAAAAGATCTTCATCTAGTTCAAGACCATACATGTCTCTAGCGTGTTCTAATGCGGCATAAAATGGATATGTTTTCATCGTGGTTCTTGATCATTTTGTACAGGCGGTTGTTGATATTGTCTGTAATAGGTTACATATTTTCTAATTAAAGCATCTTTTATTTCTGTTGTTAAAGCAGACATATTATCTTTTTCTAAATCGTCTGTACAGCAAGAAAATTGCTCTAACTGTCTTGGATCTTTAAATATAGCTGAAATGGATATTTGTTCAAGCATTGGAGCATTAAACACATATCCGTCATACATATTGTTTTTATTAGGCGTAGGATCAATATAAATAAAAGGTTTTTTATTACCTCTCATTTTATATTTATGAAATCTAAAACTAGGACTTGTATATACTTTAAATTTGATTTGTTTATCGCTAGATCCTGCCCATCCGATAGCATCTTCACCAGCACTTACTAATATTTGAGGAATTTCAAAATGAGCGAAAAGATCGTCTTCTGGATCGTGTTCACAACATTTATCTAAACTTGCACAATCAAGCTAAATACAATTAATACTATAATACAAATCTTTTAAAGGTAATTTTCCAGCTAAAATATATTTTTGTAAAACATTTAATCTAGTTTCAACAACTTCATCTTCGAGCTGTTCAATAGAAACGCTCATAGAAGATTCAAATCCTTGCTATCCTGCAACAATTGTATTAAAAATTGCACTGGCTGTCTAACTTACTATCATAATATAAAAAATGGGCAGGCGGATTTGCGTCCACCCGCCCTTAAATTAAAGGTTATTTATTAACGATTTAATTAATGAAGGTCTAACTCGATATCAGCAGCCGGGTTAGTACCATCTACAGATTCTGCTGGAAGGGTTGCTTTAGTCGGAACTTCTACACTTGCAGCAGCAGCTGCAGCCGCAGCTTCAGCAGCTTTCTTGGTTGCAATGATATCTTCAACAGGTTTCTTCTCTGCGTCAGTGCTATCAATAGTAGCAACTGCGCCAAGAGCATCTTCCCATGCTTTAGTTAAACCGGAATCTCCAGTTTCTTGACGTACGAAGAACACAATACTTGTCAACGAATGATCGATTGCGCCAAATACTTGACTACCAATATGACGTCTCTCAGTTACATACTCTACGAGATATTGATCATATAAAGCGCCCGGTACAGGACGTTCGTCAAGATCATAACCATAAGGATCAAGATTAGCATCCGTAAGCAATCTCTTATTTTTCAAGATTTGAGCTACAGTACCAGCACCTTCGGAACCAGCTACAAGAGTTGCGGTTGCACCAACAACATCTGCTTGAGCAGCCTTCTTCCAAAGAACTACTACATCATAATCTTGATAACCTGTCATAATCTCACCTACTTTTGCATCAGATGTAATAGGAACTTTAACAATACGCACTTCGTCAATACGAGTATACGGATCGAGAGCTTCTACTACGAGATCGCTGCCAGTAGTACTAATCTTAATTAAACGATCTGGAGCTTCCATCGCAGCTTCTTTATCTGCAACTTTTACGAAATCAGCTACCGGAAGAGCAGTGCTTGCAGCAACAGCCTCATAGAAATATTGTTTCTTATGAAGAGGATGCCAATCATTAACCAATGCCGTTACACGACCTTGCTGACTAATTGTAACAACTAAACGATAATGTCCGTCTGCAACAGCATTAGCAAGACTCGAAAGAGTCAATTTCTCGTTAACTGCTGCTGATCCAGCAACTTTACTTGCACTCACAATGCAGTTTTTATCAAGGTTAACCATTCTGGCAACCATGAGTACATCACCGCTTACTTTAAAACGTTTACCGTCGCTTAAAAGTCCTTTAGATCCTGCAACACCAGTACCGTTGTCATTAATAATAAATTCTCTAGTAAATTGAAACATAGTAAAATTTTAAATTCTATTCTATATAAAAAGATTATTATCTTGTTGCTTGAGAAGGAATAGACTGTTCTACTTGTGTAAATGTCTAAATTCTTGGATCCTTCCCGTTCTCTAAAATTAATGTGACAAGTTCATTAATAATTTCAAAAATGACATAATCTGGAAATTCTAATTGAGGAGTTGTATCTTCAACAGAGTCAAGATCTATTTGATCAACTGAAATATATTTAGGAGCTCTTAAATAATCAATATAAACAGCATTTAAAACTTGTTTCTATCGGTCATTGCCACATTTTATCTACATTATAGGTTTGGTAGAATTACCGTACCTTGTGTCCCTTGTTTTATTTTCTTGATCATATATATAATTTCCATCCTCATCGATTATAGGATTTCCGCTAGAATCTATTTTCTAATTTTTTACATATTGATCTTCTATATTGCTAATGTAATAATATGGACGTTTAACAGAAGGCTTCATATAATAATTATTTATAATATGAGGCCATTCGCTAGTATCCATTTTATTAGCTCCAACCTAAAAAGTTGTACAAGAGGTATCACACTTTTTTATATTAGTGTTTTTAAATTCACAAATACAATTTAATATATGCATATAATCGTTTGGAAGCTCAACTGCCCAACTATCTTTAAATACATTAGATTTGGCTTCTTCTGATTGTGAATTTATATCAAGAGGAATAAGCTTTTTTGTTCTCAGAAGTACTCGTAAATCGTCTGTCAACTATTGGCTTACCTCAAATACATTATAACGTTTATTTATATATTTTTGAATAGCTTTATTAAAAAGATAAATGAAATCATCAATTAATAATGCCGGAGCCTATACTTTATTAAGTTCTATAAGAACGTTTTCGAATGCTTCTCTATAAGTCATATTATTCTTCTTTATTATCTTTCTTTTCTTTTTTCTTTGCGTACATTTCAGGATATGTTTCCTGCATAATGAGTTCTTTTATTTTAACAGCAGCAGGACTCGTAAGATATGTTACTGCTGCATCAATAGATGCTCCAAGAACTATATTGTCTGCGTAAACTAATAAATTGTCTCGTTTAACAACTATATGTTTATCGAGAGCATCGATAATCAGCAAACGATTGGCAGTATCTGTTCCTGTGTAAAGATTAATAATCTTTTGAGGATCTTTTTCTGCAAATGCCATAAGATAATCCATAACATCGTTAGAATTAGCTCTTGACATATCTTTTTCAAGGAGTCTACATTTTTTAATCATTCCATCAAGACTATCGTCTCCGATAAATCCAATAGCTTTTGCTCTGAGTAATCTAAGATCATTACGAACTTTAGCAGCAACTCCGGGACGATCTATATAAAGATCAGCAAGGCCATAATGACCTTTTACCATTCCGTTTGCAGCTTGGAAAGCTTTCTCTCCATCTATAACATAATCTCCTTTAGCATCTTTTTGAAAACGTTCTTTAGCAATTAATTTAGAATTTTTAATTGCTTCCCATTTTGCAGCATCTGCTGGCTTATTTAGATCAAATGTTTCGTTATGCTTAACTACAATTGGAATTTCTGCAGGAATAAATACTTTTCCTTTTGTTCTATCATTGAGATCTTTTTCAGATAAAATCATTTGCCCAATTGTTCCATCTGGATTGATTATACTTGGACGTACACAATCTGGATAATCTCCTGTAGTAGGATCTATACAAGGTAAGATATGAAAATCCTGGCCAGAAGTTTTACCGTAAACACTTTTTAGTACAACAATGTTGTCGCTTTTTTCCATATTATTACATTAATTCTTATTATCATTATCTTAGATATAAGATTGGGGCCGAAGCCCCAATCCATTCATATCTTTTAAAAATTAATTCTCGAAGAGAATTGCCGAGCGGTAAGGATTATATACTGCAATTCCTTGATAACCACTCATAATGTAAGAACCACCAGCTACTTTGGTACCAACTTTGTTGTTGTTCTTAAGACCAACACCCTCGAAGGTATCTTCCATAATCTGATGACCAGCTACAGTATGCATTTCAATAGCTGGACGACCACTAGCTTTGTCGCCAGTAAGATCAATCATTACACCAAAACCTTTAGTCGGGTACTCTAAGTCAAGAGCTCTGTCGACTTTCAAAGCGATGGTATTACCTGCAAATTCGTAAGAATCATAAGTAGCACCCACTTTTACGTTACCGTTAGCACTCTTAGACCATACATATGCACCATCAGTGTGGTGATTTGCGAGATACTCACTCATAGTATTTTGAATAGCATACCAAAGAGGAGTATTTACATCAAAGATAAATGTATTACCTGTAGCGCTGTCGCATTTCGATGCAAGATTCAAAACCATTTCATTAAACGTGTTAATGAGAATGCGTCTTGTGTAATTAAATTTGGATGCATAACGCATAATTTGCGGAATTGCACCATCACCTGCGATGATAGGTCTACCCTGTCTGTCACAGATAGTAGCTTTACCATTTACATCCATCGTACCATGTTGCCACAAGAGCGACTGGTTACGAGCAGCCATAAAGTTACTCAATAAGAGTTTCTTCTTTTCAGGCCATGCGAAGATCTTGTCCTCCCAACCGTTAGCGTCAGAACCACGAGACAATTTGATAAATGCCTGCTCGAATGCTTCATAACGGCTAGAGAAATCAATATCTACACGAATTTCGTTGATAAAGGTACGGCACTTCTCAACATTCGAAGTGTATTTAACAGCACCACTATCATGATATTCTTGTTTTACATTACCGATCCAACGTGTACGAGCACCTACATAACATGCATCTGTATCAAGCACTGCAGATAAATCACCGCCCATTAATTTTACATAATAGGTCCAATATTGATCTGCTTTACGAGTAGGAGCAGCCATTACCATACACATCTGTTTACTGTCTTCGATAATGAAGGTATCGTCTACCTCATAGTAACGGCGATCAAACGCCATTTCAATTTCAGAACCGTTCTCACCATTAGTGGAAGGTTGAGCAACGAAATGAACATAATCAATTTGATTCTGCTCGATTTCCCATTCTACAGAAAGGGAATTTTCAGGAGAATATTTCTATTGAATATTTTTTCTAGTCATTACGTTACCTACTGCTTCAGTAAGGTAAGAAGCGGTCATATCCTCGAATGGTCTCATTCGAGAAACAATACCGAGTCTCTCAGGTCTAACACCTAAGAACTTCGAAAAATCTTCATAAGTACGGCTGTGAGCCATTTCCGGCTTAACCGTAGTAAAATTTGCAACAATCATTTTCTTATATTATTATATTATTTTTTAAATACAGAATCGAGATCATAAGGATCCAATTCATCGTTTTGTTTAGTGGCACGTTTAATAATTATTTTCTTCGGTTCTTCTTTCTTTTCTCTACGTGCCTCGGCAACTTTTCCTTTCCAATAATCAGTAATAGATTCGTGGGCTTGTTGCCCTTTAAGCATAAACCATGCCATCTTAAACAATGCATCGGGATCCTCAAATAATTTTGAAAATTGAGATTGCCCGTTGGCATCCAAATCTAATAAATATGACAATACTTCATTCTTGTCATTATCATCTAATACTACGTCGTTCATCTCATTTATATTTCTAGCGGATGCAACTAACGATTGTGCAAGTTGATTGAACTGTTCTTCTTGTTCAGCCTTTTCTTTTTCACTATCTTTTTGTTTTTGCTCGTCTTCAAGATCTTTATATTCTTTTCTCAGAGCAGCAATCTTTTTCTGGAAGAACGCGTCATTCTCTTTAATACGAGTTAATTGTTCTTCTATTTCTTCGTCTGTTAAATCAGGCATTTGATCCTTTAGATCAAATTTATATAATTCGTCATCTGTTAATTCATCAACACTATAAGTTGGAGTTTGATTCTGTTCTAAATATTCTTTGATGGCCTGTTCTTTTTGATATTTCGCAAAATCTTTTAAATTCATTCGATTTTTACGAAGATATTCGAGATCGGTTATCTCAGTATCAGAAAGTACGCTATCAGGATTCATAGAAAGAATTCCAAATTTTGTTTCATCATCAAGATCATCAAAATTCCATTCTTCAATTTCACCTTCATCGTTTTCAATTTTAACTTTAGAACGGTCAATTCCTCTTGCAATTAACAGTCTAGATAAATAATCTTGTTTGTTTTCGTCAGAATCATCATTCTG
>Ga0326514_10003430_pt1 | contig 10093 bp, 17 predicted proteins | sample 3_2548_0518_D_FD_203653 | JGI IMG/M metagenome (GOLD analysis project Ga0326514, IMG submission 203653) | Bovine rumen microbial communities from UC Davis, California, United States - 3_2548_0518 | ecosystem: Host-associated > Mammals > Digestive system > Stomach > Rumen | place: USA... | reverse complement strand
CAAGTTTGAAGTCACTAACATTGCGATGCAGCTCCTTGCAGATCGTCGCAATCGCTCCGTGGCCTGGAATGGCATCACAATAGGGGAGATATATCCTCGTGACACCTTTTCCCGTTTTACTGTCAATGGTGCAGTAAATTATATGCGGCCTATGTTCAGCCTTTAAAACACATATGATGCTCGCAAAGGATGATAGGCTGAGGTCCTGCCTGGGCCTGATGTAGTATGTCATTCTTCCACCTCATAAGGTCCGGAGACGTCAAAAGATGCTTCTTCGCATCCGAGCTCCATGATTAATTCATGGATCTTCTTTCTGACCTTCGTAACCTTCGGAGGATCATCTGCGAAGATTACGGCTTCGATTTCAATGTACTTAATCGTCATACTCTCTCAGCTCCTTTTGTGCGTGTTTGTCGGTTCTTACCCAATTCTGCTGCTCAGAATCAAAAAGGCATTTGGTCGGTTTGTCTCCGTATGTCCTTACGGTGCAACGCTTCTTACAGAAGGATTGACACTCGTATATCGCTCTGCGTGCCATTTTGCTCACTTTTCCTAAAAGTTGCATAAAACCTTGTCAACAACGGATCGGCATTCGTCGATATCGTCAGAAGTGGATTATACCCTCCCTGATGGCGTGATTCCTCAGATCAGCCATTTCCGTGACCCATTTGACCGCTTTTTCCTGGCCGTAGCCCTCTTCTTTGAAGGCTCTGATCATCAATCCCAACGGCATCGCACGTTCTCCACGTGAAATGACGTAGTTTACTTCTCTGTCATAGATTGTTTTTGGAAGTTTTGCCATGTTGCATCACTCACACACACTCTATACTCTCTCTCTAATATAAAATTTTTGAAAAGCAAAACCCCCCTACAACCCCCCGTTATGAAGAGGTGCCGACCAATCCTCCCCATCCCTACTAAATCAAGCTTCTTTTTATGACTTCCGACCTAAAAATTAGTAGCTTGTAAAAAATTAGTAGCTAATCGAATAGATCAAAATTCCATAATTGGAAAAATGGAAAAAAACGCAATTAAAATATGAACCGGGGAGGTGGAAGGTCCTCCCCGGAGAGGATGGCACCAATCGCAACAAAACTGCCACGATGAGATAGTCTTTTATGACTTATCTCTTTTTCTTTTCTTCTTTGTATGCAGTCTTGTATTCTTTGCTTACATCGTGCTGATTAACGTAATCGTTGAATAGCTGCAGCTCATCATCTTCGAGGAGCTTTCTGAAGTTGTCGCGAGCTTGCTCCCTTTTCTTTTTGGAGATCTGCCCAAACATGGCATCCATCCAAACCGGACTTGCCATCTTGTACCCCAGGGTGTACTCCGGTTCTCTCGGATCTGTTTTCCCTGAGACGATGTAAAAGGCTGTTTCATAATCCACTTCTTCCCATTTCATCACTTTTTGGATAAAATTGGCCTTTGCCTGGGCATCGGTGGCATCCATGAACTGCCAAGCCTTATCCTCGGCTGCATTCCTGATCTTTCCCATTTACTCATTCCTCGCTTTACTCAATCTGTTTTGCAGTGTTCTTCTATTCTCAATCCCAAATAGATCTTGGAGCTCTTCGAGGCTCGTGCCGGAATTGTATAATGTGAGCATGATCCTATTCTGTTTCTTTTCGGACTCTTCCCACTTCTTTTTGTATTTGGCACCGGGAGACTCATCTGCATCATCCCCATAAAGATCTTGAAAGAGTTTTTCCTGACTCGCTGATTTTAGGGCTTTGTACTCCTTCGCGACATCTTCTGGCATCTTATCGTACTCGGCATAACCGATGAGCTCCAATGCTCCGGTGACATCGTTCTTTTTTCTAACCTCACAATATCCACGCTGCTTAAATCCGGTCTCCGAGAAGGTCATGGGCTCGCAATGGATCAGATACCTTACGCGGTGCTCCCTGATGTAGACATCCAGCCTATCAAAGGCGGGGATGCATATCCCCAGGGTGTAGTGACGGCTTCTGCAGGTCTCCAATGTTTTGATGAAGCCTTTATTCTGCTGGCTATTCCAATCCCTATTATTCGCGATAATAGATCCTTCGTCCATCCAAAAAGTGCGGCCAATGTCTCCACCTTCGCGGATCTTCTTCTTGAAAGCATCCGCATCGTAGGTGTAACCCCTTTCAATCTCAAAGCCTGGGTCATACCTGATAAGTAATTGATACATCAGGTTAGACTTGCCTGATCCTTCGCCGCCGTCAACCACTACAACATTATCGTAGTCGTCGCGGATGTTCTTCCTCATATCCTCGGCGAGGACATCCAATAGATCTTCGAGGAGGTACCGGATAAAGATCTTCCCGGTGCGGTGATTATAGATCTCGTAATCCAATACCGGAATCTCACCGATTGGGGTTTTCCAGGTCTCCCCTGGTCCCGCGATCTGCATTCTCACGGTCTCACCTCACCGGGTGCAGGGGAACCCTGCCATCCCTGAATATCTGCAACCTTACCGATACCGGCGAGGTCGTCACGTCCGCGTGCCTTGTTGCTGACAGTGAGCCTCAGCAACTTCTCGCATCTGTTTACCCTATAGGTGGAGTTTAGGGCCTCTCCGATGTAACCCTGCATCACGGCGGCAATCTGCGAGGAGCTGGTGATGTTCGCCATAATCTCCAGGTCGGCCCCGTGGGTGCTTGTCAGCTTGTCAATACAAACATCCTTCGATTGTTTAATCTCCATCAGATCACCCCAAGCATCATTAGGCCGAACACTGCACCGACGGCGAGGAGGGCCATCATAATGATCTTCTGCACATCCATCGTTGGCAGCGTAGTCTTGAACATAGCCTTGATGAACTGCTGAGTCGCGTTGCTTGTCATTTCATCGTGGAGGGTGCTCGGTGTATCCTGGGAATAAATGAACCGTCCGAGATCATCCTTTTGGTGGATGTCAAACTGTTGGTAATTCTGCAGCCTAACGTACACCTTCTGACCCCACCATTGGATTGAATCGTAACCGGGCATCCTGACGGCAGGTAAGTATCCTTCCCGGTGGAGCTCGTCGGAGCTCATGTCCGTCCAATAATCGTGACGGTCATAGAATGCTCCGGTCTCGTGTCCGACTGTCATGTATTTCTGATATAGATCTACGCGGACCTTCTCTCCCTGATGTTCGTACCTCTCCTTTAGATCTTTGAAGAATCCTCCAATCCAATACTTCCTCGACACATCGAGGATCGTGGGCCTGCGGACCTCTACCTGTTGTTTTTTCTTGAACATATCTCATAACCCCTGGTTGGCGAGGAATCCCCAAACGAGAGCGAGTACAACAACGCAGGGCACCATCCAAGCCATCACTTTAGACGGTGTGATGTTTGCCCACACGCTTCTCTTGCCGCCGCTATTCTTCGCGGAATCCATCTAAAGAATCAGTTTATCCGGATCGATAAAAACCGGCTCAGGCATAAGCGGCTGAGTCTCGTCCGCATTGGTGAACGCGATGCAGTCTGCACTCCGGAGATCCTTAACCATGACATCATTACAAACCGGATAAAGCTTTGAGAACACTGACACCATTACGTTTGGACCTTTTTTCAGCCTATTAAATCTCCATTCGTCTCTTTCCCTACGAGCTAAAAATTTCATCCTTCACACCCACTAGGCATTAAGTTTAAGTTTAATATATGCAGATTGGAATAAAAATCTACCGTCTTTATATAGTGATAGAATAATTGAAATAAACATGGCAAGCAACGGCCTCTCAATTAATTCCGTCGTGATCACTATCATAGCGGTCGCTGTCGGACTCGTGTTGATTGGCTCTCTCTTAGCCCCCACCGCCAATAATGTCATGGCTGATTTGGTGGATCTCGGAGGTGACGGAGCTTCATGGGCCAATCTTGTCGGTGTGGTCGTTATCGTCTCTATCCTCGGTCTGATCATAGTTGCCGTTAATGAGTACACAAAGAAATCTTGAAAAAAAGGAGATGAAGAATATGGCAAATATGTCTAAGATCGTATCCGCTGTGATCGCCATCTCGGTGAGCATCATTGTCATTGCCACCGTCCTGGCACCCACCATTGCCGACTACACCGCAACTAACGGTGCACTCGCTCAGTACTCTGGCCTCCTCGGAGCCGTCGTCGTCATGGCGATTGTCGGTACTCTGATGGTCGCAGTCGGACTCGTCACTTCTGGAAAGAACTGATCTGAACAGTCAAAGAATGCCCGCCGCCGGACGGTCATAATATCCGGCAAACCAACTACTGCAGCACAAAGGTGTAACGAATGACTGAGGGTTTGATGCTCGCGATGTTGGTGAGCTTGGCCCTCACCATTCTCGCCGTAAGGATGCGGAGTCTTCCGATCATTTTCATCAGCTCATTGGGATGGCTGATTGCATCGCTGCAGGTCTACGAACAAACAGCGGAGATCCTTCCGATGGCCCTAATGCTAATGCTCGCCTTCGGTCAATTCTTCCTGATCAATCCTGAAACATCACGCTAACAAAGGAGCTGCATAAAATGGATCTAAGTTTCCCCTCCATCGTTGACTTCGTAGCTTCCTACTTCTTCGGCGGCAGCTCTACACTCGCAGGCCTCGCCCTCCTGGTGGCGGCCTGGGCCGTTTGCCTTGTACTGCTCATGAACATGAAAGCCTCGCCCGCTTACAGTGTCATGCCCATGATTCCCCTCGCCATCTTCTTCAGTGCGTACGGAATCCTCAACGAGACCATCATGATCCTCATCGTGCTCGTCAGTGCTGCACTCGTAGCCAACGAGCTGAAGAAGGTCGTGAGCTGATGGCATCCTATGGTGACGACGCTACCCTGATGAAGGTCGCTATCTTCGGCCTCGCGATGTCAATCATCTGCACGATGGGCATTCAGATCATGTTTGTCGAGACCGGCGATTACGATTACGAGGACATCCAAGCCTACCGCAATGAGCTTATCAGCTTCAGCGGCGAAACCATGGTGAACAACAATCCCTGGGTGCTGACTCACGTCTATACGCCCTGGAATACCTCCCTCGACCCTTCCACCCATTATGACGATGGCTGGCTCTATGGTGAGGACATAACAACATACCCCGACCTCAATAAATCCGCGGACATCCACATGAGTCCTGATTACAAGTCCTCAGTACCCATAACATTCACCCGCGAAGTTGCATCCTACGAGCAGCGTAACGGTAGCCAATGGTGGGCCAATATCCCCATTATCGGATGGATTGGCGAGAGTCTCGGTTTTGACCCCTACACCTACAAAACCGTGATTGCCAACAATTGGAACTACACCGGCTACCGTTACGTCCTCGACCCCACTCTCCCCTTCGCCGAGGATCCTAATACCCCTAGTGCCCGCGACGGATCTCTTTCCCTCGTATGGTACTCCTACGGAGGTCAGGAAGGTCTCAGCGGAGGCCTTGACATCTACGGCGGCGAGGTCAAGCTTGCTTCATACTCTGCCACCGACATCATCGCAGATTACAACGACGGCAGCAGTTACGCTACCGTCTATGACTTTGACTTTGAGGGAACCCACCTCAACCTATCCATCAGGTTTAACCCTACCGTGATCGAGCTCGGTACTCCTCTCATGGAGGCTTGGAGTAATGGGGATTGGAGCTTTGCTATCAGCTCCGTCTCTGCCGGTAACTTCCTCGACGTAAAAGGCAGCAATGCATACGCGACTACTATGGGCGGTATGCTCGACACCTTCATCCAGATTTACACCTTCAACCTGCCCGACTTCAACAATGAATGGGCCGCTATGGTCCTTTGGCTGATGGTCGGTCTCCCTATGACTATTGCTATGCTCTGCGTGACCATGAGGGTCATTCAGGCACTGAAACCGTTGTGATACTATGGCATCTATCAAAGCACTTGCAGCAATCGCTCTTACACTGATGATAGCTGCACCTATCGGCTTCGGTTACATGTTCGCCACCGAGAACACAACCGTGACCTCCTGGGAATCCGAGGACCGTGTGAACCTCTCGGACACGATCCTGAACAGTGAACATCCGATATACGGGGAATATAAGGGCACCTCGAATAACACATTACTCGAAACAGGGGTTATGGTGTACAATACAATCAGCTCCACAGATAGTGCCTACCCTGTGGCAACCCCCACCACAACCAGCACGACCTTCACCGGGGGCGTATGGTTCGACCTCTCTGCCTATGCCTATTGGAAAATTATAGATCCGAATGTCAATGGTATGTATTACTTGAATAATGACAGCTCTCACGGTTATTCCTTTTCCACCACCTACGGGGGCCTAAAGGTCGCAGGTAATGAGGGGTCTATCATGTTCGCATCTACTGCCACGCTCCCCTTGACCACATACACTTACTCTGGAGATTATGCAGATATTAATGGTGGGTGGATGCTTCCCGCGTCAGGTAATCACCAATGGATTAATGGCTTTAGCAATTCCTCCGTCACCATCCTCGTAGATGTGCCGGTGAACAGTGCAACGTACATCGGAGGCCTTCAGCTATTCAGATCTAACTCCACCTCGCCACTCACTGCATGGATCTACGGTGTGGGGACAGCTCAACAGCTCGGCCAATATCAGTATGTAAAAGTCACCTACGGCATGGATACCATCCAGGTTGCCGGGATTACCTCATGGCCCGCTATGGGGACCTCTCCGCTGACCTTCAACACACTGACCTTTGACAATCCCTCACCCGGAGCATTCACCGAGCTTAGGCTTTCCGGAAGTGCTGCAACCTTCCGTATAGATGGTGCATCAGTAAACAGTGGGACCTTCCCCGACACTAAAGATTACACCCTCAACATGGATAATCTATTTCCGGGCAAATCCTACAGCCTGAAGCTCAACAGCATCGGCATCTATGGCGACTCGCTCACCATTGCCGGCGAGACCTTCACCGTCACCAACGGCCGCATCTCCGTCGATGGGTCCAATGTCTCCCTGAAGGGTGCGACTATATCCTCCAAGCTGAACGGCTCCGAATACGACGTTTATGTGAACGCTATAAAGGTCGGAAGCTCCGAGGATCCTGCTAGTATTGCCTTCGACGGAGAATGGTCCCTAACGCTCACTGCGGACATACTGAAGACCGTGGAAAACACCAACACCCAATGGGCACCTGGTGAATTTGCATTTGACAAAACTGACTTTGCAGCGTGCGGGCTCCTCGTAGCCGGTGCCCTCCTGGTGGGCCTCGGCATGTACGGACAAAGGTCCGGAATTAAATTCGGGGTCCTGCTGCTGATCTGCGGCGGTGCCGCATTGGCCTATCTCTCATTCGTGTAAGGTAGGTTAGATTACCGACTAATCAAACTCAAAAAGGAGACTGAAAAAATGAAAACAAACCTACTGACCCTCGTTATAACCCTTACATTGGGGGTAATCCTCGCAGGATCCTTACTCGTTCCTGTCGTGGAGGATGCACAGCAGACGGCGGGCGATCTTGGAACGCTTGACAACAATGAGTCCGGAGTCCTCTTCAATTCTTACGCGATGGGACACATGACGGCCTCTACCCCTGAAGTTACCCTCCTTCTCGCTGATTCCGTTCTGACTGTCAACGGAACCCCCGTAACTATTCAGCACTACGGAACCCTCGGCCAGCTCGCCGTTAGTCCTGACGGAAGCTACCTCGCTGTTAGAAACAACGCGGCCGCGATGTATCTCTACACCCTTGCTGATGGAGTTTACACTTCCGTTACAATCTCTCCTGGAACCGAGGTAACTGTTGCCTACAATGGAATCACCGTCGGAGATACCACCTACCCTATCAATGACCTCTACTGTATAGGTGTAACCTCCGAGGATCCTGTTTTCCGTTACACCCCTACCGACAGTGCGAAGATCTACGTTGAAAAGATTGGAGATCTGTTTGGAACCGCAACGATTACCATCGACGGCGAGTCTAAAACTATCGCCTTTGTCGGAGATCAGGCAACCCTGACCGGTTATACTCCAACCGTTCAGTATTCTCTGAAGGCTGTTGACGGATATACCGACCTTTATGAAGTGGAGTCTTACACCATCACGATAGGTGAGGGTACCGCTACCGCCGTGTCTTGGTATGCTTCAGAATATGTAACCGGACACGAAGCATCCGGTGCCGCGTTTACTCTCTATGGTGTTCTACCTGTCCTCGTCATCATTGGACTTGTAATTGCGGCAGTTTCCATCGTGAGGAATAAAGACTGAAGGGAGGCGGGAGGGGAACCTCCCCCTCCCGGAATAAGATGGATCTATCTCTTTTATTGATCATCCCGGCTATACTTATTGCCGCGATCCTTATCGTAGCAGTACGCGAAGGAACCTCTAACCCCCTTCCGAAGATTTTGGGGATTACCATCGGAATCATACTTATCGGTTCATTATTGGTACCTGTTATTCAGGATGCAAACGCGGACGAATCCGTAGTTTATGATGATTATATCGAAATCTCTTCCGATACCTATGTGGATGGGGTTTTTGAAAAACTGACCTCCGGAGATAAAACCTACGCTCATGCCAACGGAATTGGTAAGGGCATGATCGGGAGTCAACAGTATAACGTCCATAAGGCCGACCTTGATGTATTCTTCATAATGGGGCAAAGTAACGCGGCATACAGCTACTATGATGCCTCCTCAGCGTCTCCTGTGGCTGAATTGGGCCAAACATACTATTACGGAACTGAAACCCAACCGGTTACCCAATCCGTTACCGGTACCGGAATGTATGACGCTGTAAATCTCAATGGAACCGCGAAAATCGGACATTTAGAACAACCCTTCATGGCAAAATACTCCGAGCTTAGCGGACATAAGGTCTACACGATCAATACCGGATGGAATGGAGCGAGTATATCCGTGCTGACTGTCGGCGGTAGCCATTACAACTATGAGCAGCGTACCATAAACGCCGGACTCAACGCGATCAACATGAGTTATTACAACCTCGGAAGCTTCGGTATGATCTGGCTTCAGGGAGAAAGTGATGCGGGCCTCGGTACCCCTGTTGACGAATATAAGGCCGATTTCCTCGCATTATTCGATGCTATGAGGCATGAAGGACCTAACACATTCTCTACTCTATTCGAGCTTGACAATACGTTTATCGTTCAGACGAGAACCGCACGCGGCCCTAACACCGCCGAAGCTCTCACGGAGCTCGCTGAAGAAAATGATCATATCTACATGGCGACCGAAATAACCCTAACATTTACCGATGATAATGGTTATCTCCGTGGCGATGATTTGCATTATTCCCAAGCGGGATTCAATCTCATTGGGGTAGCAGTCGCGGAGTTTATCGTCGAGAACCATCTGACCTAAAACGGTCGTATTCAGTCGCCTTAAAAACCATTTAAAGGAGGGGGTCTCCTTTCCCCCTCCCTTTTCAGTCTTTTTCTGCGATCAATACCAACCATCCGACAAATTCCTTTTCAGTCATATCTGTCGAAGAGTATTGTTCAACCAGATCCTACGTCCGGTTATAATCTGCCTTGCAAGCTTCGGCTAGGAGCTCCTTTCTGTTCATGTTCTTCCCTCCAGGTCAACTCTGTTAAAGTAATGGTGGCAGGTAGGGCACCAAAACCTTTCGTGATTGTATGCGAGCTCGTAAACTCTGCTATGGCTCTCAGGATCTTCCTCCTCGCAATCCGGGCAGGGGTAGGTTTGTCTAAACCCCCTGCAGCGATCAATTCCGGTTAGACTCATTCCTCTTTGCCTCCTCGATCTCCTTCTTGTGGCATTCGCAGCATATTGCAGCATAAGCTCCTACGTGGGGAAGCGGGGCCCAATAGAACCCCGCCACGATCTCGCACTGACAAACGTAGCAGATCATTCGTTTCCCCTCATTTCGATATACGAGCTCGTGATCTCGGCCTGACGGTGCATCCACTCATCGAGGGCATGACGTTCCTGGGTCATTACCTCCTCGTATGTGAGGGCATGATCGCAATCGTTGCACTGATACCACCAACTCATTTCGAGCTCGACGGTTACGACGTTTTTAGATCCGCAGCGAGGGCAGCAGATGTACGGAGGGGTTTTCATTCCTCTTCCTCCTCATCATACTTATTTGCCGGAGGATTGAAAGGATCATAATCGTCCTCCCCAACTTCGACAAGTTTGAAGTCACTAACATTGCGATGCAGC
>Ga0326514_10003429_pt1 | contig 10093 bp, 11 predicted proteins | sample 3_2548_0518_D_FD_203653 | JGI IMG/M metagenome (GOLD analysis project Ga0326514, IMG submission 203653) | Bovine rumen microbial communities from UC Davis, California, United States - 3_2548_0518 | ecosystem: Host-associated > Mammals > Digestive system > Stomach > Rumen | place: USA... | reverse complement strand
CGACCGTGCGGGGGCTCCGGAAAACTGAGCCCAGCAGCATCACGAGGAGGAACGGCGCGAAGGTGAGCGTGAACGCTCTGATATCATAGAGCGTGCCGGTACGGAAGACATCGTACTTCTCGGCGCCGGTGAGCTTTGCGAGATCGTCAGGGGCGAACGCCTGCAGCATCAGGTATCTCGAAACTGCGGAGATGATAAGGAAAAGCGCTGCCGCAAAGGCAAGCGAGCAGACAATCCTCGCGGGGCCGGACTGGCGCATGGCAAAAATCCTCAGGTGAAATTCACAAAATTATAATCCCGGAGGCACTGTTTTGGGAAAAAGCTTTTTCCGCTTCAGGCATTTCACGGTAAACCAGGAGCGTGCCGGCATGAAGGTCTCGACAGACAGCGTGCTGCTCTCCTGCCTCACAGACCTCGGAAATCCCCGGACTATCCTCGACATCGGCACCGGCACAGGGCTCCTCGCCCTGCTCTCCGCGGAGAAGTACCCGGAGGCCGCTGTTACCGGGGCGGAGATTGAGGAGGGAGCGTACCTCGACGCTGTGGACAATTTCCGGGAGTCGCCGTACGGCGGGCGGCTCACCGCGGTGCACGCTGACGTGAGGGAGCTCAGGGACGCTCTTTTTGACGCCATTATCGTGAACCCGCCCTATTTCGCGGGAAACGCGCAGGAGCTCAGGAGCGAGGCGAGGCGCACCGCCAGGCAGGACGCGACGCTCACCAACAGGGATCTCCGTGAGACGGCGGAGAGGCTCCTCCGGGAAGGCGGGATAATCGCGATATGCCTGCCGCCGCTCAGAGTTCCCGCGTTTCTCAGGGAAACAGAAGGAGCGCTCTCGCCACTCAGGGAAATATCGCTCATTCCCCGCGATGGAAAGGAGGAGTACCTCAGGATAATCACCCTCCGGAGGCGCCCGGAGGACGGGAGTGCGGCATCAGGCACGGATGGCGCCTGTGAGAAGAGCGTTTTCACGGTAAGGAACAGGGACGGCTCGTACACAGAGGAGTACCTCGCGGCAACTGACGGGATATTCCTCACGGAGGAGCAGAAGTCGGAGCTCAGGCGGGAGCTTGGGAAGTGCTGACTCGCTTCCGGCGCGCCGCCCGGAGGCTCACCAGTAGATGCTAGCGCGAGGTCCTGGTTCAATGAAAAATGAAAAAATCATGAAAAAATCTTCAAAAGGGCTTTAAATTCAGGAAAAATCGTGTAAAATGGAACGCGCTACAGGGGAATAGCTCTTAACGGTAGAGCGGCGGTCTCCAAAACCGAAGGTTGTGAGTTCGAATCTTACTTCCCCTGCCATTTCAGAATCACCTCTCTTATTTATCTCCGCTTTTCAATTATCCATCACAGTTCTTTCGTCACGCTACCTGATTCTCATTCGCGCTGACCGCGTTTTTCATCTCATCCTTGTTCACACACTGCCCGCCCACGGCATAAGCCCTTCTCCGGATCTATCATGTAAAAGTGCTGGATCGCTGAGCAAATGGACTGGCTTGAGGAGGCGGAAATGAAAGAGACAAAGGAAATAGCGGAGCTGGTAAGCCGTCTTGAATACCTTATAGGAAACGAGTGCTACAACCCCAACTCGCATAACGGCTGGACTGATGAGGACGGCTGCTCATTCCGCTATCCGGTCACCTACGAAAACGCAGCCGGCGAAGAGGAGCGCACCAGGTCATCCATCTATGGGCTGAGCAAGGACAGGATTGGCACTGTCAAGTACAAGTTCGGCTCAAACCAGCTTTACATCGGGAACGGCATCCTGGCCGTGCTCGAATATCTCGAGCGGAAGTACCATCTGGACTTCAACGAGCTGACGAAACATGACGGCAGAAAATAGCCTGCCATTCGGGACAGTATCACGCTGATGGGTTCCGGGAGCAGGTCCTGGCAGGACCACCATCGTGCCCGCTGACTCTCTTCCTGCTGGCGGCAGGCTCAAAGGAGCCTGACGCGCCCGTTAACGGTTGATTTTTGCCGTAATTTTGAAACTGCTCACAAAAATTATATAATTGCGGTTCAGATAATCAGACGGCCGGCTGTTTCCGGCCAAATCCCTGGAGAAATCTCACATGGCCAACCCTCTTTACGGCAGGGACATAATATCCATATCTGAACTTACCCGTCCTGAAATCGAGCTCGTGCTCGACACGGCAAAGCGCCTCAAGGAACACCCCGATCACACGCTCCTCAGGGACCGCGTAATCGCCAGCTGCTTCTTCGAGGCCTCAACCCGCACCAGGCTCTCCTTCGAGACCGCGATCCACCGCCTCGGCGGCCAGGTGATCGGCTTCTCGGATGCGTCGAACACCTCGATGAGCAAGAAGGGCGAGACCTTCGCGGACACCATCAGGATCATCACCTCCTACGCTGACGCCCTTGTCATGCGCCATCCCCAGGAAGGCGCCTCAAGGCTCGCCGCGGAGGTGTCGAAGGTTCCGGTCATCAACGCGGGCGACGGCTCCAACCAGCATCCATCCCAGACGCTCCTGGACCTCTTCACCATCTTCGAGACCCAGGGACGCCTCGACAACCTGAGCATCGCCTTTGTGGGCGACCTGAAGTACGGCCGCACTGTCCACTCCCTCGCCCAGGCCCTCTGCCACTTCGGCGCGAAGCTCCACTTCGTTGCCCCGAAGCAGCTCGCCATGCCCGACTATCTTGTCGACGAGCTCAAGGAGAAGGGGATCGTCTGCGAGTTCCATGACAGCATCGAGGAAATCCTCCCCGAGCTCGACATCCTCTATATGACCAGGGTGCAGCGCGAGCGCTTCGATGAGAGCGAGTACCACAGCATCGCCTCGAAGTTCATCCTCCGCGCCGCGACTCTCCGCGACGCGAAGAAGAACCTCAAGGTCCTTCACCCGCTCCCGCGCATCGACGAGATCACCATGGATGTCGACGATACGCCGTACGCATACTATTTCCAGCAGGCCGCCAACGGCGTCTACGCCCGCGAGGCCCTGCTTGCCCTGGTCATGAACGAGGAGGTCTGAATGTCAGAGAATGAGAAGAAGGATTACGGGACGCTCAAGGTTGAGGCCATCAGGAACGGCTCGGTAATCGATCACATCCCGGCAGGAAGGGCCCTCCAGATCCTGAGGCACTTCAAGATCCTGAGGCAGGCCGCGACCGAGCAGATCCCCATCACCGTGGGCCTCAACCTCGCATCCAACAGGAGCGGTACCAAGGACATCATCAAGATCGGAGACTACTTTCTTGATCAGAAGCAGGTAAACCAGCTTGCGTTCCTCGCCCCGGGCTCGACAATCAACATCATCAAGGACTACAAGGTCGTCGAGAAGCTCAGGCCCTCGCTCCCCGAGCGCGTCACGGGCGTCTTCGCCTGCCCCAACGCGAACTGCATCACCAACCGGGAGAACACCGTTGACACCTGCTTCACGGTCTATGAGTCAAAGGGCGAGGTCATGATGAAGTGCCATTACTGCGAGAAGGCCTTCAGCCAGGACATCGTCTGCAAGAACCTGAAGTAAAAGTTTTCCGGGGAGCTGAGGCTCCCCATTGTTTCAGAGGAGAAGGCGCCGAAGCGCCTTTTCCTGAGGAAAAGACAGCTGTTCCGGCATGCGGGAACTTGATGAGGAATGCGGCAGAAATATGCCAACTCCTGTAAAATAGCAACCGGAACTGGTCATCATTTTTGAGGTTACTGTGGCTAAACTCAGCTATAAAGATTCCGGTGTTGATATCGACGCCGGCGAGGCACTTGTTGAAAACATCAAGGGCGTTGTCGCCAAGACCAACCGCCCAGAGGTAATTGGCGGACTCGGCGGATTCGGCGCTCTCTGCAGCATCCCCGCTAAGTACAAGGAACCTATCCTTGTTTCAGGAACCGACGGCGTCGGCACCAAGCTCCGTCTCGCCATCACCCTTAACAAGCATGACACCGTCGGCATCGACCTCGTTGCCATGTGCGTCAACGACCTGATTGTCCAGGGAGCAGAGCCCCTCTTCTTCCTTGACTACTACGCTACCGGGCACCTCAATGTCCCCAACGCCAGCGAGGTAATCGCAGGCATCGGCCGCGGCTGCGAGATGGCAGGCTGCGCGCTCATCGGCGGCGAGACCGCTGAGATGCCTGGCATGTACCAGACCGGCGACTATGACATGGCAGGCTTCGCTGTCGGCGTGGTCGAGAAAAAGGACATCATCGACGGATCCAAGGTTCAGGTCGGCGACGCGCTGGTCGGAATCAAGTCCTCCGGCCCTCACTCAAACGGATTCTCCCTCATCAGGAAGGTCCTTGAGGTTACGAAGGCTGACACCAGCCAGAAGATGAAGGACGGACGCACTCTCGGCGAGTCCCTCCTCGCTCCTACCAGAATCTATGTAAAGCCCGTCCTCAAGCTCATCGAGGAGTGCGAGGTCCACAGCCTTGCCCACATCACCGGCGGCGGGTTCTGGGACAACATCCCCCGCGTTCTTCCGAAGAACACCAAGGCCTCCATCAACGAGAAGAGCTGGGAGTGGCCTGAGGTGTTCCACTGGCTGCAGGACAACGGCAACATCGACACTCATGAGATGTACCGCACCTTCAACTGCGGCGTGGGCATGATCGTTGCCCTGCCCAAGGATCAGGCAGAGAAGGCCATCAGTGTCCTCAACGCCGCAGGCGAGCAGGCCTTCCTCCTCGGCGACATCAAGGCCGCGAAGGACGGCGAGGCTCAGGTAGAGATTATCTGATCTTAAAGTCCGGTTCAGAGAGACGGCGCCTAAGGGCGCCGTTTTTAGTTATGGACTTTCCATTCTGAGGGAAGCCCTTCAGCGTTTTCCCGGCACCGGGTAAAGACATTCCCCGGAGCCCAGGTTTTCAATGGCAGATTTACATGCCAGGCTTTCTCAGATAGACCCTGGCAAAGCCGCTGCTCCCGACAGGAACGGCAACCGGCTTCTCATAATACTCATCAGTGACGCGCTTAATAAAGCCGTAGTTGCTGAGTTCGAACTTGCTGTCCCTGAAGGAGAATGCATAAGGACAGACCAGATCGACAATTGCAGCCGGCCGGTTCTTGATGATGTCCTCCACATAGGCGTCACGGATCCTGGGCGTGAACTTGTCGCTCACCAGCGGATAGATGAAATGCGTTGCGGTTGCTGAAGGATGATCCGAGTAAATCAGAAACCCTGGCTCCCATCCCCAGAGCGCAACCGGCTCTCCTGGTTTCACACGCTCATTGAGGTAGTGCAGGACCTTCGAGAAGGGATAAATGCTCTCGCTGATAAAGGCCTTCTGCTGAAAAGTACGCACATTGTTCAGGAACACCATCTTCGGGCAGAAGGCGAGCGCGGAACCGCAATCATGACAAGTGCCCAGAGCCCGCGCTTTCTCTCGCTACCTGTAAGCGACATGCCAAGCCCTGCGAATACCGCTCCCGCGGGGACAATGATGTTCAGGTAATGGTAGTAATGTGACATGGTGCGGGTTACTGAAAAGAGAGCTGTCAGGGCGAAAAGCGCCAGGAGCACAGAGCCCAACTCACTTCTCCCTGCACCTGAAGGCCTTGCGGCAGCCTCAGCGCCTCCTTCTCCCGCTGCCCTGCTGCCCCGGCCGTGTATCCTGCCATACACATAGTCACAGAGCACCAGCACAAAGAATGCAGCCGCAGTGCAAATCGCCAGCCAGAACATCGGCCTTGTTGCCTCAAGGACAAGATAAGGCAGTATGAAGGTGAAATAGAAATCAAGAGGCACCGACACGTGCTCCATATTGTCGACAATATAGAAGAGCCAGAACCTCTCAAGCGCGCCGTTAAGCGCCAGATATGCAAGGAAGAGCGCAGTCGGCATGACAGCCGCGAGGCATGCCAGCAGGAAGTCCCATGAGAAGAGCCTGCTCCTCAGTGCTCCTGGGGCACTGCCTTCCCCTCTGCCAGCGTCCCCGCTGCCATCCTGCACGAAAATGCCCCTTGCAATGCTAAGGACAAAGCAGATGAGCGAGAACGGTGCGAACTGCAGCTTGACCCATGGCCACATGCCGAGCACGAAGAACTCAAGAAACATAACGAGCCTGCTGCTCCCGCGGTATGCGAAAAGGACAAACCAAAGGGAGAGGAGGAGAAAGAAGAGCGTCTCGCAGTTGTATGAGGTGATCTCCCAGAGATCCGTGTAGGATGAGAAGACCGAGAAGTAAAAGAACACCGGGCTGGCTATAGCGATGGCCGGCCTTATGCCGCTGAGCCTTCTCACCGCAAGGAAAATCATTATGCCGCCCGCGAGCTCGGCAAACAGCGAGCCAAGGCGTGCCGTAACAAAGGAAATATTGCCGAAGGAGAAGAGCGCAAGGTAAAACCCGTTGAACGGCCCGAGCCCCTGCGCCTCAAAGTCCCTGAACGGCACGCCGCCGTTAATCACAGAATGCGCCATCAGCAGGTGCTGGCACTCATCGGCATTGAGCTGGTAGAGGAAGAGGGAAAAGAGCATTACTGCCGAAAATGCCGCCCCCATGCAGCAGATGAAGATCCCCGCATGCCTCCTGAACTTCCAGAATACAAAAGGACAGACAAGCATGAAGAGAGAGGCAGCAATGCTTATCACGCTGTAGATTTCTGACTGGAAAAAGCCTGCAAAGAGGCTGTAGCCGATGCCTAAGTTCATTTTTTACGAAAAACCTGAAAGGAAGAAACAAAGCAGCGGGAGTCTTGGAAAGCTCCTTAGCGCACGGGCCCAATTTTAATAGACTTCCGCATGACGGGCGATATTTATTCTTTTGCATGGCACGCAGCAGTATACTGATAAGGCAAGTGTAGCAAGCCTCACGCAGCGGCCTATGTCCTTCCCAGGCTGTCAGGAAAACACCCTTTCCAGAGCCGCCTGAGCCTCCCTGTTCGGAACTTTCAGCGCCAAATTAAAGCCTCTCAAATCTGAATCAAGCGTCAGATATCCGTACTGGCAGAGAAGTACCTTCGGATCCATTGAAAGAAGAGGCTCAGGAAACCGGAAATCAGGCTCTCCGCATACGGTTCTCTGCCCGTCAGTAAGAATGTCAGACAGACTGACGCCTTGCGCCTTAAGCAAATCAGCAAGCACACAATCCTGCTCTGCTTCCACATGCAGTGAGCGGCCGTAATCACTCAGGCTTTCAGGGATGCTCCTGAAAAATCTGATTACCTGGAGCGGTGAGTACACCTTCACACTGCCCGTCTCATCAAAGCAGTATCCGCCGCACTCCTCTGAAAGACTGTCAAGAAGCTCCTCCCGCTGCTCATCTGTCACCCCTGCTTCAGGTATTCCTTTGCTGGAAGATACCGCGCGATCAATTGACCCCCGGAAGTATTTCACGAGCTCTTCCCTGGTGAATCCGGCAATTCCGGCGGCTGACGAGTCATAGCTCTCATCGTGCACGTCTGTGCCACTGAAAGTTGGCGTGGGATCCCTGAACCTCGTTACCCCGGCAATGCAGAGGTACTGGATGCAGGGATCTCCTTTCAGAACGCATGACAGATTGTAGAGCTCGGCCCTGAACTTTTCGAAAAGCTCCGGGTTATTGAGATTTGCCCTAAGCGGAGCATCATACTCATCGATCAGGATGACAATCATGAAGTCATGATCATTCAGGACATGAAGGAGCTCAAACAGGGCAACACAGGGTCTGTCATCCGGAGTGAATTCTCCGCTGATGCCGAGTCTTTGGGCAAAAGACTCCAGTACCGCCGTAAACTTTCTGCAGAATCCTTCGTATCCGCCGGTAAAGTCAGAAAAATCGAGCCTCAGTACAGGATATTTCGGCTCAGTCCAGCGATCGTGAATCCATGTATCCCTGAAGTATGGATCAACTCCTGACTCAAGGAGCGTTGCGATCGTGTCAAGAAGGAGCGACTTGCCGAACCAGTGAGGCCTTGATATGAATGTCCTCCTGGTCATGAGGAGCCTGAATATCTGTTCAGTCTTATCGACATAGACGCAGCCTGAGTCTCTCAGCTTCTTAAAGCTCTGTGTCAAAGCGATCTTTTCCATATTTCACTCTATCGCCCAGACAGGTGTGGAGTCAGTTTATTAATCATATGATATAATTTATGAAATTTAAAGTCTCGCCAGACTCTTTATTTAAGCAATCATAAATTCTCAGATTTGCCAGGCAAATACTAATTTTGAAATTTCAGGCACTTGACAGGTGCACTTTTGCAATAAAAAGTGGTATCGTTAACTGACAGGATGCAGCATGACAAGAAAAGAAAAACTTATCGCGCGGTTTAGAAGCAGACCAAAAGATTTCACGTTCGATGAAGCGGTGACGCTGTTAAGCTACTTTGGATACCAATTAAGCAATAAGGGTAAAACCTCTGGATCAAGAGTCGAATTTGTTGAGAAGACGACGGGCCATGTGATCGGGTTTCACAAGCCGCATCCAGGAAATGTACTAAAGCCATATGTAATGGATCAAATAAGCGATCAATTGGAAAGCAGGGGGCTGATATGAGCAATACAATTACTTACAAAAATTATATTGGAAGTGTTGAATTCTCCGAAGAGGACAGTCTGTTCTATGGCAAAGTTCTTGGCATCAAATCACTGATTTCCTATGAAGGCAATACAGCAACGGAACTGGTCAATGATTTTCATTGTGCCGTTGATGACTATCTGGAAACCTGCAGAAGCGAAGGCATAAAGCCAGAGGTTTCACACATACCTGATCCATACTTCGGCAGTGATTACTACAAGCCTGTCAGACAGAACAAAACGTGGATGCATCTGCCAAGCAGATGTTTAATGAGCGGTAATTCTTCTGCTAATTTCCCCGTTCCTTATATTCACAATACGTCAATTGCTTCTTACACACTCAGGCATACAAATTTTGTCTGAGCGTTCCAGGAGTTCAGAACATTTTACAGTTCTGACCTCTAATAGAATCAGTTATTCAAGACTGTGGTCATGCCGTTGCTCATTACTGCAACGGCTGTCCCGGTGAATGGTGCTGCTGAGTTATTTCTGGCGGACAGGAGCGTCAGGCTCGTACAGCATTCGAAGCTTTATCGAATGCAAATTGCCTCACACCATAGAATTCTATTCGGAAATAGCTCTGTTCCATCCTAATCTCAGCTTTTCTGGCTTTACATGCTCCTGTATCACCACAGGCCGTTCAGAATCAGTATCCATTCAGTCAGCCGATCCTGTGTCACCGGCAAAGTCCGCGCCTGCTTTCTGTATCGATACCGGAGCAGCTGATAGGTGGGCTAATAATCCCCGCTTACAAGCTACCAAGCTACTGCCGCCATGTCTTGACTACTGATGGCTCACCGAGATCATCACCACTCCCGCGATGATGAGGAGGATTCCTGCTATGGTCATGAGCGTCAGCGTCTCCCTGAACATCACCACTGAGAGCAGCGCCACGCCGGCGATCGCCCCTGACGTGAGTACCGGGTGCGCCACATGGAGCGGGAAGAACCTGAGCGCCGCCGCGTAAAGAACGAACGCCATCCCGTAGAGGAAGAGCCCCGACCAGAGCGGGATGTTGGTGATGAGCGACCACGGGTCCTTGAGGGACGGAATCTTCCGCGGAGGCATCATGGCGACCTTGATGAGGACGCTCGCGAAGACATTCGACAGGATGCCGAAGATGATGAGCAGCCACTTCATCTGTCTCTCCTGTTGTAGCAGCCGAGGCAGGCTTTGACCAGAACCTTCATGAGGCTGAGGTTGCCCTTAAAAGAGCTTATCTTGGTCGGCACCTGCCCCTTCGGGTAACGGCGCATGCCCGGAACCTCGACGCATTTGAAGCCAAGCTTCGGAGCGATGTACGATAGGTAGGCGAGGAGCTCGTACTCCCTGAAGCAGTCCCGGAACACCGCAACGCGGCTGTCGGTGAGGAACCTCGAGGAGTAGGCCCTGAACCCCTGGGTGGTGTCGGTCCAGTGGAAGCCTGAGGCGAGGCTCAGTAGCGGCGCGTGGATGAGGCGGATGGCAAGCGACCTTGACGCGGGCGTGTTCTCTCCGACGCCTCCCTTTCGAACTTTCGAAGGACCTGGACATCTCCAACACCATCATGACATGGGATGCCATCAACACTCATTCAGAACTGGTTGAGTTCGTCATCTCAAAGCATGCCGATGTATTTGCCAGCATCAAGAGCAA
>Ga0326514_10003428_pt1 | contig 10094 bp, 6 predicted proteins | sample 3_2548_0518_D_FD_203653 | JGI IMG/M metagenome (GOLD analysis project Ga0326514, IMG submission 203653) | Bovine rumen microbial communities from UC Davis, California, United States - 3_2548_0518 | ecosystem: Host-associated > Mammals > Digestive system > Stomach > Rumen | place: USA: California... | reverse complement strand
ATAGTTTCTAAGCTATTAGTTGCATGAATAGATGAAGATAAGTTTAAAGAAATACAATCTATGATTGATATTGATACTCCATTCTATACGAAACGTGCAGCTAGAGCTTTAGCATTTGCAGAATCTAGAGTTCCTTGAAGTGCTATAGAAATTATATGATATATGATGGTTAAAGATAGAGATGAGTTATTCCATAATGAATATTGAAAATATGCTAAATATTCAGAGATAACAGACTTAGATGATTATAGATATAAGACAGCTGTATTTGATAAGTATTCAAAATATTTATGGGATGCAGATTCTTATAGAACATATCCTCAGATAATGTTAAGAGTATTAAAAGATAGAAAAGACTTAGCAATATCTGAAATGATTTCAGATCCAGATTCAAGTGAATACTGAGAAATGAAATTATCTTTAAAGCCATGAGATATAGCTTATAGCAAGAAAATGTTAAATGAGTTTAATCTTGAGGCTTTAACAATGAAGGCTATTGCTCAATGAGATTATAATGCATGGAAGATGGAGAATATGTATACAAACTTATTTAATCCATCTGAGAATGATTTAAATTCAGATTGATCATTAAAACCTCAATATGCTATAGATACTCTTAAAACAGCATTATCTATGGTAGAGAAACTTGATACTTATTGATTACCAATAAATGATAAAGAAGTAATTAAATTATGATTATTTAGAAGCTTAGATAGATTCATACCTACATTACTAGATAGTTGAATGTATGATGAACTTAGCGAAGAAGACCAAAATGTATTGCAATCTTTGTTCCATCTTATGCGGTGAACATCAGAAATATTAAATGATGTATTAGTAGAAGATGCAGAAGAAAAGATTATGGAGGACCTAAATCCTAATTATAAGAAGAATTGATATACAACTACAAAGAATTACAATACTTGGAATTCTATAAGCAAAAATTTAGAATATGAATTTAATAAATTACTTAATCAATTAAAACGTTATTCTCCTTATAAGTTACAGAATTTTAAATACACTAAAGATAGGAATGGTACCTCAATACAATACTATACAGAAAAGGAGCTCGAAAAACTTCTCATGAAAACAAAAACATGGGAAAACATTTGACTCCCATGATGAACTACATCAAGATCAAGCTGAGGCTCAAGAAGCCAGCAAGCTGGCAGCCAAGATAAGCCAGGTTGATCAGTTTCTCAGTACACTGGAACCGCAAGACCTAGAGGTGCTAAAACAGAGGATCCTGATAAACCAAAAGACTGGTCAAGCTGATGAAGGGTCGTCCGTATGAGAAAAACAGCTAGCAATGTTAAACAATGAGCAATGAACGCTACGCGAAAAAGACTCAGCCCAGCTGTCAAGAGGTACTAATGCATGACAATATCCTGTAGCCTTATATACATGAGATGATTGATTAGAGAAGGTTAGAGAGACGCTACTATCGCATGGGTTTAATCCCGATACGATAGTAGCTATGCTACTCGACTGAGCAACCAATGCTATGATGCCTACATTCGATTGATGATTGATTGAGGATCATAAGACAAGATTTAGCTATATTAATAAAGCTATTAAGCTCCTAGGTTGGGAAAAGAAGGAGCCAGTAACCATAAGGATAGAACCACTAACTCAACCAAAACATTTTATATAATTTTTATTAAATGGTTGTAGAGAATAAAGAAAGTCTAATCGTAAAAACTCTATGAGATTTGATAAATGAAGTTCCTATAAGTAAGAAGCCGTTTGATTTTTATTGAAAGAATTATAAAGATTCAGCTAAAAAAGAGAAAACAGCTTCAGCTATTAGAACAGATATGCTAAGAATATCTAAGATATTCGAATCAGCATTCTATCCTAAATGGATGATAGCCTTAGAGGATTATCATATGTCAGCAGTTAGAAGATCGTTAGAACTTAAAAAAAAGAATCAAGAGTGATTCTCAAACGCAAAACAACCTATTATTAGAACATTTGTAGATAGATTACTTAAATGAATCGTTAAAGCAAATTTCTGAATAAAGGTTAGAGCGGTATCTCCTAAATACAAAAACCAAGTAGATTCAGTCCAAACAGCAATTGAATGGGCTTTCGCTTCTGCAAAAGGTAAAAGTAAAATTCAAGATATAGCATCATCTGCTATATTAAATGGTAACTGATTTGCTAAAGCATCATTTAGTACACCAGCTGAAAAATGGCGTAATATTGAAAATCCTGAAACAAAAGAATATGTTAGAATAGAAAAAGATTATGCTAAATTAGATTGGGTTTCAGAATTTGATTTGTATTATGAACCAACTGAACCATTGAGATGAGCACAACAATTTGTTGCATATAGAACTATTAAACCTTTGAAATCTATTCTTAAATGAATAGCTCATATGGATGAGATTATAACACCTGAACATTTAGTTGAAGTATTAAAATCTCCTAAACCATTCCTTCAAAAAGATTATGATCAATCAAGATTGATTAAATATTATGAAGATATGTTTAGCTGTGATCCTAAGTTTGTTTCTATGGACGCTGCTTATAGAGTTGCATGGAATAATGATAAGGTTGAATATGTAGAGATATGGACACCAGATACATTAACTGTTTGTATTAATGGTTATATAGTAGCTGATCAACCAAATCCATATGCGGATAGAGATCAATGGCATCCATTCTTCTCATCTCATTATACTAAATGTCCTTGAGTATCAGTAGCTGAATGAATTTGAATTTTGCTTTGAGATGTTCAAAGATGATATGATTCATTATTCAACTTACTCTTAGACCAAGCAATGATGACTGCATCTCCTATGATAATGTTATCTGCTTGACAAAGTTTAAATATGGATGATTCTGATACTGTATTTAAATGGAAGAGATGGTGAATATTTCTTAATCCATCTCAATGAGATATTAGATTTTTAACTCCACCATCTGTAGATCAGTGAGTAATCACTGTATTACAGAATATGTTGGAGATGGCACAATTTAATGTTGCCCCCGCAACCTACGCTGATTATAATACGCAGTCTAGATCTGCACAAGATAGTCAACTTAGATTCGAATGATTATCAGATACTATTGCATTATTTGTAGACTCAATGTCTAATATGCTTAATGAAATAGCTCAAGCATGGTTACTTGATATGCAAAAGAAAATGCCTGAGTTCTTCGAACTCCCTATCTTTGATAAAGAATGAACAATTAAAGATTGGAAGAAAATGAAGAGATCTGATCTTGAATGAGAATATATTTTCGAATGGGCTTCAGAAAGTATTAAAGATGTAAATACTTTAGTTGAAAGAGCTCAACTTCCTGAATTAATTAATTCATTACAAGGTTTCATCCTTGATGACAATGGAAGATCAATAATTGACAAATGAAAATTCTTAGAATATATTTGTAATCTATATTGAGTTGATAAAGATGTAATCTTAACTAAGACTCAAATAGATAATAACTATATGAATGATGTAATGAATCAAGCTAAGGCTGAACAGTCTGTAGCTATGCTTCAAGCAGAAACCCAGCAAGCACTAGCTCCTGCACAACCAGAGGAACAAGAAATTCCTGTAGATAATTCATGAATGATTCCTCAAGATGCTATGCAAGAACAGCAAGCAATGGATGACGCGTCAGCAGCTATGTGAATTTAATTTTGTAATTTTGACACACAATGGCAGTAACAAAGATGGAAAAAATCGTGGCTAACTTAGAACAAGAAGAAGCTAGCAACACTGAAAACCAAGAAACTATTGATCAAGAACAAGATATGCCTGGGGCTGAGGTTGATAATAATATCGATGCTCAAGCCCCACAAGATAACCAAGCATATGTTGATAATCAACAATATGATGAACAAAATGTTCAACAAAATGTACAGCAAGATGAACAAGTGTATGAATCTAACCCATCGTTAGATTATGTGGAGATCCAACAAGATCAAGTTGACTTAGCTAGAGAACTTGCTCAGGAGTGATATTCTCCAGAGGAAATTCAATATGCTCAGCAAATTTATCTTCAAGAACTCCAAAGACAATATGCTGAAGTGCAAGCTCAACAAGAGCAAAGTAATCCGGTGCAATATGCTAATCGAGACGAACAACTAAGAGAAATCACTAAATCCATTAACGAACCAGTTAGGGTTAGCGAATCTAAGGATGAACCCCTTACTCAAGGCGAACAAGAAAACTATAAAAAATTATACGAGTCTGAGCTAGAAAAAAGGATCGCTATACAATGAGAAAAGTCTGAGCTCGAAGCAATGGTTAAGTACCAACAGAACATGCTTGACAAGCAGGGTGATAAACAATTAAATATTATAGACAAGCAAAAGGAGATGGAAGTAGAACTTAGAAGAGCACAAGCCGCACAGACTCCTGAAGAGATCATCCCTCTATCTCAAAGTTACCAAATATATCAAGAGAATAAAACACCTATACATAAGTATAGATTAATAAATCAAGCTCTTGACTTGGTTCAAAAAGTAACTTGAGTATCTGCAGAAGATTATTTGCAACAAATATTCTTAACAGAAAACAAAGATATTCCTAATATAGAATGAGTTGCTCCTACTGCAAAAGTACCAGAACCAGAAAAAAAACTTCCTATATCATTTTAGTTTAGTATGGGATCATACAAATTTTAATTAGTAATTTTTTATTATATGTACAATAAAACATCAGCATGTCCTACTGGATGTTCAGTAGACACAACTCCATGTGAAGTAACTCAACGGAGTCACGGTTATCCTGCATACGGATTGAATGGAGTAGATTATAACGGATATTCTTATAAAACAGATACTGGTTTCGAGGCTTCTGTAAAACCTGGAACAGACGGTAAATACTACATCGAAGACCAAATTAACATGTGGACTCACGATGGAGAACCTATCGCTATGTATAAAGGATTCTTAGAAACAGCTAAGACTGTATCTTACCTTCTATACGACTCAGAAGACTTAAATAAATTATACGACATCGATTCTGCTAGCGGATTATCAAAAGCTGCTATCACTTTCAAGTCAATTAACAACATGAACATTGGACTTTCTCCAGACGGATTGTCTTACGTTCGGGCTGAATACATTCCTGAAAGACCAGTTATGTATGTAGTAAAGGATGAAGATTCTGAAACTTTGACTGTATTACTTGCAGACAAACAAGGAAATCCAATCGACTTTAATCATCCTAAATACAAGGATCTTGTAAATGTTAACGATAGAGTATCTATCAGAAGAGCAATTTACGAAGGTGACGAATGTACTTGTTGTTCAGACTTTATCGTTAGAGCTGTAGTAGCTAAAGGTACTGCAACTTTCAACGGAAAGACTTACCCAACAATTACTCTTGAATGAGGTGACAATGCTGGAGAACCAGAAAAATTAACTTTCAAAGGTAGAAACGCTTTCGGAGGAAACTCAGAAGTTGCTTGCCTTAACGACTCTTCTAAATACCATGATGGTATTTATCCAGGAGACGAAGTAAGATTCGAATTCTCATCATTCGATCCATGTAATCCAATGCTTGGAGGATACCAAGTTCAAGGATACACAATGAAACACTCTAACATTCAATACATCGGTAAAGAATTGTGTTTCGATCGGGCAGAACTTAGAATGGGTTATGCAAATCAAGGAGGTATCTCAGCTGTTCTTGGACAAAGATTCTCAGCTATTACTAGAGATTTCATCGAACAAGAAGCTAGAACTTTCTATCTTGGAGAAAACAGACAAAGATATAATGCTGCTGGTATCCCTGGTTCAACTATGGGTATCTTAACTGAAATCTATGCAGCTCACGCTCAAAAGCCTCGGTTAAGATTAGTAAGAAGTGCAGCTAACGCTGTAACTCTTGAAGACAAAGCATTAATCTTCATGGAAACTTTGATGGAAGCTCAGCAATCTAAATGGTCTGGATCTAATCCTACTATCACTGTAGTAATGGATGATACAGCTATTAATACTTTCTACGCTTTGAGAAAAGCATTCAAGAACTTAGGAGGACGGATTGAATTATTACCTTCTAATGGTGAATTTGATTTCAGCAAGATGCCTGTAATCAGAACTCCATACGGTAACATGGAAATCCTTACTGATACTTTCTTAAAAGAAATTTACGGTAACTCAGGAGTTGTTCTATTCCTAGACAAGAACTTAGTTGGTGCTAGACAAACTGAAGAGTTCGAACTAGACTTAACTAACGGATCTAACCAAGTTCAAAGAAAAGCTACAACTGGATTCCAAATCAAAGACGTTACAGACGCTAAAGTTATCGGATGTAAATGTCGGTACATTTGGACTTCATTCGCTTATATCATGGTTGGTATTGGACAAGAATACAGTCCATACAGAATTCTTGAAGGATTCTCATTATAGTATAAAAAATAGGGTAGCAAACTGCTATCCTATTTTTTTATATTAAAATAAAAAAAGTATAAAAATCTCTTGACTTTTAATAGCAAATCATTATAATTATATAGTACATAAAGAAATTTATGTACATTCCCTGTGTTGTTTATTGGAGAGGCACAGGGCATCCTTATATATGTGTGTTGCGTATTCTATAGGGGCTTCGGCCCCTATGGTTTGCGTTAATCGTTTTTATTCTAATATAAATTCATGGCATATACTGTAAAAGACGCATTTCATTTCTCATATACTTTGTTGTGAGCGCATTGACTATCAAGATTAGTTGGACCTCACAATTTTATGTATTTAATAAACCAAGCAGTAGCTATGATTTATAACTACTGAGGATATATGTGGTCTTGGACTCATAGAAAAGATTTATTTAATATGAATAAACAAAGTCAATGAGTTCTTTTATCTAGATGGCCTGTTAGAGAAATTGATAAATTCCGGACATGAGACTGGACAGATGTAGATAAATATGATCCAGATGCTTGTGAATGGGCTTGTAATATGAATCTCCCAGATAAAATAATTAAACCATGTTGTGAATGTAATTGTATCAAACCTTGTAAGCCATTAGATTTACAACAGATATTACCACAGAACCAATTATGTGCATGACAATATCAAATATCTTGATCACCTGTATTTGGTATGTGATGAATGGATTGACGTATTGTAAAGGTAGATTTATGAGATAAAGATCCAGAATTACTTCGAATGACGTATTTCTGTTGACCATTAAAGTTAGAAACATTTGATGATATAGTTCCATTACCAGATAGCTTTATGCATATCGTGTGATGGATTATTGCAGCTTTAGTAGTTCCACCTCGGTGAGCTGCTAGATCTCAAGAAGACTTAAACTACTATAGTTTATATAGAAAAGAACTTGATTCTCTAAAAGCTGCAGATAATATGTATCCTAAAAAAGTAGAATTAGCTGAACCTATAAATCAGCATTCTTATGCTCCTGGGTTCGTTTTATCCGGTAGCACACCTATAATCTAATGACAGCTGTAGAAAACCAATACTTTGACATTCAACCACAGCAAGATAATAATAATATATTATTTAATGATTTGGTTAATGTAGTGCCTGTTGCACATCCATGGACTGGTATGTGACACAGAGAAAGATTGGAAGTAGTACATTGAGATAAACAAAGGCACTGGTTTAGGAAAAGAAAATGATTTAAAAAAGTACAACTCTGGAGATGGGTTTGCTGAAGTCAACCAGAGAAAGAACCAACATCTACAAATTTTTCTTCTTGGATAAATTGAGAATTTACAGATGAAATAATTTATGAATGACATAGATGGTTCTTAAGGACTAATCAAGATAAATCTAGAATTAAGATTTATGTTCAATGGTTTGTTAATCCAGAGGAATGTACACAATGAGTATATTACCCTATAACTGCTTGAGCTATATGTGATGTAACTGAAGCGTTTGTAATGAATAAAAATAATAAAAGTGATTATTATAAAAGTTGATGTTGATATTCATTACCGTTTGCTGAATGTGCATTCGATAGATTCATACAAACTTGGGGAATTAAATATAAAGAAGCATGAACAAATAAGCACAATCCTGATTGAGAATGGTATCTAAAAATAATTAAAAATGAAATAGAAGATGATAATTGAAGAGTATCATTTAATTATGTTTGGGTATTATATAATAAAGATTGAACATATACAATATCTGATGATCAGTGATTAATAAGATTAAATGATTCTTGAATGGTTGTAACTAATGCATGAAAAGTTTGTGCTGAAATTGCTAATAAATATAAACTTCCATTGAATTCTATATTTATAGAATGAGCTATGGAACTACAATATAGTATCTATTGAAACATAGATTGATGTAAATGACTTACAGAAGTACCAGAGAATACTGTTGACGTTTATATCGATTGAGGTATTACAGTTTGAGAAAGAGCTGGTAATACATTGTCGTTCTTCACATTAGAATGAGTTATAAATATTTCTGCTTATTCACAATGAGCAGATTGAGAAGATTTTACTAAATGTTTTTCAATAGATTCTTATCCTGTTCCATGAACAAGTTCAGAGAATAATTGAAGAGTTATAACATGAGCAACAATATATAATAACAGAATTGCTTATATAACTGATGATTCATATCTATGGATATCATGAGAATGAGAAAACCAATCTTGGGTTCCTGCATGAGTGATTACAGAATGATGAGACAAATTAATCTGAGTACATGCAATACCAAGTTGAATAACAGATGTTGTTGCATATTGAGCTGCTCTTGTATTATTATGACCACATGGTACATGGTATTTCCAACCAGATGGTAATAATTGATGGTGATGATTATATGAGATAACAGATAAATCATGATATTTTAATAGATGATCATGGTGCTATAAAGATAGTAATTTGTTTGTAGCAAGAACAAATAAAGATCTATATTATCTACAATGATCATTATCTTATGGTATTTATTCTTGGAACTATTCATATTATTCACAATTTATAAATTCTCATCTACGTTCATTACATAGAACACATGATAGAATTCATATAGACATGACAGATAATAATACATATTTATGTATTTATGATAATGATCATATTGATAAATATAGTAAAATATTAATTCAAGATAGACAATATAATTTCTGGTATACTTGGTTAATCAATTGAGCAAGAATATCAAGAATAAAAGATGATGCTTACTTTTGAGATGCAATCTATTCTAATGAATGAGATACAGACAACTGAAAAGAATTGATTGAAATTATCTCTGCTACATTCTGAGATGAAACAATAGAAGCTACAAAACATTTTGTTGTTTATAAGATGGCTGTTTGAGAAAATAGTAAAATAACAAAAAAGACAACTATTGAAGCTACTATTACAGATTCATGATTAGAACATGTAGAAAGACAAGATTTGACTCCTGTTAGATATCCTTGATTACTTTGAAAAAAAGATCCATGAAAAGTACACTCATATGATATATGATGGGATATCGAAACATTATGAAAAAAAGATGAGCATACATTTCAAAACGAAATCCTTAAATATTCTAAAATAGATACGTCTAACATCTATTATGATGAAAGACCTAAATATTTGTGAACATATGCGCCATTAGTATTTAAAGCCAACAGAGATGGTGAGCTTATGAAACTAACGGCTGTTGCAAGGTGAACTGATAATCTAGAATTCTGATGATTCTTTATCGGTTATTATCAACAAGATTTCGATTTCTGAGACATCGCTGAGTCTATGATTACTCCTAGTGTATTAACATATGCTAGTGAACATCAATCTCATAAGATGCCAGCTGTTGAAGATCCAGAAGTTTTGTGACATTTTTAATTCTTATACATTTGCAAATGGATATTACACAAGTAGTAGATTTTATTATGACATGCGATCCAGAAGAATTATCAACTATTAATGATGCTTTTTCTGATAGATTAGATCAACTATTCGCTGAGCCACAAGACGAAGTAGCTCCAGAAGAAATCGAAGAAGGTGAAGAAGAAGCTCCTGAAGAATGAGGAGAAGAAATGGCACCAGCTGATATGCTAGCTGCTGCACCTATGTCATTCTAACTTTTATCTATATTATATAAACAATGGCAAGTTGGGAAGATATACTTATCCAGTCTAGAAAGCCATTAGTTAGTTCAGTTA
>Ga0326514_10003427_pt1 | contig 10094 bp, 10 predicted proteins | sample 3_2548_0518_D_FD_203653 | JGI IMG/M metagenome (GOLD analysis project Ga0326514, IMG submission 203653) | Bovine rumen microbial communities from UC Davis, California, United States - 3_2548_0518 | ecosystem: Host-associated > Mammals > Digestive system > Stomach > Rumen | place: USA... | reverse complement strand
ACCATGTTTTATGATGTTTGGGGTAATATAAAATACAAAGGAAAACAATTCCCAGATGCTGAATTATATTTCACAACAAAAGCTCCACAGCAATATTTCTCGTTCGGATTACCATTTGAAACAAAAAAACCTGAAACCATTGTTCCTTCAATCAGTGGCATTAATCACGGGGAACAAATTGAACAGGGTGATATAAGAAAGATAAACGTTGACTGCAGGATTGCTTACACAACCAAGCAACAATATGCTGTTGATGGATTGGAATACCGAATTTACGGAAAAGCGAGTGATATTGAAGTTGATGTCATTGAATGGACTCCAGTTGAACGTGGATACAACGAGAATTTCTTCCTAATTGACACCAAGGAACTGGCCCCTGGCAAATATTTCATAGCAATCAAGGTAATGAAAGACATGGAGGAAATTATACACAGGGAACTTTGTGAGTTTGATATATTGGATAATAAGAAAGATTTAAGAGGATAATATGAAAAAAGTTATACGTTTAACTGAAAATGATATACGTAATATTGTTTGTAATGTCATAAACAAGACTATTATTGGACAAATTATTGAATTACTTCAATAACTCAACAATTTTTTTATATACAACATTATTTATGGTACCGTTTTTATTCATTTTATTCAAGGTGGATATTAGGATTGTGTAATCTGAAGTCTTTTTCATGATATTGGTAATGTGGGTATATATATCCAACGCCATTTTAACCTGGCCACCTTTATATTTACCACACTTTAACCACAGTTTGTTAGTTTTTTTGAGGTTGGTAATTGAAAACCACTTTACCTTACTTATTTCACCATCATAGTCACTAACCCTTGTATTAAATACATTTTTATCAATGTTTTCAATAGTATTATTGGTTATTACTGTATAAAAATAATATTCAATCGAACCATTTTTATCGAAATTATCGTCACAGAAATATTGTTTTATGTTTTTAGTTTCTATTTTAACGCCAGTTTCTTCAAAACATTCCCTACTGGCCGCTGATTTTAATGTGTCGCCAAAATCAAGATACCCGCCAGGAACGTTCCATAAACCATTTCCACCACGTTTACCTCCAAGTAAAAACCAATTGCCATGTTTATTTTGGCAGAAAACAAATAAATGTACCACACTATTACGGCTAGCCCAGGTCACTTTGGTATTTTTTTTATAAACAACATTTCCATTGTTATCATACTTAATGTTGTTGTCTTTATTATACTCAGGAGTAAAAATTTCAAACGGTATATTCTTTCCTGGTTTGGTATGAACCCTACGCCGACGCATTTCTTCTGAATTGTTAATGATACGTACTTTGTTTAAAGGGTCAAGAGCATTAAAACGATTATACATGTTATTATATTTAATTATACTATAATATAACCAAATTTAGCTCATTTTTTCCATAAAATATAAAATTTAATCTAGCAACTCACCCCATAATTTAGAATAAATACATTTGAAATCGTTAACAGCTTCATTAATCATTTTGGTATTTGCAGAATTTTTAAGTACTTTATTAGTGTTAAATGATGAAATTTCAAGTTCTTTATTTGTAAGTTTTTGTAAATAACCAGTACAATATATTTTCATTTCAATTAACAACGAAAATATGTCAAAATATCCTTTAGCTCTAATTGATTTTAGTTTCTGGGCAACCATATTCGATTTAGGTGATATTTCAGTTTTGGTTGTCATATTGTCATAAGTTCTCATCAAGCCAAAACAAGAGTCTACTAAAAACTTAACAAGTGGTTTTTTATTGAATTTTTGTGTTATTGCTAAACTGTCTACAATTTTAACTGCATATTCATTTACTACTTTTAAACATTCATTATATGGTAAAGCATATGCAAAGAATGCCATACACTCAGCAATATCACCTTGTGTTGAATTTGTTGGTAACGCTAATGGTTTAAATTGTGTTTTCTCATATTTACTAATATTAAATTTATTCAATTTAAACTTTTTTAATAAATCCTGTGAATCATCAAACCTATCAAAAGCTTTATCGTTATTATATAAATGAACAATATTACCAAACTTACTAACAATATATGAAATTTGACTAAACCACTCTTCAGGTAATTTGTTAATATCTTGTATGTTTTTTATTAATATGTCAACTCTTTGAATAAATCTGTTGGCGTTGGGTATATATTGTTTCCTTGAATATATCCTATCCTCATTCTCACTCATCATACGAAGTAATTGTTGTCTGGTATCATCGTCCTTAACAACATTAATGTCTCGTGGAAATAACCCATTCTTTTCTCGATAGTTTTTGACATCGGTGTCGCTATATGCAATAGTGGGATTACTTTTTGGTTTGTTTATGTTATAAATTTTTCTATCACCATCAGGAGCAATACCATAACTGCTTGGATTCAAGTTATTATTACGTAACCACTCTTGAAATTCATTTTCTGATTTTACTTTTAATGGTCGTCCATCATTATCCATCACTGGAGATTCCAAATCTATTTTTTTCCCTTTTCTATGGTATATTGTAAAATAACCAAAAGATATTCCAGCGTCTGAATAAGGTTTTGATACAAAGTTATCATTATCGGCAGTTAGTTTGTGTTGAATTGGATTCTGGTTAACTTTGCTCCATCCGAACGATGTTGCTTTATTTAAACCGTTATATGTTGGGTCAAAATAATTAACAGGGTTTCCTCTAAAATTAGAATTAATATAATCACCATCAACTTTAATTCTAACCATTCTATCCCACCCGTTTTTCGAATCTAATAAGGTATTTCTACGCATGGCTGGATATCCAATAGCTGAAGATGGTGTTCTTGAAAAGCAAAAATAATATGGATATTTTAGTTTGTTATCACCCTTCATTGTTTTAATACCCAATTTAAAATCTGATGCATTAGCTCCAGTAGGTGTTGCTAGCAAACTGTTATCTTTTGCTATGTACACCATATTATCTAATGTAGTAAAATGAAACAGTACGTCAGATACTCTTTCGTTGATAATATTTTTGCTCATATCAAACATATCACATTTAATCCCAATTATCTAGTAGTTGATTAACAACAAATTCAATTAACTCGCGTTTTTTTGGCGCATTAATCGCACTATCAATGTCCTTTGGTAGGTAAGATAATTTACTCTTCAAATCATTCAAAGAATTAATGATAACATCTAACCTATCATAAAAATAAGTTACTTCCTCGTCAATCTCATCAGGTTCATCACTAAATTCATCAAAATGTACTGTAGACCAATCAAAATCTTTTGGTACATAAGTGTTTTCATCGTTTACATAATTATTCATATTGTTATTTTTTTTCGTTATTATTTTAAATTAATTAATTGTTCCATCTGTTCCTCTTCTCTTATTGTATCAACAATTTAAACTATTCTAAAATCTAACATTTCATAATCGCCACAAATTGAATAGGCATATTCACGAGCACAATCCTTACAAGACATTTCTAAATCATGATAATCAACATGTCTACCAACCCAAATTTCATCTCTAAATGTTGTTGTAAATTCAACCCCGTCTTCATCTTGTTTAACATCACTTTTTTCACAATCATCCCAAAAATGCAAATCCTCATAATCACAGTAGACTCGTAGTGTTATTTCTACTTCACAAAGTTCTAAACCAGCATCCTCTTCTGGAGTCATTAATTTCCAATCATCGTAGGATATCTCGTTTAATACACGTTTCACACTTTCGTTGATAATATTGTGCAATTCCTGTTCATTTATTTTTACAACTTTTTTCATCCTTCAAGACGATATCATTTAATCTTTATTAATTGTTCCATTTGTTCTTCATTCAACTTAATGAGTTTCCTCATATGTTCCGTTGGTTCGGATTCAATCTCGTTCTGTATGCTTTCAGTCCAACTTCTGAAGAGTATATTCCCTTTAAGGTAAGCTTCTTCTTCAAGTTTCATTAATCTATCATCCCCAATAATCTCCTGACCACTGTAAGCGTCATTTGCAAGCCTACCTTCCAGGTTTTGGTAGTGGTGTACCATTTCATGGGCAAAGCTCCTTAAAACATCCTTCGGGTGTCTTGAATGTGCAAACAACATCACAAGTTTCTCTTCTGGGTTGTACCAACCAGTCTTGATGAAAACTTCATCATCACCCTGGTTCCTGTTTGAGATTTTAATCTTGGGGTAAGGTTTAACCTTTATCTTTTTCGATATGAACTCGGCAAGACTCTTTATATATGGTTCGTAATTGAAATGTTTACTTTTCTTTGCCATTACTATTTTTACTTTATTTTTATCTTATTAATAGCTTTGGTTACAACTTCATTAAGTCTTGCATCCGATACGTTATCGAAATTGGCAAGATATACTTTCTGAGCCATGTCTGACTTGAAGTCATCAATGATTGATACAATGCCACTGTATTTAGCATTATTTTCAATGTCTTTTCTCAACCCTTCAACCAAGTCGACAACATTTTTGCATACTGCAGCAATATCACTTGACTTCTTGACGGAAAGTCTTAATGAAAAATCGTTGAAATTAGGCTTGCCTGTATAACCAAAAGCTTTTTCAGCTAAATCGTCGGCAAATTCCATGATTGTATCCCTCACGTCGTCGCACAATGTATGGCAATGCATCTTCCTGGTTGTATAATGTATCATCTTACACATGTCAGCGTACAAGAACAATCTCATCACTATATTTGCAATATCTTTCCTATTCATACTAAATATATATAATTAATATATTATAAATATCTCAATTAATCAAATATTTATATAATATGAAAAAAAGAATTATATTAACAGAATCGGATATTATAGACTTGGTTAAAAAAAGTCTATTGGAATATTGCAAACAATCCAATTTGGATGAAGGGAAAGCTGCCAATATCCTCACAGCTTTAGGATTGGCTGCGGGCGGCGTTGCTGGTTTAAACAACACATTAAGCCATCGGCAACAAGACATAAACATTAACCCGACGCAGACAGTGTCCGCCAATAAAGCAAGCCAGGATAAAAACGGAACAGTTGATTATGACGCAATACGGAAAAACTGCTTCAAACAAAACCGTCAACAACAAGGCAGTGTTAAAACAGCTAAAGGATATTATCCAAGTGATGATTTGATTGAATTTATTAAAACTTACGAAACATTCCATGACGGTTGGATTGACGATGGCAGCGGAAACTTGACAACTGGCTGGGGTTTCAAAGAAACACCAGAGTTAAAAAAACGTTTCCCGACTGGAATGCACCGTGACGAAAACGGAAACACTCCAGAGGCTGACGCTTATTTAGTTGAATATATAGGCAACCATTTGGATGAATTCAAGAAATCCACACCAAACATAGATAAACTGCCACAGGAATACGCTGACGCTTTATTTGATGTATTTTATAATGTCGGAGGGAAGATATATAGAAACAGTCCAAACTTACAGCACGCATTAAAAAACTTCGACTTGCCACAAATAGCAAATAACCTTAAATATGGCAAACTAAATGGTCATAAATTACGTAGTGCTGACAGGAAAAACATATTAAAAGGAAATTATAAACGTACCAAATAATTATTCTTTATAATTCTGGTTTTTATAAACGTATTTAATCAGACCACAGTCCCAAATTTTTGTATATCCTAATTCTTTCACCATCTCATTTTCAGTCATTGTTAATGGTAAACCATATTTTTTGTGCAATATTTGTTTCCTAAATCCAAATTTATGGAATCTTTTATATCTATCAATACGACTATTATAGTAACGATAATCAGGGGGTTCAATAGCTGACATTGAAAACCCTAATTTTGTATATAAATTTGATGATATATTGGGAGTAAATCGCCTTTCAGCAAACGTTTTAATTTCTTTATTTTTATAATTTTTAACAAAATAACTGAACAATTTTCCAGCAATTCCTGTTATATTATAGTTAATATCACTAGCAAACCTAACTAAATTCCAATTATCACCACCTTCTTTTGTAAACAACATAACTCCAACGACTTTATTTTTATAAAACGCTCCAAGATATATTGTTGCTCTTGATTTACCTTGTATGTGGTTATTCTCCAAGAAAACATCGCTGTCATGTGATGAAATCTCAGTTATAACACACTCTTTGGCTCTTATTTTTTGGTTGTTAGATTTACCTAATATGTGTTGTATTTTACTAAAAAGAATATCTTTATGGTAATAAAAATCATCTTCAAATATTTGATACAACATTATATCCTTTTCATAACATTTTTGTGTTTTGTTAATATGATAATACCTATCTTTACCATATTGTTCAGAATGGTATAAACAGCCATTATATTCAAATCCAATTTTAAGTTCTGGAATATAAATATCAATTTCCATACCACTTAAAACAGTTCTATCACATTTAACTTCAAACCCAAATGACTTTATAAATTCCTTTATCTCAGTCTCGGCTTGTGATGTTTTATGAAATGTCGCATTGATATTAATATCTTGCATTCTTTTAGATGCAACTTTATGATAATTAACTGAACTTAACTCACTATCACCATATTTGTCAATATATTCTTTTTTTGTTAACCCATGTGTTTTTAAATGATGTATATCAATTCTTTTTAATTTTCTACCACACACTTTGCATATAACATAGTTATCTTTGTTTTCATCTAATTGAAGATTTTTTTGTAATGAAGAACCAATAAAATAATTAATTTCCTCAGGATGTGTTTTAATATATTCTTCCTTGGTAATATTATGTACTTCTTTTAAATGTTGTTCAAATACCCCACTCTTGTTTTCAACATCAATAGTTTCCCAACCACAATAAGGGCATTTTTTGGTTTTAATATTTTCCTCTAATTTAATATCAAACCACTGTTCCCACCAATAATTACCAGTCTTCATATAATATTGTCGTCTATCATATAAAGTGGGGATATCAATACCATATACATCTTTAATGTGTGTTGTTAATACACCTGCAGAATTTTCCCAATCATTGGTTCTGAACCCACTATTTCTATCGATAGCAATATAATGAAATCCATCAACTGGTTGATACTTTTTAATTTTCCAATCATTTACTTTATAGTCGTTATTGTTTGATTGAGCACCGCGTTTTTTAATAGTAATACCAGCCTCAGCCAAAATACCCTTAATTTTTAACTTACCAACATGGTATTTGGTTGCCAAGGCTTCAACACCTATTTTAGATTCGATGTATTCTTTACATATTTTTTCTTTATCTATTTCCATATCTATATAACCAAATTTATTACATATTTTCCTTAATAATATACAACTTTTTTAATAAAAATTCAAAAAAAGCCTTAATAAAGTACAAAATTAAACGGGTTATATATAACATAAAAAAAGCCTCCGAATTTCGGAGGCTTTCATATTGATAATGATAACATTATCTCATTTCGTTGATATCCCAGTGCATCAAACCATCGCACTTGATAGCTCCGTAGTAACGGTTGTTAACCAGTTTCTTAGCGTATCTGGTGCAGATACCCTTGATAGGAGCAAAGTTGAATGGGTTGTACATGGTTGGGGTGAGTGCCATAGGAACATATGGTGCGTAGATGTAACCAGTGTCAAGCAAGCTGGTACCGTGGTGACCCATGATAAGTGACCAGTGTGGAGCATATGGGTCAACAGTCACGTTGTAACGTCCCTGGAGAGCACCGATTTTCTCGATACCCATGTTGTAAGTGTCGCTCTCTGCGCTAGCGTCAGTCACGTGGAAGTATTCGAGGTCGTTCAAAACAGCGCTGATTTCGGCTGAAACGATAATCCAGTTAGCACCGCCACGAAGGGTAGCTTTCTGAATCTGAGCGCTGATTTGGTTAATCTTGGTCATAAGAGTCTGGTTCCAGTCTTTCTGTGTGTAAACAGTTGAAGTGGCACCAAGTCTCTGCCAACCGTTGTAGTCCCAACGTGCGGTCCAAGGAGCAGCCTTACGGATGTCACGGAGGATTTCACGGTCGATTTCAGCAGCAATCTGCTCTGAAAGGATAGCGGTCAATTCAGCCTCGGCGTCAAGGTTGTGGAAAGCGCTGACGTCCTGAGCAAGCTCTGGTGACCAGGTTGCACGGAGTTTACGTTCCTCAACGGCAACGTCAACTGAAGTGAGCTGGAAGCTGACCTCACCCATTTCGGTTTCAAGCTCAAGGCTGTCGTATGAACACCAGGCAATCTTGAAGAGTGGGTCGGTTGCGTCCGTAATGTTAGCAATGGTAAGTTCTGGTGAGTTAGGGTCAACACCAATGTAACCGTCCAAGCTCAAACCCTGTTTTGAAGCAGGTTTGGTGAGGTCGAGTTCGATGTACATGTTACCGTTTGCGTCAGCAACTTCCTGCTGGTTCCAGTTTACGAGCTGGTCGCCGTATTTCTGGGTAACAACACGGAACTGGATGCTTTCGTTAGCTGCGAAGGTTGTGAAGTCACCAGTTGATTTGGTGATAGCCTTTGAAGCGATAACTTTCAATGAAGCCAAGAAAGCCTCGGTATCCATTTCGTTGCCGTCAGGACCAGTGAGGTGGCCTGCGTTATATGAATGGAAACCGCTAAGTTCAACTAAAAGTGAATGAACGGAACCATCCTGTGCAAAGACTGGGATTGACTGAAGAGTCTGGTATGAACCGTCTGGGGCAATCTGGACAGGGATAGCCTGACCCATGCAAATGGTGATTTTACCCTTTGAGTTGTCATACAAGAAATCGTTGTAGAAGAGGTCATAAAGAGTCTTCTTCATGTACTGGGTCACGATAGGCTCAACAACACCTTTACCGATTGGTTTCGGAGTTCCAACTGGGGTATAGATGGTTTTTGAAGCATCGTTTACTTTGTAGTAGTTGCCAGTACCGTCGTCGTAGTAACGAACACCAGCTTCATCGACATACTGCTGGACTTTGGCAAGAGCCTGACCCTGGACAGTTACGCTCTCATCTGGGAGGTAGTAACGGTTGTTCTGGGCACCGTTCTCGTTACGGTCGATTCTTTCATAGCCCATAAGACCACGATGACGGCCAGTGTCGCCAGCGGTAAGGGTACCTGGGGTCTGGAAGTTCCACTCGCGCTCTGAAGTGACAGGTTTGATGTAGAACAACTTACCGATAGGAAGGTTCATAGCCTGGACTGAAACGATGTCGTTAGCAAGGAGTTTGCTGAAAACACGACGGATAAGTGGGAATACAACGGTTTCAAACGAACCGCTGTTGTCAGAAGCGGTAGCCTCTCTCAAAAGGTGTTTAGCCTGGTTCTCATAAAGAGTGGCAACAGTTTCTTTGATGTTGCCCTCAAGACCTTTAACCAATCCAAGGCGGTCCCAACGTGCCTGGATGTCTTCTCTGATTTTTTTCTGTGCGTTGAGTTCAATATTTCCAACTGCACCTGATGTGAGTAATTCTCTCATGTTATTTTCCTTTTTTTTATTCGTTATAATTTATAAATATCACTTACTTTCCAAAAGTTGTTATTTTCCAAGTCTCATAAGTCTCTCGTTAAGGTCGAGAATCTTGTTCAAGTCCTCGGATTGGTTCAGCATATTGGTCTCAACAATCATGTTTTTGTTTTGACCTTTGTTCTCTGTCAACTGTTTGTCAAGCAAGTTGTTGCTGTTCTTAACGCTGTGCGCCTGTTTCAACTCGCTGGAAATTTGCTCGTAGAGGTTTTTGCACTCGTTAAGAGATTGTACTTTGTTGAAACGATTCAAAATATTAATTTTTTCGCCTCTTGATGTAGCATTTTCGGTTATAAGTTTGATAACTTTTGCCAGACTTGCGTTAATAAGGACGGCTTCGTTAAGTTGTTTCTTAATTTGTGCCGCGATATCTTTCAGTTCCTTGTTTTCGGCAAGAACAGCGCTGGCTTGTCTTTCGATTGCGGAAATTCTCTGTTGGCTTTCGTTTGTGCCACCGTTGGTACCACGACCGTCACCAGTTCCACGTTTTTGTTCAGCTTCCCTGTGACCGTTTCTGACTTTGTCATCCTGTTCAGGATTGTGAATTTGGTTTCTTCCTGTGCTGTTGACATAAGCATTGTTTCTTGTGATGGTTGAAGCACCTTCCGAAACATTCGGAGTACTCATTGAAGACTGTACGTCTGGGATTTCCATTTCGAA
>Ga0326514_10003423_pt1 | contig 10098 bp, 8 predicted proteins | sample 3_2548_0518_D_FD_203653 | JGI IMG/M metagenome (GOLD analysis project Ga0326514, IMG submission 203653) | Bovine rumen microbial communities from UC Davis, California, United States - 3_2548_0518 | ecosystem: Host-associated > Mammals > Digestive system > Stomach > Rumen | place: USA: California... | reverse complement strand
ACTGGATACTGAAAGTTTAGCAAACAAGATATTTGGTAAAGAGGTTGGTTCTGTAGTACATAACAAATTTTCAAATGTGAAAGCGATAGCAAGTACTTTAGGAAGATTATTAGAATCTTAATTCAAGATGAAGGTAGGTATTGATGCATGGGTTTGTTAAACAAAAAACAAGAAGTAGATACAAGTCTGACAATGAATATTACTTCGTTGTCAGGACTTGTAAATAATTTGGGTACACAATTTGTAAAGTTATTAAATAATGAGATGTCTGAAGAGGATTTGATTGAATATAGAGAAGAGATGTTAAGTAATGTTTTTGCAACAGAAGTAAGTGAGGTTGAAGAGGATGATGAAGATTTGGCATCATCAGAAGAATTCGAATCAGAAGATTCTGAATTTGATGGTGATAGTGATGATAATTTTGATGTTGATGAGTCAGTATCAGAAGAGGAAGATATTGCAAAGACTGAAAAGAGTAATAAAGGTATTTTTGGAGGATTAAAGAATCTTCTTGCAAAGAAGCCTGTCGAAGCACAGAAAGAGGAAGAAGTAGAGGAAGAAATTACCGAGGTACCCGTAGATACTGTTATAAACAGTGATTCTTTCGATGAAGAGGAAGAAATTGAGGAAACATCTGATTCTGAGGAAGAAATTGAGGAAACATCTGATTCTGAGGAAGATGAAGAAATTGAGGAAACATCTGGTTCTGAGGAAGAGGAAGAAGTTGAGGAAATATCTGATTCTGAGGAAGATGCAGAATTTGATGATGACGAGAATGTTTCAGATGTTGAGGGTATAGTAGAGGCTAAGCCAGAGAAAGAAGATGAAGAGGAACAAGTTGAGTTCGATGAAGAAGTAAAGGATGAGGACGAGGAATCTGAATTCGATGATGAAAATGTTTCTAATGTAGAGGAAGAGTCTGAAGAGACTGAAGCTGAGGATTCTGAGATTGAAGATGAGGAGATGGAAGAGTCTGAAGAGACTGAAGCTGAGGATTCTGAGGAAGAAACAGAAGTTTCAGATGATGAGGAAGTAGAGGAAGAATCTGAAGTTTCTGAAACTGAGGAGATTGATGAAGTTGATAACGGTACTACTGAAGAATCTGAAGATGAAGAAGTCGATAATGTAACATTTGGTGAAGATATAGAAGAAGATGAAGAAGTTGAGGATGATGAGGAAAATACAGATGTTAAGACTGTAGTAAATCCAAAGGAAGCTTTATCTTCTACAATATATAATTCTTCTGTTGAAGGAGCTACTCCTGAGATAACTTCAAATGTAAAGGTTGCAACAAAAGCATGGGGTAAGCAGAGTAAGACAGAAAATGTGAATATAAGTTTGACAAAAGATAATAATAGTATTAAATCTGTAAATTCGGAGGATAATACTGTTATGAATATGAATGATCTGATAAATAAGCGTAAGTCTGAGGCGGTAGAATCTGTTATGAAGACGTCTACTACTCCTGAAATGATGGAAGAAGCTTCCAATTTGTATAATGTAACAACTGAATCTTTGTTACATTATTTGAAGAAGATTGGTGTATTGGGTGCTTTAAACAAATTAGCTGAGCAAGAGAATACTGAAAGTGGTATAGAAGTTACTGATGATGTAATCGAGGCTGCTTCAAATCTCAGAAAGCTTACAAATAAGCTTGAGGCTGTACAGGCACTTGTAGTAACTCGTTTTGATACTCAGGGTATAGATATTACAAAGTATGTCAATAATGAATATTCTCCTGAGCAAATGAGAATTATAGGCGAGGCATTAGAGAAGAATTATGATGTCAAGTTTATATTAAATCATGAATTTAGTGCTATACAGATGTCAACATTGCTTGGCTTACAGAATAGAGGCTTTGATATAGCTAAGATAGCAAGACCTGAAGTAAATGTAAATGTTATGACAGCAATTTGTAAGGGTTATGCTATGCAGCTTGATATGACAGCAGTTGAAAAATATGCTGATAGACTTTCAAGTGTAGATGTAGATTATATTGAGGGTATTATATTTGAAGTACCCGAATTTGATATAGCAAGATTTTTAGATGAAATATTTGATATCAATAGTCAGATAAGTTATCATGATGCTATACAGAAAGCATATGATTTTCTGCGTAATCGTCATCAGTGTACGAGTTACAGTGTTACTGATAATGGAGAAACTCTTTTGATTTCTGTATCTGAGAATGTAGAAGATATTTACAATGAAGTAATAAGTCATGTAAACAATAAGGTTACAAGCACTGATAATAATGTTCATGTTGTTGAAGAGCCTGTAATCAAGAAAGAGAATGTTTTTGGAGTAAAGAAAGCAGTAGGTACTGCAAGCAATGTAGAAGTAGCAGAAGTTGCAGAATCTACTGAGGCTATTAATACTGAAGAAGTAGTAAATACTGAGGTCGAAGAAGAGAACAAAGATGTAAAACCTATAGATACAGCTTTACCAACAATTGATGTAAAGTAGTAATTGAAGATAGTGTTTGGCAATACTTCGGACCAACAATCCGAAGTATTGTTTTTTAGATTTAGAGAGATAGAGTAAAGCGAAATGAAAGGTGTGTTTTTGTGCAAGTATATAAGAAAGTTGCTGTCGGTGTTGCTATATTATCTATTGTAGGTGCAGTAGGAATAAAAAATAGTGGAAACATAGATAGCTCGGGTAAAGAAATAGATAGGAAGTCTTTAACTGGTTCTATTATATTTGATAACACTAAAATCAAGGATGAGCAAGTAGAAGGAAATGAAGAGTACGGAATATTATATGCTAACACTTATTTAAGTAAACGAATTGATAATGAAGTTATTTTTGATGTTGATACTGATAAAGATACAAAGTCAGTAGTTAGTACTTTAAGTGATTCAGTAGCATTAGATATTGCTTTAGAGTCTGTGGATAATAATACAGAAAATCAAATATTTGGTAATGAAGATACAGAAAATGTGTTATCAGAAGATATTGAAGATGTAGAAAATAATGTTAAGGGTAATGAAGATATAGAGAATGCGTTATCAGAAAGTACAGAAAATAATTTCGAGGGTAATGAAGATATAGAGAATGCGTTATCAGAAAGTACAGTAAATAATGCAGAAGATATTGAAGGTACAGAAAATAACGCAGAAGATACAGAAAATGTGTTATCAGAAAGTACAGAAACAATTGTAACCAATACAAGTAATACGGTTACAGTTTATCAAATAGAAATAGAATCAGATGATTCTGTAATTGAAGATGAGTTGGTAAGCACTGATGAAGAAACATGGTCAGACGATTCTGTAGATGAAGAAATAGAATCAGATGATTTTGTAATTGAAGATGAATTGATAAGTACTAATGAAGAATTATTTACAGTGACATATGATGAGGATGTAGAAAATTCTATTGAGGCTGTAGATGAAAATTCGACAAATGAAGATACTGTAAGTATAAATAATGTAAATAATAATAATTTTTACATCGAATACATAGCATTATCAAAGGGTACATATACGATGTCTTACGATGAGCAATATTATTTATATTGTGTTTGTTGTGACCTTGGTATAGATTATGATATAGCGATGGGTGTTATAGCTTTAGAGTCCAGTTTTGATAATAATGCAAGTAGTGATAGTGCTTATGGTGGTTATTTTCAAGTGGATTCTGGAAGTGTGGAGTATGCAAGAAGTTATTGGAATAACTATAATTTAACTATATCAAATCCTTATGATAGCATATTGATAGGTGTAACAACATTGAGATATCATTTAGATATGACAGGTGATATCTATAATGCATTAATATCTTATGCATGGGGCAACTACAATTGGCAGAATGGCAATTACACAACTAATACAGCTGATATTGTTATGGGTTATGCTGAAGAGATAAGAAAGTTGCATTAAGTCATGTGTATTCAAAATAAGAAAGGTTTTTAGTATGACGTATGTTGAAGCATCAAAAATATTGGGTATTGCTGTGACGCATACTGTAGATGAACGTAAGAAAGCGTATAGGGCAATAGTAAAGAAATATCATCCAGACGTGAATCCGAGTCCATCTGCGGAGGAAATAATGCGTAATGCTAATGAGGCTTTTGAGTATTTAAACACTCATGAACCTGAAGTAATTAAATCTTTAACACATTTAAGTATATTCAATATAATAAATAATTAGTTAGATTATGCGAAAGCATTTCTCTATAAATATTTTAATTTTACAAAGGAGGAGTTCAACATGGCAGTTGTTAATGCTCTTGAGGGACTTGATTTTACACGTATTGATTATTATAAGAGTGGAAAAGGTAAAGGTAAGTTTAAGTGTGGAATGAAGAAGTATCATGATATTCCTGTATATTTTGGTACTCATTCGGCTTTTTTGGTTGATTTTAAGTACAGGAATGATGGTACAATGCCGACAGAGCATAGATATCTTACATGGGAGACTTATGTATCAGCAATAAAGGCAAAGAGTTTGAATCTTCACGATCCCGAGGATACTGAAGGGGTAATACTTCTTAGAGAATCCGATACAGTTTCTGGTGAGTGTTTCTCTGGCGATTATGCAGAGTTGGCAAAAGCAGCATACGGTTTCACTGATGAAGAGTTGGCAGATATAGAAGACAAGGTATCCAAGATTACAACTTCTCTTTATGCAGTTGAAGATGTAGTTATGTAATTGAATAAAGAATATAAATAAGTGTTACCCAGGCAGTTGTAAGAACAAAATGTCTGGGTACACTATTTTTATGCTCATTTGGAATTTGTTATTTTTGAAGTGTAGTGTATTGTATATGAATTTTAGATTTGTTTTTGAAGTATAGTTATATTGAGTATAAATCAAATCTAATGAGCTTATGATTTTTGATTATTTAGAACGAAGTTAATAAGTTGTAATCAAGTGATGTTATATTTATATAGTTTAAGGGATTGCATTTATAATTAAATTTCATAGAAGTAAAGATTAATGAAACTTGTATGAGTTCAATGTTAAATGAAGTAGAATATCAAAAATATGATTTATATATACTTTATATGAAGTGAGATATTGTGTAGTCACTTAGAAATATAATGTTATGGTTTTGTATTTAGGCTTTAATGTTTGTATAAATACAAGCATTGGGTAGTGCAGTAATAGACTGTGCTAATATATGATAATATGAGAAGGTATAATTACCGAAAAAACGAGGAGGACTTTTTCCTATGAAGATGAAAAAAACAATCGCGAGTATTATGGCCATGACTATGGCACTTTCTGCAATGTCCGTCACAGCTTTTGCAGACGATAGTGTTGATGGTGTAGGTTCTACAGCAACAACTGATGGGGCAACTGTTACTGGTACGATTGCAACACCGGAAGTAAATTATAGTAATGCAAGAACGGAAGTATATGATTTAACAACACCTTACAGTACTATAAACACGAAGCTTACTGCTTCTTTTACAAACATTGCTTTATCGCAGGATACAAATTCTCTTGGAGTTTGTCTTGGCGGTGTACTTCCTGATTTACAGGAAGAGTGGTTGTATAAAGTTAAGCGTGGTGGGGTAATCTTTGCAGATTTAGCTTACGATGTAACGGACATGACAATCACAGCAACCTTTGAGAATGGTGTAAAGGCTACTTATAAGGTATCTTCTAACACTGCTTCTGAAGATTATGACATTGATTTTGATAATGACTGGACAGATCTTTCTTGGAGTTCTCTCAAGAATAAGATGAATGGTTATTATTATGTAAAGAAGGCAGGTTTTGACGCAGCTTTCAGTTCTTTCAGTGATTATGATGCAAGTCTTAATTATGGTGGAGAGAAAACGGCTACAGGTATGCCTGGTGCATCTTCTTCTGCTTTTGCTATAAAGAATCTTACTGTAGAGTGCAATGTTCAGGCTCGTTCTATCACTGATATGAATGTTAAGTTCAGAGATACAATTACTGATACTGAAATTGATGTTTCCAAGGCTTATAAGGATGCTTTAAGAGATACATCTTTCACTCCTTCTTTGAAGGTTCTTGATAGAAACGGTTCTGAGATAGGCAATGGTGTTTATAAGTACACTATCAGCACAAAGGACAATAAGAAGTTTGTTCTCAAGGCTGCAAAGGTAAAGGGCGTTAAGTTTGATGATGCTTCTCAGAAGTATGTAGCAGACGGTTCTGATTCTGCTGCAAGTACACTTGTACTTGATGAACTTTCCAAGTACAAGGCAGGTGCAGAAGTTGACATGCAGAATTCTATTCTGACAAACAGTATTTATAGAGCATGGAAGGCTTCTGACAAGGCTGATGATTATGAGGCATTTGCTGATGCTATTGATAATGAACTCAAGACTCTTCTTGAAGTAAATGATGATAAGAAGTATGCTTCTGAAAAGGAAGCTGAGGAAGCACTTAGAGCAAAGATGGTAGATTATGCTAACAGTGCGGTATATCTCAGCAAGATTAAGACTTGGAGAGATGCAGATTTCATTGGTCTTACAAAGGGTAGTAAGGTTTCTGATACTACTATGGTAGATAATGATACTACTGTTTATACCAAGGAAAGTGAAGAGACTAAGGTTTATATAGCAACAAATAATGGTAGTGCGACAGATGCTATTGAAATTACAGATACTCTCAAGGAGTCTTTGAACAAGGCATTCACTGATTCTGTATATAATAATGCAATTGTAAAGCGTACGGTTCAGGATGTAATTAATCAGGCGGGTCAGAATCCTGTTACTGTAGGTGATTTAAAGGAAGCACTCATGAATAGTGTTGCTGACAATACTAATGGTGAGACAAGGGGTGCATTTGAATCCGAGTGGTTGCAGGGTAATTCTGGTACAGATGTAGTAGTAAAGCTCAATGGTGAGATTGTAGCAAATGATACTGCACTTGTAGATCCTGATGATACTCATGTATATACAGCAGAGTTAGCTTCGAATGCAACTGTAGAAAAGAGACTTTCTTCTCCTACAGTAAAGGTTGTAAAGATTTTTGTTGGTAACGATGAATTACAGCCTGGTTCTGATGAATATACAGAAGCAGCCAAGAAGATTAGTGCCAAGGCAAGTGGTTCTATTGATAATGTAAAGGCAGTTGCTCGTGAACAGGCTGCAACGATATTTAGCATTACAAATGCCAAGGTTACTACATCTAATGGTCAGGATACAATTACAACTGATAAGTATGTACCTGCAATGAATGCAAAGCTTACTGATCTTTGGGAATCCATTGGATTCTATGGGGTACAGAAGGATAAGAATGTAGATAATCATGAGATTTATGTAGATTCCAATACCAAGATTAAAGATGCAGCTGGTACAAAGTCTACTCTCAAGACTCTTATTACTGCTTTGAATTCTATTTCCAAGACAACAATCACTGAACCTGAGAAGCTTCAGAAGCTTGTTGAAACAAATCAGGCTATTGCGGATCTTGTAATTCCTGATCCTAATCTTAACGGTAAGGTAACATCTGCTTCCAATCCTGGTACAACTTCTAAGCCTATTGAGTTGATGGATAAGGAATGGTATTCGTTCACAGGTGCATATGATTACAGACATTCTTCTTATTATCTTGCAGAGATTGTTGATACAATTGGAGATGCAAGGGGAGCAGTTGTAAGTATTCATGTTGATCCTAATTCCTTGAAGAAGAATGATTCACTTCTTATAGCAAGTGTATCTTCTTATGATGCAAGAAAGTTCTTCTCTAATGCACTTAATGGTTCTATGGTTCTCAGAGCAAATAGTGCTTCTACAAATCAGTTTGCAAATGTAGTTAAGTATGACGAGGCTACAAGTACACTTTCGTTCTTCTGGGATGATATCACAAATGCTAAGTTTACAGATAATGTTTTGTATGTAAGAAGTCTTGACTTCATGTCTGAGCTTGAGCTTGATATTGATTCCGTTCAGATTACAATTCCTGACCAGGCACAGTTTGCAGCTTCTGCACCGACAGTTGGTGGTGAGGCAACACCGACTACAAGTGAATCGATAGGTGATGGTCCTGTAGATGGTGAAATCAAGAATGGTGAAGGTGAGAACAATGACAATGTTGTTCTTCAGGAACCTGAGGAAGAAGATGTACCTACTGAGGATACAGGTGTAGATATCGAAGGTAATGATGATACAGATAATCTTGATATTTTTGGTGATCTGCCTACTGCTGAGGAAGAATCTGTAGGACCTGAGAATACAGATGCATTAGATCCCAATGATATACTTGGTTTAGGTGAGGATACATCTGATTTGGGTAGTGGAACATCTCCTGTATCTGATGTACCTGTAGAAGTACAGACAAATCCTGTTTCTTCTCCTGCTCCCGTAGATGTTACACCAACACCTGTAACACCTGTAACACCTGTGAAGTCAACTCCGAAGACAGGAAATACAGCACCTATAGTTTCCATACCTGCTCTTCTTGGGGTAGCAGCTATAATAGCTAAGAAGAAGATTAAGTAAGTTAAGTAGATTGTAACGTAAATATTATCATATATTATTTAGTGGTGTTCATTATGCAGAGATGAACACCACTTTCTTTTTATATTATTGAATTTTAGGTCGAACATATATAAAATAGTATATTTTGTAGAATATATTATATATTATACAATATAAGTGAGGTGTTTTTATGGCAAAAGTAAGAATCAAAAAAGCGTATGTAGCACATGATTTATCGAGAAACAGGTTTATGACTGAAAAGCATAAACAGCAAGTATTGCGTAAAATAGATGAAAGTGATAATGGTCGTAGGATAAGATGTCATGGGTATTTTTTAGACAAAGATACAGGCAGAATATACAGAGTTTCAAGACCAAATAGACGGGCACAGTATTTAAGACATTGTAGTAATAAAAAGCTAAGAAGTAATAAAAATTTTGATATAAATAATTCTGGGTATCGTAAGAATTATGATTTTTGGTGGGAGTTATACTAAATATGTGTCAGGAGTTAATACTATGGAAGTTAGAGAATGTTAGGAAGCAGTTTACAGATGCTTATAATAATGGACTTGTGATTGTAAAAGAGAAAAATTTTGTCAAGTTAGAAAATAAGTATAAGGTTTGTATAGATGCAAAATTAAACAATCAGTTTTTAGATATTGTTATGGATTATTACTTATACATGAGTAGTCTATGTGCAGGTTGTCATAATCAGAATAAAGATAGTATAAAAATCAGGAACGAGGTAAGGCAGTGTTATGAAAGTGTAAAAGATATAAAAAAGAAGAATGAAACGGGTGTTATGCTTGTTGATGTTGCTTCAACCACGAAGAGTTTTCTACGTGCAGTGGAAAACAAAGGGTATGAAGTTAAAGATTCAGATAAAGCATCAAATTTCAATATATCTGAAATAGATACTTTTAAGAATTTAAGTTCTGTGGAGAAAAAGATTTTGAAGTTTTTATGTGAGCAAAATAGTTATACAATTATCAATAAAAATGTTTCAACTTCGAGTAAGCGTTTAGACGAAATAGTAAATAAAGTAATTTATAATTATGACTTTTTGTCAAGTTATGAATAATAAAAATTAAAAGTAGAGGAGTATTTATTATGTACGATGAAATTAGGGACTATGCTTGGTTTGTTAATGAGAAGGCTAAGATTGTTACTGTTGTGAAGGAGTTTGATGTAGCAAGAGAGTCAGATGCAGTAAAAATGTTGTTTGGTATATTTGATGAAAAGCATGATTTCGGTGCAAATCCTGTGAAGTGTATAGGTGTAGCACATTGTAAAGAGGAAGATGAGTTTGATATAGATACTGGCAAGCGTGTTGCGTATCTAAAAGCAAAGCGTTCTTATATAAGATACAAGCAGGGTCTTGTAAAGAAAGCTATTGAACTTTATAAGTCTTCTGAGGAAGAAGCAATGAAGCTTGATGAAACTCTGAAGGTTCTTGAGGAGTCTTTGACAAAAGAGATTATCAAGTAATAGGATGTAGAAATGACTGAGTTTTTTAAGTCTGCACTGGCTGACAAGGATTACATAAATATAGTATCAGACATAATAAACAATCAGGAGTTTCAAAAATTAAGGCAGTGTGTTCATCATAGAGGATTAAGTAGGTTTGAGCATTGTATTCATGTATCATATTCTTGTTTTAAGAATAAAGAATTATTTGGGTATGAATA
>Ga0326514_10003421_pt1 | contig 10099 bp, 4 predicted proteins | sample 3_2548_0518_D_FD_203653 | JGI IMG/M metagenome (GOLD analysis project Ga0326514, IMG submission 203653) | Bovine rumen microbial communities from UC Davis, California, United States - 3_2548_0518 | ecosystem: Host-associated > Mammals > Digestive system > Stomach > Rumen | place: USA: California... | reverse complement strand
ATTAAAAACACCCTTTCTGCGTTGAAATTCCTGTGAAACATTTTGTAAATAAACGTGAAAGGATGTAAAATATTTTACCATTTCTTTAACATTTGAGGTCTAATAAAGCCTCAAGAAACCACCCCTGTAACTCATTGATAACCAAACGTTTGAAAGGGGCATTTTAAAAGAGCCTCTTTTAGCGTGCAAAAGAGCCACTTTTGGAAGGTAAAAGAGCCTCTTTCGCAACGCAAAAGTGGCACTTTCGTTTTCTCACTGTGCGGAGAATATTTTTCGTTCACATTTGTTAACTGTTTCACGGATTTGAAAATTCACCCAGAAAGTGAGTTTTCTGACCTTCGGAAAGCTAATATCTGCGTTACTTTTTGCCAATGATTTTGCCAACTGCCGCCGAAGAACAAAAATATTTGTCAAAAGTTTGCGGGAATGAAAAAAAACACTTACCTTTGCAGCCGCAAAAACAAATGGATGGCGAGGTAGCTCAGCTGGTTAGAGCGTCGGATTCATAATCCGGAGGTCGTGGGATCGTGACCCACCCTCGCTACATAAGGAGTCTGTCAATCACTATGGTTGACAGACTTTTTTGTTGAAAAAAGTTAATTAGTATGTTCTTTGTAAAATATAGTTACAAAATGTTTTTCAGTTTTACATTATTTTAATACTTTTGAAAACGCATACATACGAACAATAACATTTTTGATTTTTACCACATAATATGAAAACCATTGGTTGCATCATCTATGCAGTGCTGTTTACCATGCCGCTGTGTGCTGCAGAAACAGGCAGCACAAGCGAATTGGGTAAACTGTATGTAACGCTCGACAGCCTGCTCGACAATAGGGAACGGATATATTCAGAAAAGGAGAAACGCATAGAGGTGGTGAGGGCTGGACTCGACGACCCACGCCTCGGCGACAGCGAGCGCTATGCACTGCAAGACCGTCTCTACAACGAATACTGCGCATTCAAGTACGACTCCGCCTACAAGTATGTGATGAGCAACGTGGTCACGGCACAGAAGCTGGGCGATGCCTCGAAGGAAGCACTCAGCAAGCTCCATCTCGCCCACATACTTTCGGTATCGGGACTCTTCGACCAGGCAGAACTCACACTCAACGAGCTCAATCCCGACCAGCTCGACGACAAGACCAAGGTGGAATACTACAACCAGCTTGGAGAACTCAACCTCTTCCAGTCGGAGTTTGCCGTGAACACAAGATATTTCAACCTCTACCACGACAGGGCGCAGACCTACAGACAGCAAATAATAGACACTGCCGACCCCACAACCTTCGAATACGGCTTCTCACAGGCGGTATTCCTCTGTGAGAACGGCAAGGTGAAGGAAGCCATCAACCGTCTTGAGACACTCCTCAAGACCCTGCGCGAGGGTGAGCGCAACTACTCCATAGTAACCAGTACCCTGGCTTACTTCTACGACCACCTCAAGAACGGGCAAAAGAAAGAATACTACCTACTGCTCAGTGCCATATCCGACTCACGGGCGGCAATAGCCGAGAACAATGCCTTGAGAGAGCTCTCAGCCATACTCCTTGCCAAGGGCGACACCGACAGAGCCTTCCGCTATCTCAACGAGGCTATAGAGAATGCCAACTTCTATGGCACCATGCTGCGCAACCAGCAGGCGGCAGCCCTCGTGCCGGGCATAGTGAAAGCCTACGACAGCATGAAGACCACACAGTCTAACCATGCCAGATGGCTCATCATCTGCCTCTCAATAGTTACCCTCATGCTCGTGGTTGCTGTCTTCATGATGCTCCGCTACCTGAAGAAACGCAAGGAAGCCAACCAGAAAGTGAGAGAGATGAACCAGCTTCTCAACGACAACCTCAAGCAACTTGAGGAGACCAGCACGAAGATGAAGGAGAGCAACACCATTAAAGACGAATACATCGGCAGGTTCCTCGACCTGTGCAGCTCCTACATCGACAGCGCCGACGAGCAGCGCAAGCTCGAGAACAGGCTCGCACGCGACAAGAAGCTGCCTGAACTCTATGCCGAGCTCAAGAGCACCAAGTATATCACCGAGCTCACGACGATGTTCTACCAGAATTTCGACAACACCTTCCTGAAAATATATCCCACCTTCGTGGAAGAGGTAAACAACCTGCTTGAACCGCAGAACCGCACGGAGGTGAAAGGTGAGAAGCTGAACACCGAGCTGCGCGTGCTCGCACTCATACGACTCGGCATCAGCGACAACCAGAAGATTGCAAGCATACTGCGCTCTTCGATAACCACTATCTATACCTACCGCTCAAAGCTCAAGGCAAAAGCCATACGAAAGGAAACCTTTGAAGACGAGGTGAGAATGATAGAGTCGTTTGTATAGAAACACCCTCACAACATACATAGTAAAAGGCGCACTATCCCTGTCAGGACGGTGCGCCTTTTGTTTTTCTGTCTTCCTCTCGTTCAGTCCAAACCATTTCTCAATTTTCTTAAAAATGCCGATGAAATGGCTTTGTTTTTCGTCATTTTGCCATTTTTTCAACCTTATCGGTATATCCTTTTTCCACCACTATCACCCTCGTTGACGGTCTGAATGCCATTGATACCACCCATGAGGGCACTATTTATGAAGGTTTTCACCCAGTCCGCCTTCCAAAAGTTAAATAATCTGCATTTTTCACCCGAAACATGCTATGAGAGGTTTTTGATATATTAGATGAGATATGAACGTAAACGGCTGATATTCAATGTTGACAAGTTTTTTTTGTTTTGATGTTTGCTTGTATGCGTTTTAACCAGTTAAAGATTTTTTTACTTTTGTGAACAATTCAGCAAACAAAACGTAACTAAAGACTTATGATCAAGCAAGCAGCAGTATTGTTGTTATTGGCATCAGTAACAATAGGAACACATGCAAAGGGAAACTCACTGACAGTAAGCTCACCCGACAAGACTATCAGCGTGACCGTGGGAACAGACAACGGCATGCCGTGCTACAGCGTGGTGAGAAATTCCGAAAAGATAATCAACACTTCACACCTCGGCTTCCAACTCAACGATGGAAACCTTGACAGGAACATGACAGTGGTGAACACCACCAAGACCTCTCACGACGATACATGGACACAGCCTTGGGGTGAAGACGAGACCATCAGAAACAATTACAACGAGCTGAGGGTGAAATACCGTCAGCGCACTTCACCACGCCGACAGCTCGACATCGTGTTCCGGGTGTTCGACGACGGTGTGGCTTTCAGATACGAAATACCAGCGCAAAATTCTCTCGATAATTTTCAAATCATGGAGGAAAAGACCGAATATGCCTTGGCACATGATGCCCAGGCATGGTCTATCCCTTCAAACCGCACCGAGTATTTCGAGGGAATATACCGCCGACAGCTCCTCTCACAGAAGGACACCATGTGTGCTCCCGTGACCATCGAATATGCTCCCAACCTCTTCATGGCACTCCATGAGGCAGCCCTTGAAGACTATGCCAGCATAAACCTCGCCACCGTGGCTGCCAACAGCAAGGGAGTGACCCTACAGACGGCACTCACGCCATGGCGCAACGGAGTGAAGGTGTATGCCGATAAGCAGCTCAGCTCGCCATGGCGTATAATAATAATAGGTGAAACCGCCGGCGACCTGATGCTCTCGCGCATGATGCTCAACCTCAATGAACCCAGTAAGATTGCCGACACCTCATGGATAGAGCCCGGAAAATACATCGGTATATGGTGGAGCATACACAAGAAGCAGAACACCTGGGAGATGGGACCCAACCACGGAGCCACCACCGACAACGTGAAACGATATATCGACTTTGCTGCGAAGCACAACTTCAGCGGAGTGCTCGCCGAAGGATGGAACCCCGGATGGGGACAGGGAGAGAAAATCACCTACCTGAAAGCATATCCCGACTTCAACATTGAAGAGGTGTGCCGCTATGCACTCTCCAAAGGCGTGCGTTTCATCGGACACATGGAGTCGTGGGGCAATGCCCAGCTCATTGAAGAGGAGATGGACAGCGCCTTCGCATGGTATCATCGCATGGGCATACGCGCCGTGAAGACCGGATATGTGGGTCACCTGCTCGACGGCAAGGAGCTCGCCAAGTCACAGTATGGCATACGCCACTACCGTAAGGTCGTGGAAACGGCAGCCAAATACCAGATAATGATTGACAACCACGAGCCTGCCATGCCTACCGGCATACAGCGCACATGGCCAAACTTCATGACGCAGGAAGGTGTGCGCGGACAGGAGTACAACGCTTGGGACATGAGAGGCGGAAACCCGCCAGCCCACACCGTGACACTGCCTTTCACACGCTGTCTGGCTGGTCCCACCGACTTCACTCCGGCAATATTCAATTTCTCGGAGGTGGTCAAAGGCACGCACCCACACTCCACACTCGCCAAGCAGCTCGGAGAGTTCGTGGTAATCTACAGCCCGTTGCAGATGGCTGCCGATGCCATTGAAAACTATGAGGGACAACCCGCACTTACCTTCATCGAGAGCTGTCCCACCACATGGAGCAAGACCCTCGTACCCAACGGAGAGATAGGCAAGTATGTTACCGTGGCAAGGAAGCAGCGCGGTGGCGACAGCTGGTTCATCGGTTCCATCACCAATGAGGAGGCGCGCACCATTGAGCTGCCACTGACATTCCTTGACGAAGGCTCCACCTACCGCGCCATTATCTATGAAGATGCCCCCGATGCCGACTACGAGACCAATCCCTATGCCATGGGCATACGCCAGGTGGAGGTTACCGCTGCCACCACGCTCACGCTGAGGCTTGCCCGCAGTGGTGGTGCCGCCATACGCATCGAGAAGGTTGCCAGATGACCAACGACTACAGACAACAGAAAATAGTATTAACATAATTCACTAACTTTAAACAAAAACAACATGGAAAAAAGCAAAAATCTCTTTTGTCGCATGCTGATGCTATGCGCAGTCATGTTTTTTGCCATCGACATGTCGGCACAGACCATCAACGGTCATGTGAAGGATGCTACCGGTGAGGACATCATCGGAGCAAGTGTCATGGTGAAAGGCACAACAAGCGGAGCTGTCACCGACCTGGATGGTAACTTCTCAGTGCCATGCCAGCCCGGAGCAACGCTCGTGATTTCGTATGTGGGCTACATCACTCAGGAAGTGGCAGCACGCAACGGAATGGACGTAACCCTCGAGGAGGACAACAAAGTGCTCAACGAGGTGGTGGTAGTGGGCTATGGCTCACTGGCAAAGAAGGAAATCTCAAGCTCTGTGGTGCAGATCAGCAAGGAGCAGTTCAACCAGGGTGCCGTGCAAGACCCGATGGGACTCATCGCCGGTAAGGTTTCCGGTCTGAACGTGTCGGCACAGTCTGACGCTAACCCAAATGCCATGACTTCTATCCAGGTGCGTGGTGCTGGTTCGCTCACAGCAAGCAACGGACCGCTGATTGTCATCGACGGTATCGCCGGAGGTGACCTGCGCAACCTCTCTACACAGGACGTGGAGTCAATCACCGTGCTGAAGGATGCCGGCTCGGCAGCCATCTACGGTACCCGTGGTGCCAACGGTGTTATCCTCGTGACAACAAAGAAAGGCTCAGGTGCTGAGGGCGTCACCAGCGTGACCTACGACAGCTACCTCGCACTGAACTTCGCCAAGTCTCATCCCGACGTGCTCAATGCAGAGCAATTCCGACGTTCACGCCGTGGCACCGACTATGGCTACGACACCAACTGGTACAACCTCATCACCCGCGAGGCTGGCTACACCCTCAACCAGTATGTGTCTCTCGACGGTGCAACGAAGAACGGCTTCTACAGCGCTTCTCTCAACTGGAAGAAAGGTAACGGTATAGACCGTGCCAGCGGACGTCAGGAATACGGCGGTCGTTTCGTGGTAGAGCAGAAAGCCCTCGACAAGCTGCTCACCTTCAACACCTCACTGAGCGCTCGTAAGGTACACGAAGACTGGGAAGGCGAGAGCATGTTTGACCGTGCACTCACCATGAACCCCACCATGCCTGTATACAACGAGGATGGTTCCTACTATCAGCCGCAGGATGCCACAGACGCACGCAACCCTGTGTCAATCATCAACGAGATCTCAAACAACGGCGACCGCATCTATGTGCTGGGTAATGCCGACATCAAACTGCAGCTCCTCCGCAAAGAGCACCACAACCTCAATACCTCGGTGAGCTACGCACTGCAGTACAACGACCTCAAGACCCACTACTATGCACCAAGCTATACCGACCCCTCACGCTGGGACGGCAAGACTGGTAAGGCAAACATCAACTACCAGAAGTGGTGGACCAACCGCTGGGAGTGGCTCGCCAACTATATCTTCTCCATACCCGACCATGAAATCAAGGCTGTGGTTGGCTACTCATGGGAGCGCAGCAACTATGAGAGCGACTATCAGGCTAACGCCAACTTCTCATTCGACAACATGAAATACTGGGGTATAGGAAGCGGTACCGACTTGAAAGAAGGTCTGGCAAGCATGAGCGCTTCAAAGACTGAGTCAAGACTCATCGGTATCTTCGGACGTGTGAACTACAACTGGAGAGACATGCTCTTCCTCTCAGCATCACTCCGTCACGAGGGTAGCACCAAGTTCGGTAAGGACACACACTGGGGTAACTTCCCATCAGCATCGGCTGCCATCGAGCTCACTCGTCTGCCGTTCCTCGAGAACAACCTTGGACAGACCTTCCAGAGCTTGAAGCCCAGAATTTCCTATGGTGAGACTGGTCGTTCAGACTTTGATGCCTACAGATCGCTCGCCACATACGCACCCTATGGTGGATATGTGATGAACGGAAAGTGGGTGAACGGTTATGCACCCAGCCGCAACGCCAACCCTGACCTCGCATGGGAGAAGGCTACATCATTCAACGTTGGCCTCGACTTCGTGGCATTCGACAGCCACCTGCGTGGTAGCGTTGAGTATTTCGACCGCCGTTCTCAGGACCTGCTCTACAACTACACTGCTCCGCAGCCTCCATTCATCTACAGCAACATACTCGTGAACGTGGGTACAACCAAGAACACCGGTGTGGAAGTAGTGCTCGACTATGACGTGCTCCACAAGACACCCGTGAAATGGACCACAGGAGTGAACTGGTCGTTCGGACAAACCAAGCTCACCAAGCTCTCAAGCGACATCTACAAGGCTTCCTACATCGAGCTCTATCAGAAACCCGGCGTGGGAGCACAGGAATACTTCTTCCGCGTAGAGGAAGGTGGCAAGATTGGTCAGTTCTTCGGCTACCGCTATGCAGGTACCGATGCCGAGGGCAACATGCTTGTATACAACAAGAACAACGAAGCAGTGTCGCCAAACCAGGCTGACGCTTCTGACAAGGTGAACATCGGCAATGGTGCACCAAAGCACTTCCTCTCTTGGAACAACAGCTTCTCTTACAAGGACTGGGATCTGAGCTTCCTCTTCCGCGGAGCCTTCGGCTTCAAGATCTTCAACATGCGTAAGTATGGCATGGGCCTGCAGGGTTGCGGTACCGACAACGTGCTCACCACAGCCTATACCGACGACCGCGACGTGAAGAGCGGTGGTGGTGTGATCAGCTCTTACTTCCTGGAGCGTGGCGACTACATGAAGCTCGACAACGTGACTCTCGGCTACACCTTCCGTCCGAAGACACGCACATTACTCGACAGTTTACGCGTCTATCTGGCTGCAAAGAACCTCTTCACCATCACAGGCTACAAAGGCAACGACCCGTCGATTGTTGACCAGAACGGTATCACTCCGGGCGTAGACGTGGCAAGTGCATATCCTCAGACTCTCCAGGTGAGCCTCGGTCTGACAGTGAAGTTCCACTGATGATTGCCAGCAGCCTACACATTATATAATATATATAGGTGAACAGACACAAGCTGTATAAGCAACAACAACCAATAGTAAACAATTTAAAGAAACATATATATGAAAAGTTCAAAATATAGCTGGTTGATAGCAATGGCAATGGGCATGAGCTTCGCTTCCTGTACCGACTTCGAAGGGCTTACTGACCTCGACGAGAAAGTATATGGCGAGCTCGACGCAAGCGTCTACTATCAGAACAAGGAAAGCGTGGAGGGAGCCGTGGCTTCCATCTACAATCAGGCGGGAACAACATATCCCGAATATTTCTTCCAACTGCAGGAATACAGTGCCGACCAGATTGCATGGCGCACATGGAACGGTGGACAGTGGGGCTGGGACGAAGCCGAGAAGTTCGTGCTCTCTACCCATACATGGTCACCTGAGTCGAAGATCATAAGCAACGCATGGAGCAACTCATGGACTATCGTGGGACTTGCCAACCAGCTGCTCAACGACCTCGAGACTCTCGACGGCTCTACAGTGGGCATCTCCGATGCCGAGATGGCATCGTATGTGGCTGAGGTGCGCCTCATGAGAGCGTGGTCTTACTACAGCCTCTTCGAGCTGTGGGGTGGTGCGCTGCCTCTCAACACTGCTGTGACGTCTGAGGTGCCCGGTTCTGCCGACCCCGACTTCAACACCAGTTGCAAGAAAATCTACGACTTCATCATGACTGAGCTCGACGAGACTCTCGACGCTCTGCCAAAGGAGAACGGCGACAACTCTACTCGCACCCGCATGAACCAGGGCGTGAACCGCATTCTCAAGGCCCGCATGCTCCTCAACAGCGAAATCTTCATCGGCGAGAAGCACTTCACCGAGTGTGAGGCTCTCTGCAAGGACATCATCAACGGCAAGTATGGCGAGTATGCCATCGACAGCGACTACCGTCACCTCTACAGCATTGGCAACACCGAAAGCCCCGAGGTGGTGTTTGCCTTCGCTACCATGGACGGACAGGGTGCCAACTTCCAGCTCTGCAACAACCGTAACATGCAGATGATGCCTTACAACTACAACGAATATTGCGGCATAGAAAAGTATGCTGACATAGGCGCATGGAACTGTACTTGCCTCACACCGTCTTACGACAACTCCGGCGAGGTGCAGCCTGAAGGTGGTACCATCGGTGCAACATGCTTCCTTGACGCACCCTACAACGACAAGCTCGGTGCTGTATGGGAGCGCTTCGACGACAAGGACATCCGCAAGCAGAACTTCACCTTCAACGGCTCTGAATACAACGGTATGTTCCTCCGCGGTCCCATGTATGCCGACTTCGGAAGCGGCGATCCACTCAAGGCTGACGCCGACCGCGACGGACAGGACCTCGTGTATGTAGACCAGGTAGGTACCTTCCTCGAGACCAACGGTCACGCTCTCGAGACCGTTCAGTCACCACGCTGGGGCGAGACCAACTCTGGTATACGTCTCATCAAGTACCCGATGTATGAAGGCAGCGACTTCAAGAACATCGCAGAGGTAGAGTTCCGTCTGGCTGAGGTTTACTACATGGTAGCAGAGTGCGAGATGCGTGCCGGCAATGCCTCCGAGGCAAAGAACTATGTTGACAAGGTACGCAGCCGCTACTTCAAGAACGGTCTGCCCTCAACACCGGGACGCGGCTTCAGTGCCTACGACATGGACTGGATGCTCTCGCAGTGGGGTATTGAATACCTTGGTGAGGGACGCCGCCGCCGCACCGACCTGCGCCGCTTCGACAAGTTCACCCAGGGACAGTGGTGGTTCTTTGGACGCGCCCAGGATGCAGGCTTCTCCATGCCAGCTAAGCGCGACCGCAAGTATGAGTGGTTCCCGCTGCCGGCTTCCGCCATGCTCGTCAATCCGGGACTCGTACAAAATCCAGGTTACTAATCACATTTAAAATACAGAAATTATGAAGAAAACATATTTATGGCTACTCACTATGCTCCTTCCCTTGGTGGGAATGATGAGCAGCTGTAGCGACGACGACCTCGTCTTCGACCACGAACTGCCACAGTTCGAAATACAGGACGGCAAGATACTCCTTGAGGTGATAGTGCCTCAAGGCACCAATGCCAGCGATGAAATATACATCGTGGGTGCATTCAACGGCGGCGAAGAGGCTGCCGTGGGCAACCCGCAATGGGCTCTCACCAAGGCTGAGAAAACAAACCTCAAATGGGGAGTATATCTCGACCCAGCTACCTTTGAACCCGGCACATCGCTCGCCGACGGCTTC
>Ga0326514_10003420_pt1 | contig 10105 bp, 10 predicted proteins | sample 3_2548_0518_D_FD_203653 | JGI IMG/M metagenome (GOLD analysis project Ga0326514, IMG submission 203653) | Bovine rumen microbial communities from UC Davis, California, United States - 3_2548_0518 | ecosystem: Host-associated > Mammals > Digestive system > Stomach > Rumen | place: USA... | reverse complement strand
AGAGCGAATACCCTGAACTCACAAGACAAACTCTTGTAAACATATATTCAGCACTAAATGAAGATGTATTGGGTCAAAAAGAATGTAAGAAACAGATTATTAGCGGAATGTACCGATTAACGACTGGTGAGAGTGCCAAGCCGGTTGTATTAATGCTTTATGGTCCGTCAGGAGTTGGTAAAACAGAAAGTGCCAAGAGTATAAGTAAAACACTTGGCGGAGAGCTTTTAAGAGTACAGTTTTCGATGATGCAGACGCAAGAGGCGTATGATTATGTGTTTGGTGCAGAACATTCAAAAAGCAGCTTTGCCCGTGACATGGTAGGTAGAGAATCAAACGTCATTCTCATAGATGAATTTGATAAGGTTAATCCGCTCTTTTACAATGCTTTCTATGAGTTGTTTGATGAAGGAAGATTCGTCGATACCAATTACAGTGTGAATTTGGGACAGGCAGTTTTCTTGTTAACATGCAACTTTGGAAACGAGGATCAAATAAAAAAGGTACTTGGTCCGGCAATGTTCTCAAGAATAGGTTGTTGCATAGAGTATGCAGAACTGTCTACAGAACAGAAACAGCAGATTGTTGAAAGATGGTATCATAGTGTTATAGGCACGTTAAAAAAAGATGAAAGAGTCTACATTTCCAGCACAAATATTCTTGATTGGTTTGTCAAGAATGCGGAGCGATATGACAATATAAGGATTCTTAAGACAAAACTTGAGAATGCAATTTTTGAAAAATTGACAGATCATTTCATTATTGGATCTGAAAGTAAATAATAGCTATAGTTGGAAAATACGGTGTTATCACCTATATGCTCAAAGATGAATTCATGGAAGCCCAGAAACGTCTGGCATTAGAAAGTAACAATGTAATCAATGTTGGTCTTTTAGGTCATGTGTTATGGTATTTGAACGTAATCTAAACGGAATAGATGTTATACTTCGGATCGACGACTATGAGTCGTCCTTCAAGCACAGTTTTGGAGAGTGGTGGTGTGACTGCGGTTTTTCGTTCCGGATGGGCAAACCGGCAGAGATCATCAACTATCGCAAGGATCACGATGAGCTGTTCACGCCGGAAGAAGTTGACGGGTTGGCTGATGCCCTGACAAATCTACTGGATGGGAAAATCAATGAGCCGCAGGAGTACCAGATGGTGGAGCCGGACTTTGTATTCATGCTCTATCCAATCAAGGACCTGCGGACAGATTCCAAGTACTCCTATGTCGCTCCCGGCTACGAGTTTAAGGATATTTATGTTGAGTGGCGCGTTTTCTTTTGGGATGGCGGCATCACAGAAAATTATCTGACGCTCACGATGTATCGTGATGACATAATCGCATTCAGGGATTTTCTTGAAAGCGTCAGGGATAGTTAAAATGAATGGTAAAGACAGGGCGAAGAAATTGATGACAGCCCTGCACGATGAAAAAGGAGGCATCATCATCTCTCCGGCGAAGCAGATGCGGGTAGATACAGATTCATTTGCCTGCAGCACATTACCCGTTTTCACAGAGAAAACGGGAATCCTGACGGGGTGGATTCGGAGCCTGTCCTATGAGGAGCAGAAAAGCTCGGGGCATATTTGGAGGAGCAGTAATATTGTACAGATACATTGTTTTTGACGTAGAGACGCCAAATAGATATAACAACCGGATGTCTGCTATCGGGATCAACATCGTAGAGGATGGAACCATCAAAAATTCTTTCTTCTCCTATGTGAACCCAGAGACGAATTTTGATTATTTCAACACGCAGCTGACTGGAATTGATGAAGAGACGGTACGAACTGCGCCGACATTCCCGGAACTGTGGACTACGATCGAACCGATGATGAGCAGCGGTGTCCTTTGCGCACATAACGCTGCATTCGATATGGGCGTTCTGAAGAAGTGTCTGGCGGATTATGAGATCGAATGGCGTCCTACAGTGAAGTATTGCTGTACGGTGCAGATGGGAAGAAGGCTGCTCCCAGGCATAAGGCATAAGCTGAACGACCTCTGCGAATACTATGGCATAGAGCTGGACCACCATCAGGCGGATTCCGATAGCCGGGCAGCGGCGGAGATCTTGCTTCGGTATTTCAAGGCAGGGGTTGACGAGCGGGAGTTCATCAGGACGTACAGACTAGGGTGAAATGCGGTGGAACTATTGATTTTCACTTAAGAGAAGAAGCAGATGCCAGGTCAGGGCAGTGAAAAGAAGTGAGAATAGCAGTAATGACTTTCCGGCTGCATGCACCATGGGTGCACAGCCTCAGGGAAAAGAGAATAATAGTGAAGAGTCTCATTGCGAAACTGTTGAACAAATTCAATGTTTCTGCAGCGGAGATTGATGAACAGGACATCCATCACACCGAAGGCGTCCCTTGGGAAATCATTGTAATCGGTGTTGCGGCAATCGTACCTCACAATGCGATGGCGGACAGCCTCATGGAGGAGATTTCCCAATCCGTGGAGGAAAATACGGAAGCAGAAATCATAGACGAGGTACGTGAAATCCGATGAGCGGATGCGGAAAGGAAGCAGTAAGTATGAGTTCACAGAAGAACAAACAGCGCATTCTGCGGATCCTGAAGTACTTGAATGCTTTTACGGACGAGCAGCACCCAGTGACGAATCAGGAACTGGTAGAGCTGTTCGCAGATGACGCTGCAAATGGAAACCGTAAGACCATCAAGAATGACATAGAAGTCCTTGCGTCGGAAGGGTTCGATATCATTACGGCGAAGCGATATAGGAATACATATTATATGGCGAGCCGCATTTTCGAAGTGCCTGAAGTTAAGATGCTCATCGATGCAGTCGCCGCCTCCCGTTTTATTACGAAGGAGAAAAGCGATACCCTGATCGGAAAGCTTTCGCAGCTCGTGAGCAGACCGCAGGCGGAGACCCTCGTCCGTCATATATACACAGCGGATGTACTCAAGCCGGATAATGAGCAGATCTACTATGCCATTGACGTAATCACGGACGCCATAAATGCGGGAAGGCAGATTCGATTCCAGTATTATGACTATCTGCCAACTAAGGAAAAGATTCTTAGAAATGAGGGGGAGTATTATTATCTGAGCCCGATTGCCATGGTATGGGATGACAATCACTATTACGTGATAGGACACTCGGAAAAGCATCCGGAACCGTTCGTTATAAATTTCAGGATAGACCGCATTTGCCACGCGGAGATCACCGGGGAGCCCTCAATACTACCGGAAGATGGCTTCAGCGTGGAGGAATATGTGAACCGGCAGTTCCGGATGAACGTCGGGGAGACCCTGGAAGTAGTTCTGGAGTGCAGGAATGAACGAATGCGGGATGTGATTGATCATTTTGGCGAAGAAGTGGAGACTTGGATATCGGACGAAGAGCATTTTCGTGTGAGCGCGCAGGTGGCGGACAGCCCGACCTTCTATAGCTGGGTGTTCGGATTCGTCGGGGATATACGGATTATTGAACCTGATTCGGCAGTGAAGAGTTACCGGCAGATGCTCAGAAAAGGATTAAAATAGCTGGCGGATAGAATATGAAAAATCATAGATGGTCAGATGGAAAGCTTCTTCAGACAAATAAGAAATACTCCCATCTGAAATTAAAGCAGAAGGAAAAGATACACCAGTGGATGTACGATGCGTATAAAGCCGCATATCAGAGGCTCGGAAAATATCCAGATACGGCTGATGATGAAGAGATTCTGCGGGATGTCATGGACAGGATCAGCGAGGCAGATATCTGGATTCCTTATGGGGAGGTCGCAAAGCATTATCGAAGCATACGCGGCAATCTCAAAAAGCGCCTTGGCAGGGAGCACCTTTGGGAACAGCCAGCTATCATTTTGGAACCGCTTGATATTCGGTTCTCTGTCTGTAAAGTCACAGATTATTCCGGCATTGACCTGACGCAGCCTTTCTGCTTCACGGGAGCAACGGACGAGGAGAAATCCCTTGTCTGTCCGGAATCTTTTGTATCGGAGAGTACGATTGCGAGGGATGACGGCTGGAGAGGATTCCGCATTACCGGGCAATTGGATTTCTCCCTTATCGGGATCCTGGCCAGGATATCAAAGGTGCTGGCATCAAATGGGATCGGAATATTTGCTATTTCGACCTATAACACGGACTATATCCTCACAAAGGAAGATAATTTTGAGAAGGCACTTAAAGTCCTGAAGAATGCGGGATATGGCATAAAAGACAGGCAGTAAGGCCTTTTGCAGGTGCTGGAGGTGCTGTATTGATGAAAATTATGGCCAGCGCTTGTCTGGTAGGCGAAAACTGTCAATATAACAGTGGGAACAATCGGAACGAGAATGTTCTGCAGCTAATGGCGGACAATGAAATAATCATCGTCTGTTCGGAGAAGTGGGCGGCCTTCCGCTGCTGAGGGTTCCATCTGAGATCAGAGAGGGCGTGGTTAAGATTAAAGACGGTCGGATTGTAGCTGTCCCTCTCTGTGATGCTGCAGCGAAATGCCTGGATATTGCCTGTGTGAGTAGCTAGACCTGATTGTGTAGCAGTCGCGAAGCCCCAACGGTGGCGTTAGGCAACGGTGTTATGTCATGTTTTCAGAAAAATTGGTGGACTGGGCTGGTATGACCGCACAGCTTCTGATGGAGAATGGATTTCGATGTGCCGATGTGGAGGAGCTGATTGTACTCCGTGACGGTGTGAAGTTATGAGGAATCAAAAAACGGAAAATTAGAAAAGATATTGAGAATGTGAAACAACACCTGTGCGGATGGAAAGATCCTTTCTGCGCAGGTGTTTTGCATATCTGCGAACAGGACTGCAGCTATCCGATAAGGCTTGCTTCATAATAGGTGATAGTAAGCGTCAAATAGGCAGTATCTGCGTGAGATGGGTCAGATATGTCATGAGAAGATTTGCGAGGATATGGCGTATGCTTTGGTATATTTAGATGTTTATGATCCGAGCGGTGATATGAGACGGATGTGTGGCCCATGGATGATGTGGTATTCCTCTATAGCCTTTCTGATATGATTGAGAGAGGTTGGTTCTTGTTCGGCGGTTTGTTCCAAAGAAAGGGAGATTTTACAGTGATATTATTTATGAATTCTACTTTAGCGGTAAGGGAAAAATATTTATAACATAAACAAAATCCCGAATAAAATAAATAGTAAACACCTTATTCGGGATTTTGTTTATAAAAAGCACATGATCGAGGCTATCTCAATATGGCTGCTGAATGTAAGCTATCAATAAAAGCTGAGCAATGTCACTTGTGAGCATATTATATTTTGCCAAGTACTGTAACGTGATAAGAATATCGTGACGTTCAAGTGATTTTGCATCTATAAGCTTTTCAAGAATTTCCGCAGTACGCTTGTCTTTTGAATACTCAAGAACGGGTGATGCAACAGCTATGGGAAGAGAAGAAAGAACTTCTCTCAAAAAGCTATTCTTTGTAGTGCTGACCGATCCTTTTTCAGGAATGCTAAGAATGTACTGTGCTAAATAATCATTAGCTTTCATAATTGTTCTCCTTTCTCTGCGGGGATAGGTGTTATCTGTTATGCAAAAGGATAATACATTATATGAGTTGTGGAAATAGTAGGTGAAAAAGAAAAGAACTATATTTTGCAATTGAAAAAGAAATTGATGATAAAAATATTACTGTTATCCCAAAAAAGAAATCATGAGTTTATTATTATACGCTCATTATTCAAGCGTATAAAAACAGAATATTTATGATGGGCGGGTAAATGAGATTTACAGCAATTAGCTCGTATATAGACATTGCTTTAATATTGAAATGTAAAAAACGGAGGATGCTATAGAATATTGTTGAGATTTGAAAAAAAACATAGTAAATGGAATAGATTTTGAAAATCAAAATTAAAATTGATAAATGATTGCCTGAAGAAAATGGTAGAAATCCATAGGAATTATGTATAATTAATGATAGGTTTCTAAATAATTGCAGGATTTGTGGAGGAAAAAAATGAAAGATCATGGTTGTAGTGCTGATCAAGCGAAGAGCAAATTTGATTTTAATTTTAGCGTAACTGATACCGAGGCGAAAATAGAATTTTCAAGAGTCGTAAATTTTTCAGATATTAAAATAACGATGCAGGAAGATGAGATATTGTTTTGTTTTAGAGCGCATTCAAAAGATACTGATGAACAGGCAATTCTTACTGGTGGAGATAGTGAAGAAATAAAGGATGATTCTATAGAAAAAGCAAGCATTAATGAACTCGATGTGTCTGTATATAATGATAAAAAGCATACAGGAATAACCATACCTATTTCAAGTCCGACAGAGGAAGATAGTCATTGTGTAGAAATCGAGAGTGTAAATCATGTAACTGTTTGCAACTGCGATGCGCAGGAATGTATTGATAATATGGACCTAAATATCACTAAGCAAAATAATCCACAAATAAGGTGTGAAAGTTATTCAGCTTTCATAAAAGACAAGGAACAACTTATAATTAGTAGAAAAGACTTACTTGCCGAAATTAATAAGATTAAAGATGCGATAACCGAATACCAAAATAGAATACCGTGGTTGCTTTATAGAGATGCTTTTCAAAAATTAGCAAATTTTTACCAAACAATAGTAGCTATTTCACAGAATACTGCCATACCAAAAGCAGTATTAGATGAGCTTTTCACTGTTATTGATTCTTTTGGATTTGATAAGATTGAACCAAAGAGAGGTGATGCAGTAGATTTAATAAGGCACATTCCATGTGACAGCACAGCAAGAGGAGAAATTGTGCTAAGTTGCAAAGAGTGTGGTTGGGCAAAGGGTGATGTTGTTATCAAAAAGGCAGTAGTAGATGTAGAGGAGACGGAAAATGGGGATGAATGATAATTATAATGATGATATGGAAAGATGCAGTTTTGGGCTGGACTTTGGAACATCGTACAGTCTTTTTGCGATAAAGAGAGAAGATAGTTTGCCGGAGGCAATTAAGCCAGCAGAATCAGATTATCGTAGTGGAATACCGTCGCTTTTTTGGCGGCGTCCAGAGAACAGATTTCGCAATCTGCCAGAAGAAATGTTGTGTGGGGATGTTTTAAACCGCGACGCCCCTTTTATAGATCCAGAAGGCGTAGTAAGCAGTGTTAAGATGAGACTTTCAGAGAATTCTATTAAACTACATGGAGTTGACTATACACCGGCAGAGATCGCATTGAAGATTATCATGAAAATCAAAGAACTGACAAATGAGGAACTCATACTTCAAGGCATGAGTGAATTGCCTACAAAAATAGTAGCCGGGGTGCCGGCCACGTTCAATAGTAATCAAAGAAAGCTGTTTCGACAGATATTATTTGATGCGGGTTTTGAAGCAACGCTAATTGCAGAGCCAGTAGCTGCTGCATTGTATTATGCAAGTATTAGCAAAAAAAATTTTTGCAAAGTAATGGTTATGGATTTTGGTGCGGGGACATTTGATGTTTCTGTTTTATCTGAAAATAAAGACAGAACTATGTTAGACCCATATCCCTATACAGTTTTGGCCCAAGGCGGAACAGAAATAGCGGGAGACCGTTTTGATCAGTGCATGGCGGAACTCATTATTGAAAAGATTAAAATTGAAAATCCTGAGTTTCCGGTAGATTCATATATGGACAGAAATAAACAGGATTATTTAAGGCTGTTGTCTAAATCAAGAGCAGCTAAGGAAAGAATATCAAAACTAACAGAATCGGAATCAGTGCCGATTCTGATTAATGGTACAGATAATAGGTATGTTGAAGTTAACATTACATTAAAAGAGTTTGAGGAGAAGGTAACACCCCTTATTCAAACAAACATTAGCAAAACAATAAAGGTACTCGAGAATAGTGGTTTATATGGAGATCCAGAATTAGATTTGTTGCTGGTAGGAGGAAGTTCATATTTGCCGATTATTCGTAGAATGATAGAGAGTCATTTCTCTGCTTGGCTGGATTCAGACAGAATTTTACAACGATCTCCGGAATTAGCCATTGCGTATGGCTGTGCGTTATATGACGAATTGCCAAAGGTTGCGCCGAAGGTATCCTATGGTTTTGCAGTTGATACCTATTATAGAGATGAGTATGTGTTGGACGTAACGGTTCCTTCAATGGTTGAACTGCCACATAATTTGGTCGGCACTTATACAACACGATATGATAATCAAACTGGAGTTACTTTTAACATTTATGAGGTTCCTGATGTTGTAGCTGGCGAACATTTAGCTGTTACAAAGGGTAAATATAGCGGATATAGAATAAAGCATGATTTTGGAAAAAAGGTACCAAAGGGTACTCCAATAGAATTAACCACACAAATTGATACAAATGGTATCCTTACGTTTACAGTATATGATTTTGAAATTTCAGATAATGCGGTAACGGTAGTTGAACTTAACATAGGAAATGAAGGTATGCATGATGAGCTATGATACGGTCGCAGTTGAAGGTTTAAATGGTGATCGATGGTACCGTGTAGTGAATGATCTTAGTGATCTTCGAGGAAATCTATTTAGAAATATTTTTCTGGCACCCCCAATATTAAACATGAAAGCGATTAATGACAGTAATATAGACGAGTCTGAAACCACCTGTATTCAAAGATGTTATGAAACCATTGAACAGATGTCAATAGATAGCTCTATGAATCGAATCACGGACCGGGCTGCGGACATGTCAGAAAAGATAGAAACATGTATTAATGATTTATATGACCAGCGTGGGTATAGGTCTTGGACAAAAAATACAAATTGGATATCAGCTGAGTTGTTTTGTTGCATCTGTAATAAGAGCATGCACACCATTCTAAGATATTATACGGCAGCTGTTGAAAAACTATATGATTATGAAGATAAAAGGCGTATACTATCAAGATTACAGAAAGCTCTTTTTGAAAAATATTCAGAGTATCCTGTAGCAGTAAGTGATGACTCATTGGATATTAGTGTTTCAAATGCGTTATACTCTCTTTTGTTGTTGGGTGCTGAAAAGAATATAAAAAAAAATAAAAATAAAGAAACGAGTGCTACAGCCCTTATGCATGAGAAAATATCACTGCCTTTAGAGAAAGTATTAATACATTTTAGAAGCACTCCAAATCGTAAAAAGGATGAATTAGAAGATTATGAAAAAGTAATTGTCGCTTACCCAGCTAAAAGTATAGAAAGGTATTTTGCTTTAAAACAGTTATGGGAAAGCAGTTATAATTTTTACGCAGGGTGGGATTTATCATCCATAATAGATTATGGGGACACACTATGGAGTGCTGATGGTAAAAGGAAATATATAATACCAAGTAATCATGCGGAAGCATTAATCATTCTAAAAAAAATAGATGCTAGAGAAAAGCAAAAAGGTAAATCGCCGATACCAGTACGTTATCAGATGGAAAAAGATGAGACGGAGTCATTGTTAACGGGTGGAGAAAGAAAACAGTATTTCCCCGCACTATTGCAACAATATGAAACAAAAGTTTTAGAATATTTAAAACCCGAAAAAAGCATTAGCAATCAAGATTTAGAAGAAATTGTTGGAAAGCTAAGGTTTATAGAACGTCATGAATTTATTGAATCGAAGAGATTACAGTATAAACTATATAAAAAATTAAATAATAATGAAAAAGCGGATGACATAAAGAGAGATATAATAAACGCTGATGTATATGCATACTCGAAAGAAGCATTTGAGACATTTATGCTGAACGATTCTGTTGGAACTTTTGCCTTAAAAGAAGAGCAGTATCAACAGGGCGCACTGCTTGGATCAGTATATTCTTTGAGAAAGTTCCTGTGCTCTTGCAGCAATAAAGAAATTGTGGTAGAGACATGTATTAATATTTTAGCAAATGAGCCATCAATTGAACAGATAGAGACCATATCTGAAATATATGAAGAGAAACTGAAGCAAAACGATAACATGGATATCGAGAAGGATGTTATTCCTCTTTTAACTATAAGGCTAAAAATGTTAATAGATTATAAGGCGTGTCAGATGACAAGTATTCAGAAGAATGATTTTAGTGGTGATGCAGATAAAAAAATATATACAATAAGAAATGAAATAGATGATATAAGAAGAAGAATAATAGCTTTTCAACAATGGTATAGTGCTATTTAGTACGGTGCGTGGCTTC
>Ga0326514_10003419_pt1 | contig 10106 bp, 19 predicted proteins | sample 3_2548_0518_D_FD_203653 | JGI IMG/M metagenome (GOLD analysis project Ga0326514, IMG submission 203653) | Bovine rumen microbial communities from UC Davis, California, United States - 3_2548_0518 | ecosystem: Host-associated > Mammals > Digestive system > Stomach > Rumen | place: USA... | reverse complement strand
GGTGTTGGAGTATATTTTTATAATAATGGTACAGAAAGCACACAAACATATACAGATACAACTATTAGTGGTTTAGAAGTTAGAAGAACTAACGGAATAATATTAAATGAAACAACTGCATATGTAAGTTATAAAGTATCAGATACTAATCATACTTATACAAAATATATGATAAATATGGTTAATTTAGTTACAGGGGCTATTACAAACATATATGAAGAAACAGATGTATATGGAGTATATGCAGGAGATTTAAATCCTATTATATTTCAAAATGTTAATGGTATTATTTTATTTAAAATAACAGTAGTAACAGATTTAACGCAAGGACTTTTTAAAATAGTAGCTGGAAGAATTGGCAATAATGTTTATAGTTTTGATTTAAAAACTAATTTAACAATACAAAATTATTATGCTGATTTCTTCATTGCAACACAAAATTTCAATTTATTACAATATATGGTACAGTTTGGAGACAATGTTTATTATAGGAAAGAAGTATTTAATCCATTAGGATATAATGGTGGAGAATATGAAACAATAAATTGCCTAGTACCTAGTACATCTAGAATATATGATAGTAACGGTGATTTAGTGTTTGCAAGAAATTTATATAATAAATCAGTAAATGGTAATACAACAGTATCAACAATAGAAATACCTAATACATTTCTAAATGATAGTATTATAGGCACAAAAGAGTTGTATGGAGAAACTAATATATTACTTTCTTATGACATAAATGAAATAACTAAAAACATATATGAAAGTTTAGACATTAATTTCTTTAACACCTTAACAATGGTGAATGCTAATACACAAAATGAAATAATTAATATAGTAGGTGCTAGTAGATTAAATAATTCCATAAGTGGTGCCTTAGATTATGCTAGTGCTAAAGCAAGTAAAATTAGAATTAATTATCAAGATGGCGATACATTAATACAAAATATCAGTACACCTACAATAACAAATGGAATAGCAACTTATACATTTAATATATATGTAGAAAAAACTATTACTAATATAGATATTTTATCAAATGATACTAATACTATATATCAAACAATAGAAGGCAATTTTAATATAGGAAGTACTTATACAATTACTCAAGATGTAAGAGTAGAATAGGAGGAATATATGGCAATTCAAACAATACAATATCAAAATAAAGTAGCATTAAATACTAATCCTGAAATAGCAGATATAAATAAAGTAACAGATAATGATATGAATGAAATAAAATCAGTAGTAAATAATAATTCTAATGAATTAAGTAATGTCTTTAGCAATATACAAGTCATTACTTGTTCTAAAACAATAGGAGTTATAAATGCTAATACCGATTTATATGACCAAACATTGGATATTAGTGCTAACATTCCTGAAGGATATATTGCAATAGGAATAGTAGGAGTAAAGTTTAGTGGAGGATATTATTCACAATTAGCTTTAAATAGACATTATTTGTCTGGAAATATAATTGAGTATGCTTTAAAAAACACTTATACATCAGCAACTGGAAGTATAACAATAGCTTTTAGTGTTTTATGTGTTAAAACAAATTTATAGAAAGGGGAATAAAAATGGAAAATTTAATTAATTTAATTACACAAAATGGCATAGGTGTAATATGTGTAGCATTCTTAATATATTTCATAAATACAACAATGAAAGACAATAATAAAATATTAGATGATATACAAAAAACACTTGTAGCTATAAATGGTAATTTAACTACTTTATCAACTAGAGTAGACAAATTAGAAGATAAAATGAATAAAGAATAGAGGTGAAACTTTTGAAAATAATAGTAAAACCACATAGAATAATAATAAATAACGATAAACTCGTAAATGAAAGAGAAGTAAATGTTAGTAAATGTTATTTTGAATTTGATAAAGAAATAACAGATGATTTTGTGAAGGAAGCATACTTTACTTTCAAAGGTAATACATATAAACAATTAATACAAAACAATGAATGTTCTTTCCCACAAGAAGTTTTAACAGATAAAGGGCAAATAGAAATTGGAGTAGTTGCTTATAAAATAGATAATGAATTGATAAGATATAATCCTAGACCAGCTTATTTTAATACACTACTTGGAAGTTTAAAAGATGATGTAGAAAATTCAGAAGAAATAACACCAACAGATAAAGAACAAATATTAAGTGAACTTGCAAATAAACAAGATACACTTGTTAGTGGTGTAAATATAAAAACAATAAATCATGAGTCATTACTTGGTGAAGGTAATATTAATATAACAGGTGGAAGTGGTGGAACATCTGACTACGAAGATTTAGATAATAAGCCAAGCATTAATAATGTAGAACTTAATGGTAATAAGAGTTTAAATGATTTAGGCATACAACCCAGTGGCAATTATGCTTTAGAAAGTGATATACCAACTAAAATAAGTGACTTAACTGATGATAGCGATTTTTTAGAAAGTACTGACTTAAAAACTGTTAATGGTAACTCTTTAGTGGGTAGTGGTGATATAACTATAAGTGGTGGCTCATCTTTTGGGCTACATACAGAAAAGTATGATATATTTGGTAATAAATTTGTTACTCATGCTTATATGTATGATGAAAATTACGGCACCGAGGCTGATTTTGTTGCTCATGGACTTAATTTTTTAGAAAAAGTATATAATGATTTTGTAAAGTACTTTGACACAACTGCAGCAGGAAATTTTATTAAAATTGTTGGTAATGATGGTGATGGAATATTCAATGTTTCTATACAACTTAGTAATTTAGTAAGTAGTGGAACTGTATATGGAAATTATTGGAACTACAGCCAATATAGAAGTATAAAGAAACAAATTAAATTTAATGTAACTTTAGAAAACAATGTATATAAAATAAGCAGACTTCAAAACAATAGTGACCCAATAATTATATCTTTAACAGCTCGAAATGATATAGCTTATACACCAACTTCTAATTATCACCCAGCTACTAAAAAATATGTTGATGATGCAATAGCTAGTGCTATTACTACAACTTTGAACGGAGGTTATTAATATGGCAAGAACTGATACACTTCCTAATTTCTTAACAGATGTTGCAGACGCTATAAGAGAGAAAAAAGGAACAGAAGAAACAATACAAGCAAGTGATTTTGATACAGAAATAGTGAATTTGCCTAGCGGTGGTGGAGATATTAGTGAATACTTTAATACAACAATATCATATAATGTTGGCACTTCGTTTCATAAATATCAAATAAAAAAAATACCTTCTTTAGAAATTGGCAATAATGTTACTTCTTTAAGTGAATTATTTATGAGTTACTCTAATCTCATAGAAGTAGAAGGAATGAGTGGTGCTGATAATGTAACTAATTTTTCAAATTTGTTTAACAGTTGTAGCCTTTTAGAAAAAGTAAATTTTAAAAATTTTAATACTTCAAGTGCTATTTCTATGGCAAATATGTTTGCAAATTGTCAAAAATTATCAAATGTAAATCTAAATGATTTTAATACGGAAAAAGTTACAGATATGTCATTTATGTTTAGTTTTTGCACAAGTTTGGTAAACTTAGATTTAAGCAGTTTTTACACACCAGTTTTGGCAAATACTAACAGTATGTTTAATAGATGTACTTCTTTAATGTTTTTAGATATAAGAAATATGGTTTTTGATAATGTAACTTCATTTCGATATATGTTTGGAGGGTTTAATGGTCAACCTTATGTTCCTTCAGATTGCGAAATAATAGTAAAATCACAAACAGAAAAAGATTGGTTCACAACAAATTTTAGTTGGCTAACAAATGTTAAGACAGTTGCAGAATATGAAGCAGAACAAGGATAAAGAAAGAAGGTAATTTATGGATAATAAAATAACAATGGTAAAGGGAGATTATGGAGTAATACAAAACATTAATATTATAAATGGTACTCCTAGCATAGAAGATACTTTCTTAATTACAATAAAAGATATTAATAGAAATACAATTATTAGTAAAACATACACTAATATAACAGATCATATACCTTTTTCTTTAACAGAAGAAGAAAGTGATAAACTAAAACCACTAACATATTATTATACGATAGATTGGTATAGGAATAGTTCTTTTTTAAAAAATCTAGTAAATGGGGAAGAATTTATAGTTAAAAAGAAGGTGTAGTCTATGAATATAGAACTTCAAAATAACGATACAGATATAATAATTGACAAAGATAACACAAATATATCTTTAGACAATGAAAATCAAGAAATAGAAATAGAAGAAGAAAATACTGATATAGAAATTGATAAAAAAGAAATGAATTTAGAGTTAGGTGTTTTTACAGTACCATCAACAGAAAGAAATCATGCTACTTTATATAATTTAGATTATATTCATTCAGGGCATACTGGATTCCAAGAAAAAATGAATGCTATTACTAATATTGAAATAGAAAGGATGTGGCAAAGTGAATAATTTAAAATATACAGATGATAATGGATTATTATATTTAATAGGTAAAATTAAAACATTAGTAGGGACTAAAGTTGATAAAGTAGAGGGCAAAGGATTATCAACAAATGACTTTACAACAGAAGAAAAAACAAAATTAGCTACTTTACAAAATTATGATGATACATCTATAAGTAATAGAGTAACAACTTTAGAAAATGCTGGTTACCAAACACAAAGCCAAGTACAAACATTAATAAATAGCAGCTTAAGTTCTGTTATGACATATAAAGGTACAGTAGCAAATTATAGTGATTTACCTAGTCAAGATGTAGCAGTAGGTGATACTTATAATATAACTAATGCTAGTGCTAATAATAATGCAGGAGATAATGCTACTTGGAATGGTACTACATGGGATATTTTAGGAAGTAATATTGATTTATCTAGTTATTTACAAAGAAGTGAATTAGTAGCTATCACTAATAATGAAATAGATACTATGTGGTCTAGTGTATAATGAAATATTTAGATAATAATGGTACAGGTCATTTAATAGATAAAATCAAAACTGCATTAGATAGCAAATATGATAAAGCAGGGGGAGAAATAACAGGCAATGTTAAAATAGATGGTACATTAACTTTAGATATAGAAGATGAAGATTATGATTCAGGGATTACTTTTGATAAAAGGCTAGATGATAACTTAGGAACAATATTAACTTTAAATGGATATGCTGATAATAGCAACTACAAACCAATAATCAGAAATGTTGGAACACCACAAAGTAATTATGATGTAGCAAATAAAAAATATGTAGATGATAATATAATTACACCTAATTATTATTTAGTGTTATTAAATGCAGATGGTACAGTTGATACAGCTTCATCAACTTTAAATTACAATACAATATCAGCTAATTTAACAAATAGAGCAAAGGCTGATTATTTAGATGTAGTGTGGGGAACAACTAGATTTCAAGCAAAATGTTTAGAAATAACAGATGTCAATACAGGTGATTTAAAATTTATAGGTGAGGTTGAATATCAAGGAATACAAAGATATATTGTATTTACTTTAACTCCAAACAATGTATTGACTACTACTAACATCATAACTTTTGAAACATTAAGTGATAAAGTTCAAAGTGTAATTGCAAATAGTACGAGCCAAGCAAAATATCCGAGTACAAAGGCAGTATTTGATGAATTCCAAAGAAAGCCAGTTGTAGTATGGGAAACAGATACTAACTTTTTAAATGCTATACAAGCAGATATTACAGAAAACCCAGCTTGGCAACTTACAGATTTAGATATGACACCATTTAAAAGAATTAAGATATATTCAAAAGCTGGTAAAGGTAGAACAACAGCAGGAGCAACTGGTGGAATGATACTTGAAATGTCTTTAGATAGTAGAGCGGGATTTGCTGATTATGGTGGCAATTTTGTAGGCTCTGTATTAGTACAGAAACCCAATGATGCTAACAGATATGCTTCATTAACTTGCGCAGTATCAGCAGATAAGACAAAGTTCGTAGTATTAAGACAAACAAGTTTATATGGAACGGCAGCAACTACAAATAATGACATCGGAGCTGATGTATTTAAAATAGAAGGATATTATGATTAAAGGAGTGATAATATGGATTTTATAAACACAATAGGGGCAATGGCACAAGAAGATATGAAAAAAACAAAAATATTAGCTAGTTTAACGATAGCACAAGCTATATTAGAAAGTAATTGGGGGAAAAGTTCTCTAGCACAAGCACCTAATTATAATTTATTTGGTATAAAAGGAACTTATAATGGTAATTATGCTATAAAGCCAACTTCAGAATATGAAAATGGTAAATGGATTAAAGTAAATGCTAAATTTAGAAAATATCCTAGTTGGAAAGAAAGTATAGCAGACCATAGTGCATTATTTAATACAATGGATAGATATAAAAATTTAAGAGGTTGTACTGATTATAAATTAGCTTGTAAATATGTTAGAGAAGATGGATATGCAACTGATCCAGGATATACACAAAAATTAATTAATCTAATAGAAGCAAATAATTTAACTAGATTTGATAAAGTTAGTACACCAGTACAACCTACAACAACTTATACAGTTAAAAGTGGTGATACATTAAGTAAAATAGCTTCTAAGTATGGTACTACATATCAAGAATTAGCTAGAATAAATAATATAAAAAATCCTAATTTAATATATCCAGGGCAAGTTTTAAAACTAACAGGTAGTACAAATGTTATAAATCCAGTATATTATGTAGTTAAAAAAGGAGATACATTAAGTAAAATTGCTAAAAATTATGGTGTTAGCATATCACAATTAGCTAAATGGAATAATATTAAGAATGTAAATTTAATATACCCAGGTCAAAAATTTAGAGTGAAATAAGAGGTTTACACCTCTTTTTTTATTTTTTTTAAAAAAACTATTGACAAAGTAATAACATTTTGTTATAATGTAATCAAGATAGGAGGAGGTAAAAATGAAATTACTAGAAAAGATAATAGATAAAATATTATTATCAAGCGATAATGCGATACCGATATATTTTGGGGAAGACTTGGTTGCATTTAAAATAAGATAGGAGAGTTAAAATGAAAAAAGGAATATTATTATTAGGGGTTATAGTTGTATTATTTATGATATTAAATAGTATGTATAAGAAAGGAATGGAAAATTGCACTCAAAGATATGATACTGATTACTGTAAAGCAGTTTTAAGTGAATAATTATGGAAACAAAAAATGAAAGGTAAATAATATGAAAAGAAATAATTGTAGTGAAAAAATGTATGAAGAATTACGAAACAACACAATATATTGTAAACATTGCGGACATAGTTTAGCTTTTCTAAATAAAAGAGCTACAAATAAAATAATATGCTCATATTGTGGCTATTGGATATATAGAAATGATTTTACAGAATTTCAAGAAAAATTAAAAATATCAATGTTAAAAGGTGGTAATAATGATATACAAAATAAATAATAAAGTAGATGTTCCGTTAAAAAAGATAATACAAACAATGGATGATATAGAAAATATTACAGAAAATGTAGAAATAAAATTGTTTAATTATAATAAGAAAGAATACAAGATGAAATATAGGAAAACTTTAGAAGGAATAAGTGTAATAATTGATAATGTAGATATATTAGCTTATGATGTTTCAAAAAAAGGGTTAAGGTTTCCAAGAATATAACAAAATGTTATTGACAATATAATAGCTTTTTGTTATAATTAATAATGAAAGGAGGATTATGGAATGTGGAAAAAATTGCGAATACAAGCAGGACTAACACAAAAAGAATTTGCTGGAAAAGTTGGTTATTCGCAAGTGAGAATTTCTCAATATGAAAACGGGTATAGGAGTATGCCTAAAAATTTACAAATTGAATATTTAAAATTAAGAAATAGTGAGGAAGATAAAAAAATAATAAAATTTTTAAAGGATTGGAGGTAAATTATGTATATAGAGGTATCAGATAAAGAGATGGAAAGATTTAAAGAAATATCAGATATAACTGTTACAGATTATGAATTTAAAGGGAACTTCGTACCAGTTGTTTCACTTGTGGCAATGGTAGAAGATTTATTAATGACTATACATGAAAGAGAAGAACAAATAGAAGATATAAAACAAGATATTCAAGATAATTATAAAAGAATATCAGAACAAATATAGGAGGAATTATATGTGGAATAACATCCCAAGAGAAGAGCAGGAAACTATTGTAAATTTTGATTATAGTGATAAGACTATTCATTTATTTACATCAAGATATTCTGTAGCTAACAGGTTAGCTAGAAGAATAGGAGAACCGAGTAAGATAAATTATTCTAATAACAAGATTGATTCAGTAGAATATACAATGTCAATGGGAGATAATCGTGTTAGAAAACTTTTGTCTATGAGTGCTTTAATTATTAAGCCTACAAAAGAAAACAATGAAAACGAGTAAATATATTATTTATTAATTCAAAAAGTAACACTTTAATAATTGCTAAGGTGTTGAATAAATAAGGAGGAAATAGTTATGTATAATAATAAAAAAGAAATTATAATAACAACTACAATAGAATATGACTATGATTTAGATAAAATAAAAGAAATTATAAAAGAAATAACAGATTTAAAAGGTTTAAAAAAATTAGAGATAGAAGATAAAAAATAGGAGGAATTATGGATTATTTTAATGAATTATATAGATTAAATGTAAATGAAAATATAGAAAAGAAAAATGGATTAAGTTATTTAAGCTGGAGTTGGGCTATTGCTGAAATATTAAAAAAACACCCAGATATGACTTATGAGATATTAAGATTCGAAAATAATTTACCATATACTTATGATGAAAAAACAGGCTATATGGTATTTACTAAAGTAACAATAGCAGGAATAACTAGAGAAATGTGGCTACCTGTAATGGATGGGGCAAATAAAGCAATGCTAGATCATAAATATACATATCAAGTTAAAAATTATAAGACTGGAGAATTAGTAGAAAAAGAAGTACAACCTGCTACTATGTTTGATGTTAACAAGACAATTATGAGATGTTTAACTAAAAATTTTGCTATGTTTGGACTAGGATTATATATATATGCTGGAGAGGATTTACCTGAAGAAGAACAAAATCGAAAAATCACAGAAGAACAAATAAAGCAAATACAAAAGTTAGTTACAAATATAGATGATATGCTAGTATATTATAAAGTATCAAGTATGAAAATAGAAGATATGTTATATAAAGATGCAGAAGAAGTAATAAAAAGGAAAAGTAAATAATGTTATGTGAAAAAACAATATACACAGATGAGTATGCAGGAACAGTTGACCTTATAACTGGTATTGAAGATTTTGAAACAAATATAGAATTTGATGAAGAATGGCATACATATAGATATAATGGCAAACTGCTTCCTAGTGTTACTCAATTATTAGATGATGGCGAATATAAAAATGTAGATAAAAATATACTAGAATATGCTAGAAAAAAAGGTACAATAGTACACAAAGAGATACAGAACTATCTAGAAAGCAATTTAGAGGGTGTTACAAGCGAGTTTTACGAGTTCTTGAGGTTATATACCGAGGAGCAAGAAAAGTTCGTTAAAAAGGCTATATTTGACTTTAAAACATATTCAGTAGCAACACCAAAAAACAGAGAAAAGTGTTATAAACAAATAAAAATGTATGCAGAAGGGGTTAAATATCTAACAGGAATAGAAATAGATAATTATTATATGGTACATTTACCACATAATAAAAAAGGAAAAATATATGATTTAAGGAGTGAATTTGAAAATGAATAATTTTGTAGGAGTAGGAAGATTAGTTAAAGATGTTGAATTAAGAGAGGTTAATAATAGCAAAGTAGCTAACTTTAGTATAGCTATAGCAAGACAATATAAAAATTCTAATGGAGAATATGAAACTGATTTTATTAATTGCAGAAGTTGGGGACAAGTAGGAGAAAAAATAAAAGAATATTGTAATAAAGGAGATATGATAGGAGTTAAAGGCTCTATTAGAAATGATGTTTATCAAGGTAAAGATGGGAATAAAAAATCATCAATATATGTAAATGTAGAAAGAGTTACTTTTTTATCAAGTAAAAAAATAAATAATGGATTACCAGAAGAAACGGAAG
>Ga0326514_10003415_pt1 | contig 10108 bp, 7 predicted proteins | sample 3_2548_0518_D_FD_203653 | JGI IMG/M metagenome (GOLD analysis project Ga0326514, IMG submission 203653) | Bovine rumen microbial communities from UC Davis, California, United States - 3_2548_0518 | ecosystem: Host-associated > Mammals > Digestive system > Stomach > Rumen | place: USA: California... | reverse complement strand
ATTCTTATCGCTCGACAGCATCTGTTCCAATAACCGTTAACCAATAACCAATAACCGTTAACCAATAACCAATAACCGTTAACCAATAACCGTTAACCAATAACCGTTGATCAATTAACTGTCAATTCTCATACTGCTTCCTCGGCAGCGTCCTGGATGTCGTCAACCAGGTCGACCACCTCCTTGCGGCTCAGCTTGATGTTGTGCTTCTTGAGGAAGCCCTCAACAGCGTCTGTAATCTTCACACGGGTGTCCTGCCCCTTCTCTGGAGCCATCAGAATGCCTAATGCGGCGCCGGCGATAGCACCGCCGAGGAATGCGCCAATATAACCTAAACTCTTCATATTAATAATGATTTGAATGAAACATTTGTTATGATGTGCAAATGTACGCATTAATTTCGAAATTGCCCCACTTTTGCCTGTCATTTTTTGTTAAAATGCCGATATTTTCGCCATTTAACAAACTTTATGCACCATTTTATTGTCTTTTTCCTTGATATTTTGTAATTTCGCCCCAAAATTGTTGAAAATAAGTATCACATTAATAAATTCAAGAATGAAAAAGTACACCGTTTTATGCGCAGGCTTGTGCCTGGCAATGGCTTTTACAAGTTGTAAATCGAGTGAGAGTGCCTATAAGAAGGCTTATGAGAAAGCAAAGCAGTACGACACCGCTACGTCGCAGGCCGCTGCCCAGCCCGCTGTAGAGACCCCCGCCGTGGTGGCTCCCGTTCAGACAAAGCCTGCCACCGAGACACGTGTTTACGACAATGCCGACAATGTGGCCGTCCGCCAGGAGTCAGTATCGCTTGTCAGCGGCAGCGGCCTGAAGGCCTTCAGCGTCGTTGTTGGTTCGTTCGGCCTGGTATCCAATGCCGAGGGTCTGCAGCAGCGCCTGAGGGATCAGGGCTACGATGCCCAGATTGTGAAGAATGAGGCCCGCAACATGTATCGCGTCATTGCATCCACCTTCGACAGTAAGGCCGACGCCGCCCGCAGCCGTGACCAGTTCCGTGCTCAGGAGGCTTACAAGGATGCTTGGCTGCTCTCAAATCAGTAAGAAGCAGTTGGCGCGGATTCTTTCTATCGACTACGGCAAGAAGCGTACAGGAATAGCAGTCACCGACCCCCTGCAAATGATTGCGGGCGGGTTGGCGACTGTTTCCACGTCCGAGCTCTTCGACTGGCTGCGGAGCTATATGTCCCGTGAGCCTGTTGAGCGTATCGTGATTGGCGAGCCTCGCCAGCCCAACGGTGAGCCCAGCGAGAACCTGCAGCGCGTCGAGCAGTTTGTTAACCGTTGGCGCAAGGCAGTGCCCGAGGTGCCCATCGAGTACTACGACGAGCGCTTCACCTCGGTGCTGGCCCATCAGGCGATGCTTCAGGGCGGGCTCCGCAAGAAGGCCCGTCAGGACAAGGCCCTGGTCGACGAGATCAGTGCCACCATCATTCTCGAGGACTATCTGCGCAGCCGCAAATGACGGCTATTGTTTAACGGTAAAATTGTTTATGGTCTTATGATTCTACCTATTTATATATATGGCCAGCCCGTGCTACGCAAGTTGGCCGAAGACATCACCCCCGACTATCCTGAGCTGCAGAAGCTGATAGCCGACATGTGGGAGACGCTGGCCGATTCAGATGGTATCGGACTGGCAGCCCCCCAGATAGGTCGCGCCATCCGCCTCGTTGTCATCGACCTCGACGTTATCAGCGATGACATGCCTGAGTACAAGGGCTTCCGGCAAGTATACATCAACCCCCATATCCTGGAGTACGACGACGAGCATACCGACACCTCTGAGGAGGGTTGCCTCTCGCTGCCCGCCATCCACGAGAAGGTGGTGCGCCCCACCCGTATCCATGTGGCGTGGGACGACGAGCAGTTCCAGCACCACGACGAGTGGATAGAGGGCTATCTGGCTCGCGTCATGCAGCACGAGTTCGACCACCTCGACGGCAAGATGTTCGTCGACCGCATCTCTCCGCTCCGCAAACAGCTCATCAAGAGCAAGCTCGCTGCGCTGCTGAAGGGCCGCTACCGCTGTGGCTACAAGACGAAGCCGGCGAGGAGAAATTAATAATGAGTAATTGGTAATTAATAATTATGATTACTTCTACAGGCAGGGAGCCTGTTTGGATTGATTTTCTGAAATCTATGCTCACAGGAGTCCATGCGGCATATAGATTTTGGGCGTGCATGCTAATCATAATTACTCATTGCTCATTACTCATTACTCATTCCTTTGCCCAGTACAACATCGACCGCCTGATTATGATTGGGCGGTCGGCACTCTACTACGAGGACTACGTACTGTCCATCCAGTACTTCAACCAGGCCATCTCGGCCAAGCCCTACCTCTACGAGCCCTGGTACTTCAGAGGCATTGCCAAGTTCTATCTCGACGACTACCGTGGTGCCGAGCGCGACTGCACGGAGGCCATCGAGCGCAACCCCTACGTGGTGGGTCTCTACGAGCTGCGAGGCCTCTGCCGCATCAACCAGAAGAAGTATGCCGAGGCCATCACCGACTACACCCGTGCGCTGCGCTATGCCCCTGAGAGTCAGAACCTGTGGCACAACCGCATCCTCTGCCGCATTCAGGAGAAGGACTACGAGCGCGGCCTTGCCGAGGCCGATACGATGCTGCAGCACTGGCCTCGCTATGCCCGTGCCTACTCGATGCAGGCAGAGATCTATCTGCTGGAGAAGGATACCACGCAGGCCATCGCATCGCTCGACAAGAGCCTCGAGCTGGACCCCTACGACGGCGGCATCTGGGCAACACGGGCCGTGGTGAGCCTCTCGCGGCAGGAGTGGAAGGAGGGTGAGCAGTATCTCGACAAGGCCATCCACCTGTTGCCCAAGCACGCAGGCAACTACATCAACCGCGCGATGGCCCGCTACAACCAGAACAACCTGCGCGGAGCCATGGCCGACTACGACACAGCCCTCGACCTGGACCCCAACAACTTCCTGGGGCACTACAACCGTGGACTGCTGCGCGCCCAGGTGGGCGACGACAACCGAGGCATCGAGGACTTCGACTTCGTGCTGCGCCTGGAGCCCAACAACCTGATGGCGCTCTTCAACCGTGCCCTGCTGCTGGAGCAGACGGGCAATCTGCGCGCTGCCATCCGCGACTATTCGAAGGTGATCGACGAGTTTCCCAACTTCTGGTTCGGACTGGAGCACCGAGCCTCGTGCTATCGTAGGCTGGGCAACACTCGCCAGGCAGAGCTCGACGAGTTCCGCATCCTCAAGGCCCAGATGGACAAGCGCTACGGTCGCCCCCAGCCGCGCCTCTCGAAGAAGCAGATGCGCCGCAAGAGCGATACCGACCCCGACAAGTACAACCAGCTGGTGGTGGCCGACGAGCAGCAGGTGGAACACGAGTATCGCAGCGACTATCGCGGACGTGTGCAGAACCACCGTGTAGAGATAGCCCTGCAGCCGATGTTCTCGCTCTCGTTCGTTGACGTGAAGAGCGAGGTGCAGCACTATATCGCCTTCGACCGCGAGGTAGACGCCTTCAATCAGCGCCATCCTGCCCACCACCTATACATCGTGGGCAGCCAGCCCAACCTGGGCGAGACGCAGATGCAGCGCCACTTCGCCTTCCTCGACTCGATTACCACAGCCATCTCGGAGGCCAAGGGCGGCGAGCAGGTGAAGCCCATGCTCATACAGCGCGCCGTGGCCTACAGCGGCATCCAGAACTTCGACAGCGCCATCGACGACCTCAGCACCCTCATCCAGATGGACTCCACCTCGAACGGCTCGCTGGCCTACTGGCTCAGAGCCGTCTGCCAGGCACGCATCAACGAGTTCCATGCCTCGCAGGGCACCAACATCGAGCTCAAGTCGGCCAATGTGCTGAGCGACCTCAGCCAGGCCATCCAGCGTGCGCCCCAGAACGCCTACCTCTATTATAATCGCGGCAATCTCTTTGCCCAGCGCAAGGACTACCCCCGTGCCGTAGACGACTACACGCGAGCCATCGAGCTAGACCGCAACATGGCCGAGGCCTGGTACAACCGTGGGCTGGTCAACATCTATGCCAACCGCATGGCCGAGGGCATCAGCGACCTCAGCAAGGCTGGCGAGCTGGGGCTCTACACCGCCTACAGCGTCATCAAGAAGTATCGTGAGAAATGATGAAAGCCGCGTATGGCGATAAGTTCCTGTGGCATTATGCTATTGTTTGGGAACTTATCACTATACAGAAACAAAAAAAATAGTGGCCGATGGCCGATAACTCATTTTTTTATTGTATCTTTGCAGGAAATTCTGAAGAAGATGAAGCTGAAATTCTCCATAAACTACGGCACACAGTGGGGGGAGAGCCTCCATGTGGCCATCTCATACCATAGTATCGACGGCACCGTTCGCGCTGCCAACCTGCCGATGCAGACCGACGACGGCGTGCACTGGACGCTCGAGACAGCCGTTGTAGAGTCGCGCCAGCACCCCATCAGCTCGTTTGCCTACCACTATCAGGTGGAGGACGCCGAGGGGCGCGTGCTGCGACGAGAGTGGACGGGCATAGAGCGCTCCTACTGGTTTGACTCATCGAAGAGCTACGTGCTGCCCGACCTCTGGCGCGACCTGCCCCTGCAGTATCACCTCTATAGCAGCGCATACGCCACAACCGTGGGCCTGCCCCGCTGCGAAGAGGTGCAGACGCGGCGAGTGCCCCTCTATCGCAAGACCATCGTATTCCGTGTATCGGCGCCCCAGCTGCAGAAGGGCCAGTCGCTCGCCCTGCTGGGCAGCCATCCCGCCCTGGGCGACTGGAATGCGGCGAGATACCTGAAGATGGAGTACATAGGGCGGTTCGACTGGCTGCTGTCGGTCAACGTGGATGCCGTGCTGCTGCCGCTGGAGTATAAATATGTGATTGTCGACGATGCCACCAACAGCCTGGTGGCCTGGGAGGAAGGCGACAACCGCACCACCATCGGGCTGCTGCCTCAGGATCAGACGACGCTGGCGGACGGCACGGTGCTCGTTGTCTACGGCGAGAACCTGCGCGTCAAGGAGCACACCTGGCGGGCGGCAGGAGTCGTAGTGCCCGTGTTCTCGCTGCGCAGCGAGCTGTCGTACGGCTGCGGCGACTTCGGCGACCTCAAGCGGCTGGTGGACTGGGCGGCCGAGACGGGCATGAAGGTGATACAGACGCTGCCCGTCAACGATACCACCACCGACGGCCGCTGGCACGACTCCTATCCCTACAACATCGTGTCGGCCTTCGCCCTGCATCCCCACTACCTCGACATCGAGGCCCTGGGGCCGCTGAAGAGCAAGCAGCGCATGACGGCCTATCACCGCCAGCGCCGCGAGCTGAACGCCCTGAGCCACAGCGACTACGAGGCCGTGGGGCGCGTTAAGCAGGAGTACGTGGCCGAGCTGTTTGCCGAGCGAGGCCGTCAGACGCTCGACTCCAAGGAGTACCGCCAGTGGTTTGCCGACAACCGATTCTGGCTTGAGCCCTACGCAGAGTGGCGCAGAAAAACGACTGTCATTGTCAGCGTCAGCACTCCATCGTCAAATGCCGATAGTCAATTGTCAATTGTCAAATCTCAATTGTCAATTATCTACTTCACCCAGTACCACCTGCACCTGCAGCTGAAGGCCGCAGCCGACTATGCACGCTCCAAGGGCATCATCCTCAAGGGCGACATACCCATCGGCGTCAACCGCGAGAGCGTTGAGACGGCCACCCGTCCGGAGCTGTTCAACCTCGACTGCTCGGCAGGCACACCTCCCGATGCCTTCGCGCCCAACGGCCAGAACTGGGGATTCCCAACGTATAGATGGAGGCAGGATGATGTACCCTCCGCCCTCAACCATCAACCCTCCGCCCTCATCGACTGGATGCATCGCCGACTGGAGTGGATGGCGCAGTACTTCGACGCCTTCCGCATAGACCACGTGCTGGGCTTCTTCCGCATCTGGGAGATACCGGGCGACGCCCTCTTCGGCACGCTGGGCCACTTCTCGCCGTCGCTGCCCTTCACCGTGGGCGAGATAGAATACTTCGGACTGCCATTCCGCAAAGACCTGATGACCAGGCCGTTCATCAACGACCGCGTAGTAGACCGCCTGTTCGGCATCCACGCCCAGTTTGTGCGCGAGCACTATCTCGTGCCGCGCGCCTACGGGCTCTACGACCTGAAGGCCGACTACGACACGCAGCGCAAGATCTCAGCGGCCTTCGAGGGCCGTGGCGACGAGAACAGCCTCTGGATACGCGACGGGCTGTATCGGCTGGTGTCCGACGTGCTCTTCCTCGAAGACCCCCGCCAGCCGGAGATGTACCATCCGCGCATCGGCGTGACCCAGGAGCCCGTCTACAACGCCCTGAGCGCCGACGAGAAGGATGCCTTCATGCGTATCTACAACAACTACTACTACCAGCGCCACAACTTCTTCTGGGGCCAGCAGGCCACGCAGCGGCTCACCCAGGTGTTCGGCTCCACCCGCATGCTCTGCTGCGCCGAAGACCTCGGCATGCTGCCCGAGTGCGTGGGCTGGGTGCTCGATGCCCAGCGCATACTGACCCTCGAGGTGCAGTCGATGCCCAAGCAGCAGGGCTTCGAGTTTGCCCATCTCGACGCCAACCCCTATCGCTCCGTGGCCACCATCGCTACCCACGACATGCCGACATTACGGCTCTGGTGGTCGGAGAACCCGGATCGAAGGCAACGATATTACGTCTCGATGCTGCAGAAGCAGGGCCGTGCCCCCGAGCAGCTGCCAGCCCATCTGGCCGAGGAGATCATAGCCCGCCACCTCTACTGCCCCTCGATGCTCTGCCTGCTCGCCCTGCAAGACTGGCTGGCCATGGACGGCGAGCTGCGCTCGAAGCATCCCAGCGAGGAGCGCATCAATGTGCCCAGCGACCCCTACAACCGCTGGCAGTACCGCATGCACCTGACCATCGACGAGCTGCTCCATGCCGACCGCTATAATAATAAGGTACGCACGATGATAACCCGCTCGAAGCGCTGAGACCATGTACAAGACCTATATCTTCGACCTCGACGGCACCCTGCTCGACACCCTGGGCGACCTGGCTGCCTCCGTCAACTACGCCCTGCGCCAGCACGGCATGGCAGAGCACTCTATCGACGACATACGCCGATTTGTGGGCAACGGTGTGCGACTGCTGATGGAGCGGGCTGTGCCTCAGGGCGCTGCTAACCCAGAGTTCGAGCCGGCCTTCGCCACCTTCCGCGACCACTACATGCACCACTCGCTCGACACCACGCGGCCATACGAGGGCATACCCCAGACGCTAGCCGAGCTGCGCCGCCGAGGCTGCCGCATAGCCGTGGTGAGCAACAAGATGATGGCTGCCACCGAGGCCCTCTGCCGGCACTTCTTTCCTGATACCGTCGAGGTGGCCATCGGCGAGCACGAGGCCGAGGGCATCCGCAAGAAGCCCGCGCCCGACACCGTCGTCGAGGCTATGCGCCAATTGTCAAATGGCAATGGTCAATTGTCAAATGGCAATGGTCAATTGTCAATTAAAGACACCGTCTACGTGGGCGACAGCGATGTGGATATCCAGACGGCCCGCAATGCCCAGCTGCCCTGCATCTCTGTGCTCTGGGGCTTCCGCGACCGCGACTTCCTCATGCAGCACGGGGCCACCACTCTTATAAGCCATCCCAGCGAGCTGCTCAGATATTAGGCAATTGAGGGTTTTCTCGACCCTTTTGCGCTTGGCAACGTTGCTCGCCCGCAAGAGCCACTTGTTTGCAAACGGAAACCTCCTGCTGGCTGAGAACAGCATCGTGACGGCAATCCCAGGCCTTGGGCGAGGGGCAATGATGACAGTGCTGACAATGACAGTCACTTTTCTGTGTCATCACTGGCCGAAACCGCTGTTTAGAGCTATTTATATATCTATATAAATATGTATATATATAAATATATATGTATATATATACATAAAGTAAACTTCCGAGGGCGGGTGCTGACAGAGAAAACCCATTGTCATTGTCAGCATGTCAGCACTCGGCGAAGATTTTTCCCTGCAATAGTTTGCGGCATTCGGAAAATATTGCTATCTTTGCACAAGAAACGAAAGAACAAAGTAATCTAAAACAAGCGTATGATAAAGAGAATCGTGTTAGCAATGGCCTGTCTGACCCTCACTTCTGCCTATGCGCAGAAGGCACCGGCGTGGCAGGACCCGAGTGTGAATCAAGTGAACCGTGAGGCCCGCCGCGCCCACTTCTTCGCCTTCGAGAGCGAGAGTATGGCCATGAAGGGCGACAAACAGCAGTCGGAGCGCTATCTCTCGATGGAGGGCATGTGGAAATTCTGCTTCGCCAGAAACCATCAGGATGCGCCGAGGGACTTCTTCGCCGTGAAGTACGACGACTCCCAGTGGGCAGACTTTCCCGTGCCAGGACTCTTCGAGCTCAACGGCTACGGCGACAAGACGTATAAGAACATGGGCTACGCCTGGTGTACCACCTTCAAGAACGACCCGCCCCACATCGGCGAGACCAACAACTATACCGGCTCGTATCGCCGCACATTCCAGCTGCCCAAGGCGTGGCGAGGCCAGCAGGTGTACTTCCATGTGGGCTCGGCCACGAGCAACCTCGCCGTCTGGGTGAACGGTCGGTTTGTGGGCTACTCGGAGGACTCTAAGGTGGCTGCCGAGTTCGACATCACCAAGTATGTGAAGGCTGGCGAAAACCTGATTGCCATGCAGGTGATGCGATGGTGCGACGGCTCGTATCTGGAGGATCAGGACTTCTGGCGCTTTACGGGCATCGCCCGCGAAGTGTATCTTTATGCAACGCCGAAGACCCACATCCGCGACATCACCATCGATCAGGACTTCGTTGACGGCCAGGGAGAGCTCACGGTAGACGTCAATGTGGCCGGCAAAGCCCAGGTTGAGGCCCGTCTGCTCGATGCTGAGGGCAAGGAGGTGGCAATTCCTACGGCGGCAGCAAATTCTAGCGTCCCTTTGGTAGCAAGAGAGCAGAGCTCGAGCGCTTCACACTTCACGCTTCACTCTTCACTCTCATCCGTCAGGCCCTGGACGGCCGAGACACCTTATTTATATACGCTGCTCGTCACGCTGCGTCAGGGCGACCGCGTGCTGGAGACGGTGCGCCAGCGGGTGGGCTTCCGCCACATCGAGATCAAGGGTGGCCAGCTGCTCGTCAACGGCCAGCCGATACTCATCAAGGGTGCCGACCGCCACGAGCTCGATCCCGACGGAGGCTACATCGTGTCGGTGGAGCGCATGATAGAGGACATCAGCATCATGAAGCGCCTGAACATCAATGCCGTGCGCACCTGTCACTATCCCGACGACCCCCGTTGGTACGACCTCTGCGACGAGTATGGCATCTATCTGACGGCAGAGTCGAACCTCGAGAGCCACGGCATGGGCTATCGTGAGCGCACGCTGGCCAAGCGCCAGGACTTCGAACGGATGCACCTGGAGCGCCAGGAGGGCAACGTCGTCACCTACAAGAACCACCCGAGCATCATCGTATGGTCGCTGGGCAACGAGGCTGGCTACGGCCCCAACTTCGAGAAGGCCTACGACTGGGTGAAGCAGTACGACCCCTCGCGCCCATGCCAGTACGAGCAGGCCCGTCAGGACGGCAAGACCGACATCTTCTGCCCCATGTACTACGGCTACGAGGACTGCGAGAAATATGCCAAGGGCGACAATCCGCGTCCGCTCATCCAGTGCGAGTATGCCCACGCCATGGGCAACTCGATGGGAGGATTCAAGGAGTACTGGGACATCATCCGCAAGAACCCCAAGTATCAGGGAGGCTACATCTGGGACTTCGTAGACCAGGGCTTGCGCGACAAGAGCAGCGCTACGGGCCGCGAGATATTCACCTATGGAGGCGACTACGGACGCTATCCGGCCAGCGACTACAACTTCAACTGCAACGGATTGATAGCTCCCGACCGCCGGCTGAATCCCCATGCCTACGAGGTGGGCTACTACTATCAGAACGCCTGGATTGAGGACAAGGGACTCAAGGAGGGCCAGCTGGAGGTCTACAACGAGAATTTCTTCAAGACGCTCGACGACCTGGAACTCGTGTGG
>Ga0326514_10003414_pt1 | contig 10109 bp, 19 predicted proteins | sample 3_2548_0518_D_FD_203653 | JGI IMG/M metagenome (GOLD analysis project Ga0326514, IMG submission 203653) | Bovine rumen microbial communities from UC Davis, California, United States - 3_2548_0518 | ecosystem: Host-associated > Mammals > Digestive system > Stomach > Rumen | place: USA... | reverse complement strand
AACATCCACATCATCATCAAATTCAAACTCAACCTCTGCATCCTCGTCATAGTATGTTAATTCTTCCATCAATTCTTTTACCGTCATTCCTTATCACTCTCCCTCATCCCAATCCTTTAATAAACAACCCTAAACTAATCCCAAATAACGCAAGTAAATGGAAGAGTATAAAGTTAACTGTATAATCTTCTAATGAATCTAGTATGTATTTAATTTTGATTGTTTTGGCTGTATCTATAAAGTCTATAAGTGAAGCTATAAACCATATTATATCTGCTATGATTAGCATGATAATCCATATGTACTTCATTTGTTATCACCTAACATTTCCTTCCTCAACGCTAATTCAAGAGCCGTATAAAACGTCCTCACGCCATCGTCAAATCCTCTGTTCCAATCAAGCGTATAGCGAGGGTTCATCTTGCCTGTCATGTTGCCAACTTCGTCCATGATCTCTCCGATTTTATTCAGCAAGTCTTTCTTGCCTTCTTCATAGCCCTTGTTATAGTAAATCTCTGTCGTTGTCATAGAATTTACCCTCCGTTTCTTTCTCGTTCGGTATGCCTTCCACGAACAAAAGACAATTATGGAAATCATCGCCACGCAAATCTATTACTTCCGTGCTTGAAACCGCACGCAATGGCGTTGAATCGTGATACCCAGAATAATTACAATGCAACGCCTGCGTCTTGCCGTTCGGCAACTTTGCTCTCCATCCGCCACCTGTTCCGTGCCATTTGCATTTCAGGCACATCTGCTTGTCAAATTTCGGTTTATTTCCTGCCAATCAAAACACCCCCTTAATTCGCTCTGTATCGATTTTTTTTGCATACCCCTATAATTTATACCTTGAAGCCATTAAAGCGTCTTATACGCGCTCTCATGCGTTCTTACGAACAATTTATACCGCTTCTACATTCTCAACGTGATATCTGCCATAACCACTTGTTCTGCCACTTCCAATACCTATTGAAAATCCTGCCATATTGATTATGTTTACTATCTGTTCAAGTGAATATACTGCGCCTGTGTACTGAATCGTGAAAACTGCACTCCATCCTGTAAATCTGTTAAGCCTAACCAAGACAGGTGCACCGCGTTTTGGCGACATCAACTTTTCGTCTATCAGATGCTTTGCAAACTTTATAGGAATGAGATTCCCTGAAGCGACAATATTCATTCCGGCATTAAACTTTGTTGAATATGTGTCAATGCCATTCTGGACAACCGCCTGACCAAAAGACTTTTTAAGCCCAAAAGCCGTTAAACATGGAGCATTCTCTTTAAGTGCTTTTTTCATACCTTCTTCTGAAAAATCTGTTGGCTTTCCGTCTCTCCAATGAATTGCAGTAATAATGCTTTCCCACTCGTTAGCCTTTTCTGTTACGTTTTTTGCCTTGTCTTTACGAATGTCGATCAATTCTCTCGATGTGACATCGTTCATCTTGTTAAGAACCAAATCCCCATCCCCAACTATCGTTACCTGTGCAGTCTTGATGTCTAAACTCTTTAACTCTAAAACTTCTACTTTCTTTCCCATGATGTTTTCCTCCCTAAAATAATTATTGTTTTGTTATGTTCTTTCTTGATATTTAGTGTCTTATAATATTCAATGGTGTGTTGTATTTTACTGACCTTTTCTATAATCTTGCAGTTTCATCATCTGCATAGATAGTGAGTTATTCTGTTGCACCGTATGATGTACTGTTCTATTTTGAGTTATAAAGTCAAGTAGTGACCTATATTTATGGGAATAACCCACCATTTATACAGACGATGTTCTGTGCTATAAATTCGTGTCCTCTGTTATCGTTTTTTGTGCTGACCTGATATAAAATGTTGATAAATCTATTTACAAGCTATCAATAGCCGCAAATACTTCTTCAAGCTCCGAAAGCTGCTTATAGCGATTTCGGATATTTACTAACTCCGTTTTCGCCCTTTTTAAAAGCGTCTTATATTCAGATTCATTTTCCATAAAAATGGTTATCGGTTGATACGTCTGCTTTTCACTCGATATCTGAAAAACTCGTATAGGTTCGTTGTTCGGTTTTTCATCCCTGATAACCAAAAATGTAATTAACTGTCTTGCCTGACTTAATCTGTACTTCTCGGCAGCAATGCCATCATCCCACTCGAAGCACTTGTGAAGTTCTGTGTTTTCGTTTCTGGCAATGTCTAACACCTTTTCAGGCGTTATGTCTTTATCGCCCATTTCTTCAAAGCATTTCTGCGCATCTGCTTTATGAAAGTTTGATGCACAATTTTTCCATTTCACTTCCATGTCTAATCAATCCTTTCTACCACGAAACCGCCAAGAAACTTTGCAATCTCAACCGCCTGTTTCCTGCCCTTGTAACTTCCGTAATACCAAAAATCTGCTGCATCGCCGCGTACAACTACGTACTTTTCTGTGCCGTGGTCAGGCACGTTGTTTACTGAAACTAAAAAACCTTCAACCATCCTCGTTCTCTCCTTTGTATTCATTTAAAAAACTCTCAAACTTCTCAATCGCCTTCTGCTGATTCTTGTTCGGCGGATCACTTTTCGCTTTGTAGTCTAGGTGCAAATCAAATAGGTGTGCGATTTCCTTTGAAGCGATAATCCGTCCTCGCTGAATCCCTTGCATATAGGTTTTAGGTTGCTTGTACTCTTTGATTGCCTTACGACCAACCGATTGTCCTCCTGCGCTGACGTTGTATAGCTGAAATCCTTTATCAGCAAACGCCTTGATTGTTGCTATTTCTCTTTCGTCTAATTCCTCTTTGGAACAAGTCTTGTAAGCCAACTTCCAACCATGAGGATTATCTTCGCTATACAAACCGTGTTTTTTAAGGCTCAATGCTATGTGATCGTATTCGGCAAGATGTGCCGCGCATCTTTCTTTTAGTGACACGGCTTGACCGCAGTACGCACGTTTTATCTCTGTTTCATCAACTCGATAAAAGGCGTATATACCTGGCGCATAAGGGATTCCAGGACAAACCTTTTCGATTCTATCCTCGCGCGATTTTTTCATCGCATATATCTTTCTGTAATCCATCTTTACACCTCATTCAGAACCTTACTGCGATGTCTTGAAGCTGCACTCGCGCATTTGATTCTGCATTTTCTGCATCGAACAAAACTGTCATCTTCAATCTCGCCGCCACAAGTGACGCATAAGCCTTGTTCTTTCAGCAATTCATACCGTGTCTTGTTGTATGCCTTCCTGTGCGGTCTTAAATCTACGCGGCGCATATACTTTTCTGCTTGTGTGTAACGCTTTGCACGGCATTCTGGACACATCTTTTCTTCGCCTTCTAGTTTGACCTTGCCGCATCGTGGACATAAGCCTATCGAACGGAAGAAAATTATGCTTGCCATTGCGTCTTTGCTATTCGCTTTCTGGCACTCGGAACAAAGTGCTTTGCCTATTCTGTCGCCCGTCAGCACCGCGCCACATTTACCGCATTTGCCTTCTCGTCTGTTCCTCTGATATGTCGTCAATTTGCATCACTCCTTTTTATCTGAAAGGCAAATCCTCTGTGAGATCAATGTCTGTTGGGATAAAATCGTTCTGTGACTGTTCCTGCGGTTTTGAAACTTCTTCGGTGTGTGTGTCTGCTACGGCATTCTGACCGCTATACTCGACAGGGGTGCTTTCGTCAGCATTTGCCTTGCCTTGCTGAAAGTCGTATCGCTCAACCATCACATAGTTAAACTCTTTGTACTCGTTTCCTGACTTCCAACTGTCGCGGAAGTAATGTCCGGCAACGATTACCGCTGTTCCTTTTGTCAACTGCCTCTGCGCCTGTTCTATACGCTTCTCTCCGATAATCTTGCACGTCAGGTAATTGGAAACCTTGTTACCGTTCTGATCCTTGTTGTACGGATAATCTCTGTCATTCGCCAAAGTGAAATATCCAACCTTGCCCTTGACACTGATTTCCTTTGAAACTCTGCCACTAACTACTAATTGATTCATGTGTTTATCTCCTTTAAAATGGGCAATCCGAAATGTCGTATGCCGTGTTATCTTTTACAAATTCAACCTCGATGTACTCTGGAATAGATGCCTTTATCTGCTCTAATGCCTTTGCCTTATCCATCGTTGCGCCTTTACTCGCGTGTGTCAGGAATACTTTGCGTAAATGCTTCTTGCAATTCTTTATGATTCCGATTGTGGTATCTAATCCGCAATGCCCCCAAATTTTATGTTGCAAGTTCGGAATATCATCATCCACTAGGCTATTGATGTAATTGCACTCGCAAATGAGTATGTTAATCGGCAACTTTGAAAAATCGTAAGGGCAATATTCCAGGTCGATTAAAAACAAGATTGTCTGTCCGTCAACCTTTATCAGGAAGTTGCGGTTTTCAGTTCCATTGTGCGGAACAGGAAACGAATCCACCTGAAAGCTGCCTAGCTTTGTTCTCAATCGTTTATGCTCCGTGTCTTTATATGGTTCAAAAAGTGGTATGCCCATCTTTCTAAACTTATCTGCTGACATTGAATGGTCAGTTAAGTATGCTGATGAGATATAAGCATTCCCGAAACCTTATCAATCGAGAAATCAATCATTTTCTTGATGTCTGAAACTTTCACGCCTGCTTCAATCAGCAATATCTCGTTGTCTGTTTCGATTGCATACGCATTACCATCACTTGAACTACTCGCAACTCTCAAAAGCATCTAATCACCTCCCTTCGTATTCAGGAACGAACTTCTTAATCAATTCGTCATTACATCCAACACTTTGCATTTGATGAATTTTCACCCTTTGTGATTTAGTATATTTTCGGGTTTCATGAGGAAATCTCTTTGTGCAACGCATCGGATAACCTCTCATGCGCAGAAAATTATTCGTGGGTCCGACAACAACATTTTTCCCAAATCTCACCATTTCCTTTTCCTCATTTCCCTTAAAATATCCTTTAGTGTCTTGTTCAATTCGTGAAGTTCCTTCGATACGCAATTTTTGTCTGTTTGGGAATCAGCTATTATTGCACCCAAAAGCACTAAATCACGCATGAATGTTAATCGTTGTTCTTCCCAGTTTTTGTCTGAAATAAAATGCTTGTATTTCTGTGCAAAATTAAGCCATATACTTGATTCGTAATCATCGTACTGTTTTTCCTCTGGTGTTATAACATTCCCCATCTTCATTCATCCTCGCTCTCCTTTATCTGTTCCATAAATCTTTTAACTAATGAAATGTACTTTTGGTGGCATTCAGCGCAAAGATACGTATCATCATTCAAATCAAAAAGACGAAACGTGCATTCTTCTACAAAATCGCCGTCAAAATTTAATTCGTAAAACTTCTCTGCGCCGCATCTGTCGCAGATAAATTTGATTCCTCTAATTCTCATATGGTCGCTCCTTTGTTAAGTTTCATCCTCGATATCTTTTATCGCGTTCTGTAAATTTGTTATTATTCCGTTGAAACTCTCAGCAATTTCGAGGTTTATTTCGTTACAGACATCTTTTAATTTCTCTATTAGATAATCTGTCCCCGGCATCTGCTTGTTTTTAGGAGTATCCTCGATTCCACTTATCAACATTTTCAACGCCGTAATCGCACCATATAACTCTGTTAGTTCGTGTTTGTTATTCATGCTATATCTCCATAAAATCTGAAATAGTTATTTGCTTATTTTTAGGGGTTGCAAGCATTTCATTCTTTGCTCTTTCATAGAAATTACGGTCTATTTCAAAGCCGAAAGTACTTCTGTTTAATTCTCTAGCTGCACGAAGCGTTGTTCCTGAACCGCAACACGGATCAATTACAACATCGCCTTCGTCGGTAAAAGTCTGAATTAGTTTTTTAAGAACCTTTACACTTTTCTGCGCCGGGTGTATCTTTGGCACATCTTTCCCGTCGCGTTCCCACTCGAACCAATTAAAAACCATATGGCCTGTGCCTGTGATATTTTTCCCGTTTTCATCTATTTGTAGGCCGTTTCGGAATTTTGGAAGTCTGTCTCTGTAAAGAAGTAATGCGTATTCTGTTGCACCTACAACACGCATATTCGCTTTTAACACCTGCGGAGAATAATTCTTAATGAATACAAGCGGTATGTATTTAGTAAAACCATGTTTTGCGGCCGCATTGATTAACGTGTGTAATTGTTCAAAAGAGCAGAAAACTATCATACAAGGACTATTGCTGCTTCGCCCTCTAGCACATGGTTTTGTGTCATCTTTTTTCAGCATTTTTGAGCAAAAATGAAAATACTCATAAAGGTTAAAGTTAAAATCACTATTGAACGCTGCTTTTCCTGCAAGTTTTGATTCTCCATTCTTGTTATCGCCGCCGTTGTACCACATTGGATTACTACCATAAAAGTTATTCCCTACGTTGTATGGAACATCCGCTATAATCAACTGTGCCGGCGGGATGGCATACTTCTTGTAGTTCTGCATCGAGTCTCTGTAAATTTCGCACTTTAGTTTCTTTTTGCTAGGGAAACCCCTGTCTGTCTGTCTGTCTGTCTGTCTGTCTGTCTGAGGCAGGGTTTCAGCTATCTTTTTTGTTGTCAAGTCTTTATTCTTCATTTTTCAATCCTCACTTATCTTTGTTAGTCCCTTATAAACCACTATCATGCTAGGAAATGGGGCGGAGTTTTCGCATCCGCCAAATTTTAAACGCCCTTTTATAAACCTTATCTCTGCCTTGTTATAAATATAATCGTGGAACCATCTTGTATCAGTCCTCGCGGGCAGCAACATGACAATTAACGTGTCAGGTTCCTTTGATTCTTCATACGCCTTCTTAACCCATTCTCCGATAACCCTTCCATACGGCGGATTGCAAAACACTCTATTTCCCCCCCATTTCTGGGATAATCCATCTGTTTTCCTTGTGAAGTATCTTTCACATTTATGGTTTAAATCTGTCGCGCACGGATCAAGGTTAAAGTGAAATTCTGCGTCTAATTCCTTGAAAAATTCTAACGGCGTGTACCATTCTTCAGTTTTACTTGAAAACATCAGTTCTGTGTTCATTTACTATCCCTCAAACATAGTTGCCTGTTCGCCAATAACTTCGCCTGATTCAGCATCGACTTCGATGACATCTGAATCGTCAAAAGCCTGCTGATTAGCATTAGCATCAATATCATTCTTTGCCTGTAATTTAGGATCGTCAGAAAATTCTTCTGCACCTGTGAAGGCATCTGCCTGTTGCTTGCTACTGAAATCAATCGTGATGTTTTTAGCCAACCTTCGGATTGCCACCTTCTTCATCATTTCTGTCTCCCAATTTTTCCAGGCACCACTATTCTTTGACATCGCCTTTGCTTTGTCGGTTTCCTCTTTAGTCAAAATCTCGTAGATTTCTGAACCATCTTTAAACTTTGCCAAAGCAAACACCCCTATCGGATTCTTTTTGTTGATGAGACTTGATTTGTAAATCAGATGTGCTTCGCCGTTCACAACTTCTTCTTCTAAAGTGTCGCCTTCATAAATGACCTTGCTGATTATCTGGTCTATCGGCTTTACTGACCTTTCAATAGCCATCTTTTTAAGCCCTTTATATGAAGGTGTGTATGTTAACTTGCCATTAAAACCGTTATGTATATAAACCTCTTGATTAAGTGCGTCGAGGTTGTCCTGTGCCATCCTTACGAGAACAGTTCCCAACTGTTCCTTGCTGAATTTCTGCAAGTTTTCATCTGCCTGAATAAGTGATACAAAATTAAGTGCCAAACGCTGTTTGTTAAAATTTTCCGGCAATGCTCCGCTTATCCTCTCTAACTCGCTTGTAAAATAACCACTCATGGTTAGTTCTTTTTTATCGGTTTTTGCGACTTCATTTTTAACTGCCATAATTATCCTCCTTTAGTAAATTGAATAACGTTTCCTGTTCTCCATCTCTAGCCATGAGATATGTCAGTTTTCTTCTTTCTATTCCTATTTGTTTTGCCCATTGAGTGATGTTTTGAGTTACTCCATTGTATGTAACCCAATGGGTTGTTGATCTATTGTTTGCTTGTTCCCTAAATGGAATCCATTTGCAATTTACCGGCGAATATCCTTTGTCTATATCAATCCTTTCGATAGTTAAGGAATCGTTATATCCTGTCTGTTCAGCCCATTCTCTGAAATTGGTAAACCCATCATTACCTAACCATTCATTGCAAACTGTAATCCCTCTAGCACCATATCTGTCGTAGTGCGTAGATGTTTTTCTATAGCAACGCCCTATCATGTTTTTATATGTGTAATACAACCTTGTTCCACACCCATTATGTTTTGTTGCTCTCTCAACGATTTTTTCATGGTTGTAACACCCACAACTTAATGATTTATTTTGTCTTAAATCATTCGCTCTAACACTTCTTTCAACGCCGCAATCACATCTGCAAAGCCACTTTATTCCGTTTCCGTCATTTTCAGCTAATTGCAAGACAGTCCATCTGCCATATTTTTGTCCTGTTAAATCAATGAATGAACTCATATCTAATTCCTCCAAACTTCCAACTCTTTAATACCATCCTTCGCACGAAGGAATATCAACTGATTTCCTAATTTCATCTTGTCTATACTTGACTGTGTAAGCAGGCTTGCATCTTCAATGATTACAGGAAATTCCATGTCGAAGAATTGCGATAAGCCATTGATGATATCTACCTTGCAGACAACCTGTAACGCCTGATTTGAATGTGACGTAAGGCTTTTATCTCCGATATATGGTTCTGTGATTTCCTCGTACTCGCCATTCTTTCGGTATCTGAACAGGTGCCAATTAACGATATTGAAATGCTTATTGATTTCTTCTGTCAGCATTTCATTTTTGATTCGCTTGAAAGTATCAATCTGGTCTAATATCTTTTCGGCATTTGCGCGTTTGATTTCTGCGTTTTTGCGTTCTTCACGTAATGCTTCGACACGTTTGTCGATTTCGGCATTGTGTGAAAGATATCCAAGTTCAGCGATAACCTGATTAAGCATTGCCTTGTTCATGTTGCGTTGAGACTTCAACTCGGCAACACGTTCTTCGTTGTCCTGTGGCACTTCGGCTTCGAGTTTTGAAATGGTTTTGATAACGTTTTGATAAGTTTCGTTATCGCTCATATCGGCTTCATTCGGAACCTTGTTGATTTCGGCTTCAAAAACCTCTAATTTAGCTTCTGCATCTTCAATTCCACGCTGAAATTCTGTCCGTCTGTCCTTTAGGTCGTTTATTTCACTCTCTAACGCACGTATGCGCTCATTTAAGGCTTTCCCAGACGCTTTAAGGGTTTTTATACGGTCAGCCTTTTCTTTGTCAAAAACAGCCTTTAAATGCTCTATTTCGTCTTTCGGCAATTCTCGCTTGCAAGTTGGACATATTGTGTCGGAATCGTCGAAAACCGTATCCTGCGCCATCTTGTATAGTTCTCTCTGCTTTTCGAGGTCTACGTTTGCTTCTTCAAGCACCTTTTCTGCTTTGATGATCTCGTCATTAACGTTGTTTGCCACAAAGTTCTTGTCTGAAATCTCTCTGCGTAACTCCTGATATGCTGATTCAAGTTCAGCTTTCTGTTTGAATAGCTTGTTGTTTGCTTCGTAAACCAACCTGTCGCGTTCCATACGTGCATCAGACAGTTTCTTCATTAAGTCCGATTTGCCGTCTATTGAATTGCTGATTTCAGCTTCTATTCGCTCGATTTCAGCTTCGTAATTCTTCTTCTGTTCTTCAAGAACCTTTGCGTCTTGTGTTGACTTCTGCGAAAGAAGTTCCTCAATCCTTGCCTGAATGATTGAATTATCCTTGCCGACTGAATCGTTTATCTTCTTCAAAGTTGACTTGTTCATTTGCTCGATTTCGTCTATGCGGTATTCAGCGATCAATTCTTTTAGTTCGTCTGCACAAGCCATCTGCGAGACAATATCTTCGTCTGAAATGTTGCCGCACATCTTGAACAGGATATTTCGTATCTTCTCTCTGCCGGACTTCGATGTATCAGCCATAAATGCGTTCGGATTGCTGAAAATTAAGAAGTTATCCATGTCGATACCTCTTGTATTCAGGTCTGCCACGTAATCCCTGTACGACTTCTCGATGCCGTTTATGAAATATGTGTTGCTCGTTGAAGCCGTAACCTTGCCATCAACTTCCTTCTTCTTAAACTTCTGCTGC
>Ga0326514_10003412_pt1 | contig 10112 bp, 12 predicted proteins | sample 3_2548_0518_D_FD_203653 | JGI IMG/M metagenome (GOLD analysis project Ga0326514, IMG submission 203653) | Bovine rumen microbial communities from UC Davis, California, United States - 3_2548_0518 | ecosystem: Host-associated > Mammals > Digestive system > Stomach > Rumen | place: USA... | reverse complement strand
ACAGAAGAACAGAAAGACTTTATTATTTCGGATAATAGTGTATAATGGAAATATGGTAGCACGCAATACATTAGCACACAATCATTCAATGTTAGCCACCTGCGTGGCGCTTATAGGTTAAGGAGAGGTTGTATGAAAACTTTGTGCCTGTACTATTCAAGAACGAATATGACAAAAGAAGTTATGGAGAACATTGCCGGGATCATCGGCGCAGACCTTGCTGAATATACGGATGGCAAGGACCGAAGCGGCTTCTTTGGGTATGTGAAGTCTTGTTTTGCAACTGTTAACAATACCCTGCCCAATGTACGTATTAAAGGTAAGGTTGACTTAAAAGCATATGACCGCGTACTGATCGGCATGCCTGTATGGGTTGAAGGCCCTTGTGCCATTGGCAGAGCCCTGATTAGAAAATACAGAAAAAGACTGCCCTCTGAAGTATATTATGTGGTGACTCACATGAGCGGTAGGAATGATTATGCATCCAAAATCAAAGCAATGGACAGCTTGCTGGGCAGACCCTCTGCAGGGCAGGTCTCCATAAGGACGAAAGATAACGATTATGTAAAAGACAGTACTCAATTTGCAGAAACACTGGTGTAATATGATAGCAGAAGATATCAGGACAGAACTTTTTCGTCTGCAGGATATGAAATACCGTGATTTTCAGAGCAAGCTTATCCCCACGGTAAAAGCGGATACAGTAATCGGCGTAAGGACACCTGAACTGCGTAGATATGCAAAGACACTGATTAAAAATGAGCATATATCAGAATTCCTGGATGCTCTTCCACATCAGTATTTCGACGAGAATCAGCTCCATGCCTTTATCATCTCTGATATCAGGGATTATGAACAGTGTCTGAATGAGGTGATACGGTTTCTGCCCTTTGTCGATAACTGGGCAACCTGCGACCAGATGTCGCCAAAGGCTTTTAAGAAGCATCGGATGAAACTGCTGGAACAGATAAAAGTGTGGCTTCAATCTGATAAGCCATATACTGTCAGATTCGGGATCAAGATGCTTATGGAACATTTCCTTGATGAAGATTATGATCCCGCATATCCGGAGATGGTTTCCAGGATACGATCCGAGGAATACTATGTCAACATGATGACAGCGTGGTATTTTGCTGCTGCTCTTGCCAAACAGTATGACTTGATACTGCCTTACATAGAAAATCAGAGATTAGATACCTGGACACACAACAAAGCCATTCAGAAATCCGTAGAAAGCTATCGGATCACACCGGAGCAAAAAGAGTATCTGAAAAGCCTGAGGAAGAAGAACCAGAGGAATTCTTAGCAAGAGGAGCAGAACATAACAATATTTGTAAGTGTGCGGAGTACAGGTAGAAACCATAGAAGATCCATTGATGCAGAAAGTCCGTTGGCTTGATAAGCTGGTAGATGAACTGGCTGCAGCAGCAGGACAAGGCTATCATTGTCAGATTGCATTTGTCATCCAGATGAACGGCATTCATAAAGTCCTGCCTAATGATGAGACGCAGCCTGCATTCGGACATGCTTTGGCTCGTGCTGCCAGCGCCGGCGTGCAGATTGCCTGGTATGGATGCCAGGTGGAGGCGGACAGCATAGAGATTAAGGAAATAAGAATAGATTGATATGAAGGATAAGGATTTTGATATTCAGGAGTATATGACCAGAGGTGTTGAGCGTGTGGTTTCGGATGCGATTAAGGCAACCCTCAAGGATCCCAGGGAAAGTGTTTTTATGGCCAGATTTGCTGCGGCTAGCCGGGCTGCGTCCAGGAAGCGCAGGAAGGCGGAGGATGCCGGGGAGCACAGACCGCCATTTCTGATCGCCAGCATTACGAGTAAATGCAACCTTCATTGCGCAGGATGTTATTCACGCTGTAATCATGCGACGGTGGATGCGGAGCCGGTCAGACAGCTGACTTCTGAAGAATGGCTGCGGATTTTTGATGAAGCGGACGAACTGGGAATCAGTTTTATCCTTCTGGCAGGCGGGGAACCTATGCTGCGCAGGGATATTATTGAGGCCGCCGGTAAAAAGTCAGGGATTCTTTTCCCCATTTTCACCAATGGAACCTTTATGGATGAAAAGTATTTTGATCTGATGAACCGGTGCAGGAACCTGATCCCGATCATGAGTATCGAAGGAGAGCGGGAGATTACCGATCAAAGGCGCGGCAAGGGAATCTATGACAGGCTGATTGCCAACATGGATGAGCTCCACAGGCGGGGCCTGATCTTCGGGGCTTCGATCACGGTTACAACGCAGAATGTTCAGGAAGTTACTTCAGACATCTTTTTGCAGAAGCTTTCTGATCGTGGATGTAAGGCTGTGATCTTTGTGGAGTTTGTTCCCGTGACGGATGACAGCCAGGAGCTGGCGCCGGCAGACAAGGAACGGGAATACCTCAAAGGGGAGATTGACCGCCTCCGCAGGGAACATCCGGAGATGGTATACATCTCATTCCCCGGGGATGAGAAGAGTTCAGGCGGCTGCGTGGCAGCAGGACGCGGCTTCTTCCATATCAACAGCCACGGCGGAGCCGAGCCTTGTCCATTCTCCCCCTATTCGGATATCAATGTCCGGGATACTTCCCTGCGGGATGCCATGAATTCCCGTCTCTTCAGAGAGCTTCGGGATGGCGGATATCTCCTGGAAGACCATCCCGGCGGCTGCACGCTCTATGAACGGCGCGCCGACGTGGAAAGAATCATGAAAGGCTGAGGCGGAACCTCTGTCCGGGATTCGGAGCAGATGTTGTATGCCTGTGGCAGACCCGGATCTTACGCCAGGTCCCATGATCGAGACTTGGAAAACGGCCCATGAGAGGTAAAGATAGATGACGAAAGATGCGATGAATCCGGGTGCGATAAATCCAGATGTGATAAATCAAAATACTATGAATGCAGTATCCTCCAGGCGCATAGATTATGGCAAGATGTTTCAGGTTTCCACCCTGCAGGCGCTTATGCTGGGGTATTCCCGGTCTGTGATCAGTGTCTCGGAATTACTGGAGCATGGTGATACAGGACTTGGGACTTTCGAGGATGTTGACGGTGAGATGATCGTCATTGACGGCGTCTGCTACAGGGCGAACGCACAAGGCAATGTCGTCAAAGCTTTTCCTGATAAAGGTGTTCCCTTCTCATCAGTCTGCCATCTGAAAGGGATGCGCAGGTTTGAACTGGGTGCCTTTGACAATGTTGATGCCCTGAAGACCCAGCTGACGCTTCTGATCGAAGAGAACTTTGGACTCAACAGCATGCATATGGTCAGGATAGACGGAGAGTTTGCCTTGGTGGATGCCAGATCGGAATCAGGTTACAGGTCCATCCATGTTTCCCTGAAAAATGTCCTGTCCAGAACGCAGCAGTCATTTTGCTTCAATGATGTCAAAGGATCCCTGATCTGCCTTTATTATCCCGATTACATGGATGGCATCAACGCAGCAGGCTGGCATCTCCATTTTATATCAGAGGACAGGAAAATGGGCGGACATGTCTTTGAAATCGCCATGAAAGAGGGGCAGGGAATCATGGACAAGATCAACGCTATAGAGATCAAACTGCCGGATGAGCCGGTCTTTGATACTTATTCCTTGAAAGAAGCCTCGGAAGATGAAGTAAAGGCAGTGGAGCAGGGGAAGGGAAATATCAAATAAGCGACTGACTGAAGGGATAACACAATCACCATCCGGCACAAAACAGATATCCGTAATTCTTTTCTGATTGGCTGATCAAATTCGATATTGTTACTATACGCCTATTATCCTACTTAGTCAATAGTCATACAAGGATAAACGTTTAAAGAAAACCCCTTACGCCTCAGATTATTGAGGGGTAAGGGGTGAATTGTCTGCCGCACAGCCTTCAGCTACGGCTTTGAGGATGTTGGCTGCGCCGCCTGCTGCCATGATGTCGGGGAGTGCTTCGATGACGGTTGCTTTTTTGCCCTTCAGGGTTTCGTCATAAGCGATCTCGCAGCCGACCAGACCGCCGCCTGCAACGATGATAGTATCGCCCAGTTTCTCGGGATGGTTGATAGCATCCAGGGCTGTGATGGCTTTGTCGATGCCGGGGATAGGGGGCATGGATGTTACGGAGCCGGTTACGATTACAACAGCGTCAGCGCCGCATGCTTTTATCTCATCTGCTGTCATTGCTTGTCAACGAACAGTATGGTAAGAAAGTGTCAATTAGAAGCAGGGGATTTGGCATTTACACGGCCGGTATATCTAATATAATAAAGTCAGGGACAATGCTTTTCATTATAATATTACCTGAAGATGCACTTTTTTATCAAATCCCCTTGCGTCAGGGCTTGCTCATGACGCTGCGTCATGATGTATTCTGGGTGTGAAGGAGGTGATCAGCTATGTCAATATATACAACAGGAGAGATTGCTAAGCTCTGCGGTGTGACTGTGCGTACGGTTCAGTACTATGATACCCGCGGAATCCTGGTGCCAACTGAACTTTCGGAAGGCGGCAGAAGGCTGTACTCGGAAGATGATGTAAAACGTTTGAAGATCATATGTTTCCTGCGGGATCTTGGCCTTTCCATCGACTCAATCAGCCAGCTGCTGGAGGAAGAAGATCCGGGCAGCGTCATCGCCCTGCTCCTTGACCAGCAGGAGGCTGTCCTGAAAAATGAGGTCAGACAGCGGGAAGAGAAGCTGCAGAAGGTTTCGGAGCTTAAAGCCGGTCTGAAGAGCGTCAGTGAATTCTCCCTGGAATCCATCGGTGACATAGCCTACATCATGACAAACAGAGAAAAATTAAAAAGACTCCGCATGATCATGATTTTAGTTGGATTGCCGCTTAACATCCTGCAATGGGCATCCATCATACTATGGATCACAAAAGGAATCTGGTGGCTGTTCCTGGTCTGGGCGGTAACTGCAATCGTCTATATACCCATATTCGTGAAATGGTATTTCAGGAAAATGGCATATATCTGCCCCCAGTGTCATACAGTATTTCAGCCCTCATTTAAAGAAGGAATATGGGCAAGACATACCTACTCCACACGGAAACTGACCTGCCCGGCATGCGGCCATCATGGCTTCTGCGTGGAGGTAGCAGCTGAGGCAGACGGAGAATCTGGTGGAGATGGGTCCGCCAGGAATGACGGGACCACAGGAACTGTTGGGGACAGGAAAACTGCAGTAGAAGCTTGAGCAGCAAAGAATGTCGGATCAGGCACTGCGGTCGGACAGGGAAAAATCGCAGGGAGATCCGTATCAAACAGAACGGGGGTGAATGGTCATGCTTAAAGAAGAATTTCATAAAGAAGAATTTCATAAAGGTAAGGTTGTAAGATTTCTTGCATGGACTTTTGGTCTTGCATATGTCATACAGATTGGCGCAGGGTATCTGTATCATAATGGGAATGCTGCGGTTGGTCAGCTTGTGATAGCGGCTATGATGTTCGTTCCTGCACTTGGGGTGCTGCTTTCCGGTGCAGGATTCAGAGATATGGGATGGAAGCTTCAGATTAAGAAGAATATCAGATACATTCTGATTGCATGGTTTCTGCCTCTGATACTGAGTGTTGCCGGCGCTGCTTTGTATTTTCTGGTTTTTCCAGGCCATTTTGACCTGTCAGGTCAGTATCTGATTGATGCGGGTGGTGTGGAAGCCATGCAGCAGCTGGAAGCTCAGGGTATTACTTATCCTATGTATATACTGATTACTGCAGTTAGTTCTGTAACCTATGCGCCTGTCATCAATATGGTAGTGGCGCTTGGTGAGGAGATTGGCTGGCGGGGATTCCTGTATCCTCAGCTGAAAGCAGCTTACGGCCGCAGAAAAGGCTGGGTGCTTGGCGGCATCATCTGGGGCGCCTGGCATTGGCCTCTGATCTGGCTGATTGGTTATGAATACGGTGAAGCCGCAGGCAATTCTGCAGGCTATATCGGATTCCCAATACTGGGAATGATCCTCTTCAGTATTATAACAGCAGCATGGGGCATACTGCATGACCGGCTCTATGAAAAAAGCGGATCAATCTGGATTTCGGCTATCTTCCATGGAGCAATCAACGCAGCTGCAACTATACCGCTGGCAATATGCCTGACCAATACCGGATCTGCAAGATTACTGGGACCTGCCCCGAATGGCTTACTGGCCGGAGCACCATTTCTGATTATAGCAATTATAATCCTGGCAAGGGCATAGATATTCTGACAAGGACATAGATATCCTGGCAAGGGCACAGATTATTAAACAGATTGTATGTTTACATGGAAGTTCAGAACTTGCTATAATTGATATGATGTATCAGGCAAGCTCAGGGTTGTATTTCAGATATGAGATGACTCCCACTATAGATGGACAGAGCGCCAAGTCACGCGATCAAGACATGAGTGAGACGGAAGATTCGCTCTTGTCAGAAAGGATTCCCCAGAAAGGATTTTTCAAAAAGGATTTCTTAGGAAGGATTATTCTATGATAATCAGGCGTTTTATGGAACAGAACAGTGAAGAGATGATAAGGGCGGTACACGATGTGTGCGTGCTGCGTAGCATAGTTGGGGGCAAAAAACTATTGACTCCGACATCATAATATAAAGATTAAGATTGAGAGGGGAGATTGTAACAGTATGTGGTTTTGGTTTGCTTTAGGTTCAGCAGTTTTTGCCGCGTTGACTTCAATTTTGGCTAAGATTGGTATTGAAGGTGTTAATTCAAATCTGGCTACAGCAATACGTACCATGGTTGTAGTTGTGATGGCATGGGGGATGGTATTTCTGACGCATACACAAGGCGGAATCAGGACAATCAGCCAGAAGAGCTGGATCTTTCTCATCCTGTCCGGGCTGGCAACAGGTGCCTCATGGCTGTGCTATTATAAGGCATTACAGGTAGGAGAAGCTTCTAAGGTGGTACCAATTGATAAGCTCAGTGTGGTAATTACGCTGGTCCTGGCATTCATATTCCTGCATGAAGATTTTACAGTAAAATCTGCCATCGGGTGCCTGCTGATTGGGGCAGGAACACTGGCCATGGTGCTGTGATAAGGCGTCTATAGGAATGATCTGGAGTTTACGGAGGTAGAGGATGATATTAGAGACTGAAAGATTGATTCTGCGGCCCTGGGAAGAATCGGATGCAGAGGATTGCTTCAGATACGCCAGTGATCCTGAGGTAGGACCGCCTGCAGGATGGCCGCCGCACAAAAGTGTGGAAGAGAGCCGTTTTCTTATTAAGAATGTACTGTCCGCACCGGAATCCTATGCTGTCTGCCTGAAGTCTGATGGAAGGGCGATTGGCAGCATTGCGCTCAGACTTAATGGGCAGACTGATATGACAGACAGGGATGATGAATGTGAGCTGGGCTTCTGGATCGGCAAGCCTTTCTGGGGCAGAGGACTTATCCCGGAAGCGTCAAGAAGGCTCCTGCAGCATGGATTTCAGGAATTGGGGATGACAAGGATTTTCTGTGGTTATTACGAGGGCAATGTGAAATCAAAGCGTGCCCAGGAGAAGCTGGGTTTCAAGTACCAGTGGACCACTGAGAATGTGGATGTCCCTCAGATGCATGAGAAGCGAACCGGCCATGTTAATGCTATGACGAAGGAAGAATGGGAGGAACTGTATGGGTAACATCATTGCAGTTTATGGGAGGTGCAGTGAAGCAGATAACAATGCAGTAGTATGGGAGGAACTGTATGGCTAATATTATTGCTGTTGTGTGGGATTGCGACAAAACCTTGATTGATGGATATATGCAGGATCCCATCTTTGAAGACTATCAGGTAGACCCCAAGGCCTTCTGGACAGAGGTTAATGAAGCACCTGCCATGTATGCGCAGCAGGGGGTCAAGGTCAATCCCGAGACAATCTATCTCAATTACTTTATCCGCAAGGCAAAGGATGGAACATTCGCAGGACTCAATAACGCTAAGCTGCGGGAGTACGGCCGCAAGCAGAAATTCTATCCGGGAATTCTTGATTTCTTTAAGACAAGCAGGGATATGTTCAATGGTGATCCCAGATATCAGGAGTACAATATCAAGGTAGAGCATTACATTGTCAGTACCGGTTTTGCCGAGCTGATCCGGGGATCTCAGCTGAATGATTATGTGGAAAATATCTGGGGCTGCGAGCTGATTGAAGAGGAAAATGAGGCCGGTGAGAGAATCATCAGCGAGATTGGCTATACCATAGACAATACCACCAAGACCAGAGCACTTTTTGAAATCAATAAAGGCATTCCGAAGCTTGAGCAGATTGACGTCAATACCAAAATCGCCAAGGAGAAAAGAAGGGTCCAGTTTGAGAATATGATCTACATTGCGGATGGCCCCAGTGATATCCCGGCATTCTCTGTAGTCCGCCAGAATAATGGACACACATTTGCAATCTATCCCGCTGGAGACGTAGCCGCAATGCGCCAGGTGGAAGGCATGCGCCAGGATGGCAGAGTAGATATGTACGCCGAAGCAGATTACAGAGAAGGCACAACAGCTTATCTGTGGATCACCGAGAAGATCCGCCAGATTGCGGAACGGATCAGGAAGGAAGAACAGGATAAGATACTGGGCTCACTGACAGAAGTACCCAGACATCTGAATGACTAGGTGGTTTCTGAACGTCTGAAGATGTCGGTAAAGATTTTGCAGATGTCATTTTTGGAAAACAGGTGACCAGATATTTTCAGAACGGTTCATGTGGGAGGCGATTGCACTATGAGATTAAGCATGTCCATGATTCACTGGTATATGAGGGATTTTTCACAGATTCCAAAGATTGAGTGCGATATTTGTTCAATCCGTGGGCTGCGTTTTTTGTCGGGTGATACGGCACAGATGAAGTCAGACTTTATGTACCTTGGCAATGCCTCTGATTATTTTTCTGATGACAGATATCATAAGGCTTTTATCGTAGTGCATCAGAGGAATTATATTATTTTTCTGAATGAGGATTTTGAAGATCTGCTGAATGGGCTTTTGTCTGCTTTTGATTATTTCGGTGAGTGGGAGCACAGGATGCTGGATGCGTCTGCTTCAAGATTCTCCCTTCAGAAGATCATCGATCTTTCTTGTGAGGTCCTGTGTAATCCGGTTACGGTTATGGATATGGAGGGCAATACGATTGCCCTGAGTTCCACGAATGTTCCGGAAGATGACCTTTATTGGAAGTATAAGGAGATGGAAGGCCGGGAGCATCCGGCCATTCTGGCTGAGCAGTGGTTTACTCCGGAGGGAGTGCCGATCAAGGAATTATCTGTTAGACCCCAGGTGGTTCAGAACGTACAGAAAGGGCAGTCGCCCCTGATCATGATGTATCTGATGCAGGAAAATGAGCCGGTGGCGGTTTTCTATATATTGGTTGTGGATCAGGATCTGCTGACCATGAATATACAGATAGCGGATGAAATCTGCAAATACCTGATTCTTTCTCAGGAATTCTATGACCGCAACGCCCAGCTCAGGTCTACGGAAAACCTCCTTGCTGGTTTTCTGGATGGACGGCTGGATTATGACTCTGAGGGAGAAGCTGCAGCTGCAAAACTCAGAAAGTCTGTTGGAGAGGGCCAGTGGCGCCTGGTGCTTCTGCATTTTCTGGAACGTAGTGACAGGATTTATCTGAGGTCCATGCTTCATGAAATCAAGTACCTTTTAAAAATGCCCTGCCTGCTTTATCAGGATCAGCTTGTTTTCCTGATTACTGAATCCAGGCAGAAGGAAATCCTGAATCTGCTGGAATCCGTGCTCTCTTTTTCCACTACCGGGATTGCCATGTCAATGCCTGCTGCAGACTTTTTTAGTATGCCCATCAGATATGAACAGGCCTTGTTTACTATAGAGCAGGCAGGAGGAAGGGCTGGTATATACCACTGTGAAGATTTTGCTCATGCTTATCTGAAAAATGAAATCAAAAGGTTGATCCCCACAGAGAGATATCTGCATCCGGCTTTTTCCATGCTGGAAGAGTATGATCAGGCCAATCATACCGATCTTCGCTCCACTTTGACCGTTTTTTTAAAAAAGCAGTGTAATGTTCTGGAGACGGCGAATGTCTTGCATGTACACCGCAACACTGTCAAATACCGAATTACCCGTATTCTGGAGATTACAGGTATTAATCTGGAAGATGAGGAAGAACTAGCC
>Ga0326514_10003407_pt1 | contig 10118 bp, 5 predicted proteins | sample 3_2548_0518_D_FD_203653 | JGI IMG/M metagenome (GOLD analysis project Ga0326514, IMG submission 203653) | Bovine rumen microbial communities from UC Davis, California, United States - 3_2548_0518 | ecosystem: Host-associated > Mammals > Digestive system > Stomach > Rumen | place: USA: California... | reverse complement strand
GATCTTCAGCGCAGGATCATTCTCATACGCCGCATCAGGAAAGTCGAGCATCTGCATCCTCACAGGCCAGTAGCCATTGAGGTTGAACGCCTGTCGAGGACTCAGCCTATACCGCTTCCACTGCACCAACCCCTCGCCCTTCTGCGCGTCGAAGCTCACAAGACTGTCAGCAAGGAAATACGTATTCGACAGGTCATAGAAGTCCGTCGACATATCCTTTTGCATACACTGCAGATACTGCACACCCGCATTCGTCTGAATCTGCGCACTCACCGCCATCGCGCCCCAAAGCGCACACATGGCACAAAGCAATCCTTTCTTCATCATTATTAGTTTTTACAGTAATTTTGTTTCTGTTTCAAATCATTGTCTCCAGCGCAGCCGTCCAATCCTCGTTGTTCTGCGGACAGAGGGTTTGCATGCCGAGTGCTTTTGCGGCCTCAACGTTACGCAGACCGTCATCCACGAACAGCGTCTCCTCTGGCAACGACTGCTGCCCCCTCAGCATCATCTCGAAGATCTCGCGATGGGGTTTCATCACCTTGCACTCATAGCTCAGGTACATCGCGTCGAAGAAATAGCCGATAGGATGGCCCTCGCCATCAAAATCCCTGCCTGCCCACTGCATCATGAATGGGTTAGTGTTCGACAGCAGGCATACCTTATAGCCTCTGGCCCTAAGACTGAGAATCTTCTCCAGATTACGCTTCGGTACATGGTCCACATAGCCGTGCCAGGCCTGATAGCATTCCTCCATCGTCAGCTCCCTGCCCACAAGCAGGCTCAGTTCCCTTCGGAAATCCTCTTCCGTAATCCTTCCCGATTCCAAATCGCCGAAGATTCCCTTCTGCTCGAAGGCATCAAGCCGCTGGCGGGCATCCTTCAGTCCTATCTCCTCAAACCGTCTCACGGCTTGTTCGTAGCTCAGTGCCAGCACCACGCCACCCAAATCAAACGCTATATTCCTAATCTTGCTCATATCGACTGTGTAACACAAAGTTCCTAACCCCTTGCGTTCCTTATAATAATATGCCGCAAAGATACGCAAAATTATCAAATCTTCCAAACAAAAATCTCAAAAGATGCTAAAACCTTCAACCTGATTATAGACATGACTATACAAAAGGTCTGAAAAACACAAAACAATGCCGCAGATTTATCAAACAACGGCTTTGTTTTAATAAACAATGCCTTTGTTTTAACAGACATTGGCGTGTTTTTTACTTTAGGACAGCGCCTCACACCCTTTAGGATAGGCACTCAGAACCTTTTGCAAGGCATCTCTCTTCTTGAACTACCGAACTATCCAAATCCTTAATAGCGGGTCGGAGATAGAGAAAGACTTATGCTGCTCGGTGATTAAATCAAAATCCAACAACCGTTTTACGGCTGATTGAACTGCACTGGCCGACTTGAGGTGATGTCGTTTGACGAATTCTGACGAAGTGATACGCGTCACATTACGTTCAGCAGCAATGGCGTATAATACTTCTTTTTGCTGTTCTGTCACGTAGGCAAGAAGTTCTTGCAATCGCTTGGCGTTTTGCTGTAACAACTGTTCTGCCGCATACTTCATGTCATCAATGCTGCATGTTTCGCCTGTATTGGTATCGGCATAACTGTCGTGCAATAGTTTGTGCACATACATTGTTACACCGTCGAATGTCTGATATGCCCAGGCTATCGCTTCTTCATCAATGTCCTTTTCAGCAGCCTTAAACTGTTGGACGGCAAATTCTGTGTAAATCCCAAGGTTTATGGGTTCCAGTTGAATGAGCGTTGCGCTTTGAAAGAAAGGACGTTTTTCGGAGAAGAACATCTCATTCATCAGACGGCGCTCAGAACCTGCAAAGATAAAATGAGTATTAGTCATTTTTTGTATGTGTCCACGAAGTAGTGCCTCAATGTTTTTTTCCTGGTATTTTGTGATTTGCTGGAACTCGTCAATGGCCACTATACATGGCTTGTCTGCTTTTTCAAGATAGGTAAAAATCTCTTCAAGCGTATATTCTGGAGCATTTATTTGGCCTAATTTCACATCGAAGGTCGGTGTTAATGACGTCGGATCGAGCCCAAAACTGCCGCTCAGTGAGCGAAGCGTAGCGACAAAGAGTTTTGTAAGTTTTTCACTCCGTTTGGCGACTGTATTGAAGACGGCAGCCCCAAGTTCCTTGATTAATTCCTGAAAAGATGTAGTGTGAAGTATGTCAATAGAGACAGTAATATAGTTGTCTCGTATTTCCGGCTGATTGAAACAATGATAAATTAACCCTGTCTTACCAACTCGACGCGGAGATATCAGTACGATATTCTCCTGGTTATTAATACTTTTGATTAACGATGCCGATTCGTTCTGACGATCACAGAAGAACTCATCGGGAATGGCTGGGCTGAGCACGAAAGGATTAATATTCATCTTCTTATTGTTTACTTTTTCGCTGCAAAGATAATAAGAATAATTGAATTATGCAAATAAAATTATGTTTATAGCATAATTTTGATAACAACACATGCCCCAGATTTATCAAACTAAGCATTTTATCTCATTTACAAAAGAATGGAGGGTCAATATGCCGATTAGAGTTTCATATTGTTCTCTAATCGGTCTCATATCGAAGTCATATCGGTGTCATATCGAGGTCATGTCGGTGTCATGTCGGTGTCATATCGAGGTCATGTCGGTGTCATGTCGGTGTCATATCGATCACTAATCGATCAGGCTGTTTAGGATTATGGCCTACTTCGCAGGATGGGGTGATGCAGCTCTTCCCGATAGCGTAGGCGGGTGGTTCTGGGTCTATATCCTGGCTCCCATTGTTGGTGCAAGCATCGCAGCCGTATTCTTCAAATATGTTCTAGAGCCTATCAACGAGAAAAAGAACCATAAAAGCTAATCACAACAAATGAAGAACCTGACCCCGGTGTAACATTTACAAAAGTTTCACAATATTTTGCAAGGCCGCGTCGGGCATGGGGGCGCTGAAGACCATATCAAATATGTAGGGGACTTTGGCTGCATAATATGGGAGGAGACGCTTGGTGGCCTCGTCGACGGCTTGAGGGTCGGACGTGCCGAGATAGGCTGGGAAGAAGATGTCCCAGTGGGCTTTCATCATATCGTGTGTAATATGGAATATGTGCTGGACCCGATCATCAGGCATGTTGTGGCACATGGTCCATAACAGCGCCAGATCCCACTCAGGTGCACCGTAAGCAAATTCGCCCATGTCGATCCATAGGTCGCGCTCACCGTCAGTAATGATGTTGCCGATGTGTAGGTCGCCATGCAGGCAACGGGGTGTGTCAGGCACCGTTTCCAAAAACACCAAAGCCCGCTGCTTGTAATCCTCCGGCACCATATTTTTCTCACGATAGAAGCGCTCGATTCCCTGTTTATAGGAGCGGAGGCGTGTGGTGTCGGCCTTTACTTCATGCAGTTTCCTGGCCATACGTGCAAATTTGAGGGAAATCTCCTCCAGTCGTTCAGGCTCCTGCGAGATGATGCGCGTATAGGAACGTTTACCCTTGATCAGCTCATACTCGGCTCCAGTCCTTTCTCCGTCGGAAATCAGACGGTAGGGCTCTGGCGAGGGGATGCCCAGCTCGAATACGGTGCGAGCAGTGAGGAACTCAGCCTTCGCCCTTTCGGCCTCGAAGCCGGATTTGTATAGCTTGGCCAGCGAGCGGCCGTCCTTGTGGGTGTAGGTGAGGGCCGTCCCACCCTCACCCGTCTGGATGTAGTCATCCAAGTTGATAACCTGTACGTCTTCGTTCATATCATCATTCCTTTACCGTAAACTCTATCCACGTGGGCTCCAAGGTGGGCGACTTGGCGGTGATGGAGCCGTTGCCTGTGACCACGACCATACACTTGCCGTGGAAGGCATGACGCTGGGGAGAGGTGAAGTGCTCCATCGAAGTCTGGCAGCCATTGTCGGTGCCAAGGATACGACCGTCGCCCTCGCCGATGAAATAAATCAGGTCGTCGGCCCAAGGACAGAGATTACCATCCTTATCGACTACTTCAGCCGTAATGAACGTGGTGTTCTTACCCTGATAGTCCTTCGAGAGGCGAATCTTTGCAGGAGGACCGGCGGTTTTGATGGTCTGCTCGCAGACGACCTTTCCGTCCTTGCGCGAAACGGCCTTCACCTCACCTGGGTCGAAGGTCACACGCCAGCCGACGTGATACTCAGTGTTTAGTTGAGAGTTGAGAGTTGAGAGTTGAGAGTTATGATTACTCTTCTTGCGCACGCCTTGGCTCACGCCGTTGATAAAGAGCTCTACCTCATCGGCGCCATTATAGTAGCACCACATGTCGATATAGTCACCTGCTACCCAGTTCCAGTGGGGGAAAAGGTGCAGCATGGGCTTGTCAGTCCACTCGCTCTGATACATATAATAGGTGTCCTTGGGGAAGCCCGCAAGGTCGATCAGTCCGAAGTAGCTCGAACGCGCAGGGAAGCCGTAGGGCGTAGGCTCGCCAATATAGTCGAAGCCTGTCCAGATATACTGTCCGCCCACGAAATCGTTATGTTTCACCACATCCCAAGTCTCCTCGTGCGTCGAACTCCACGAGGCATGCATGTTATCATAGGCCGAACACATGAAACTGGGATCGGTATAGGGCAACCACCATTGCTTCGGAGCCTTGTAGACCGTATCCGAAGGCATCCTGTAGAAGCCGCGCGTCTGCAGGGCCGAGACGCTCTCAGAGAAGATAAAGGGCTTGTTGGGAAAGTTCTTCGGTACATCCTTCACCCACTCATGGTGATAGTTGAAGCCTATCAGATCGATGGCTCCGCTCTTGAAGAGATGATTATTTGGCGAAGGCTCGTTGCAGCCAGCCGTAATAGGACGCGAGGTATCATAGCGTTTCACGATCTCAGCCAGATGTATCGTCAACAGAGAATTTGGACTCAGTTCACCGTCCTTGGCCAATGTCGAAGCATCGCGAGCAGCATTGAGCAGGAGATTAGCCTGTTCGAGTGTGAGCTCGTCGGAGTCAGTACTCGACCACTGCTCGAGCACCTCATTGCCTATCGACCACATGAGGATACAGGGGTGATTACGGTCACGAAGGATGAGGTCGGTGAGGTCGCGCTCATGCCACTCGTCGAAGAAACGGGCATAGTCGTTCTGGGTCTTCTTGCGTCGCCACATGTCGAAGCTCTCGTCCATCACGATCAGTCCCATCGTATCACACATGTTCAACAGCTCTGGCGCAGGGGGATTGTGCGAACTGCGGATGGAGTTCACGCCCATCGCCTTGAGCTTGGTAAGTTTACGATGCAAAGCGTCCTCGTTGAGCGCTGCACCCAGACAGCCGAAGTCGTGGTGCTCGCAGACACCATTGATCTTGAAGTTCTTGCCATTGAGCCAGAAGCCCGTCTTCGCATCGAACTTAAAGTCGCGGAAGCCTGTGGTGGTTTCGACTTCATCAACCACTTTTCCTGCGACAAGTAATTGCGTGCGTACCTTATATATATATGGGTCCTCACACGACCAGAGATGAGGTTTCTTGACTGTCAGGGAGAATTCCCCTCCTAAGTAGGAGGGGTTAGGGGAGGTCTGATCCGCCACAATATCACCCTCTTGTGAAATCACAGTATTGCGAACAGACAACTTCGATTCAGAGGGGTTCTCGATTTGAACTTCCATAGAGATTTTTCCCTTGTTCAGACCACCCCTGGCCCCTCCTAATTTAGGAGGGGAAGAAGTTACTTTGACGCCCCAATGTTTCACATGGACGGGAGCAGTTTGGGTGAGCCAGACGTGGCGATAGATGCCACAACCAGAGTACCAGCGCGAGTTGGGCTGGTCGGAGTTGTCCACACGGACCGCCACCACATTCTCGCCCTCCTTCACATAAGGCGTGATGTCGTACTCGAAAGTTGAATAGCCATAAGGACGATAGCCTACCTTCTGGCCATTCACATAGACAGTGGAGTTCATATAGACACCATCGAACTCTAAGAAAAATTGAAAATTTGAAGAATTGAAAGATTGAAGTTCTTCCATTTTTCCATTTTTCAATTCTTCAATTCTAAAATGCTTGCGATACCATCCTATGCCTCCAGGCAACGCTCCCCCACCCGCTCCGCTGGGATTGCCGACATAGAAGTCACCCTCGATGGCCCAGTCATGGGGCACATTGAGACGGCGCCATGAAGCATCGTTGTAATTCACCTCCGACATCTGGGCAGAGTCGGCCAAAATAAAAAGCCAGTCAGCGTCGAAATTCTGACGCTGACGGGCTTGTATCGTTGTCAGTCCACAAAGGACACAGACGAGACAAATGATTCTTTTCATAAATTCACGCTAACAGCTTTTCCATTATATTCAACCATCTTACCAGCAGGATCTTCGAGGTTAAGCGGCTTCTGTGCATCTTTGGTAATCAGCACGACATTGAAACGACGGTTCTTCAGCATGCCTGGGAACTGACCCTTGCGAGCGCCAAAGCTGACGGTCTTCGAGGCTTCGTCGTAAGTGATATCGATGGTGGCATACTTGCCCTTTTCGTAATTATAGTTGGTACCCTCGTCCTCGTAGAGCTGGAACGAGCCGTTCTTACCAGCATAGATATAAAGGTTGATGAGCTCAGCAGGCTTCACATCGCTCCACTCCATCTCTGGACCGAAGGGGATGATGGCACCCTCACGAACGAATACAGGTATCTGCTCGTAAGGTGCATCGACCACGAGGCGCTGGCCTCCTTCGACATATTCGTTCGTATAGAGGTTGTACCAACCGCACTGCTCTGGGAAGTAGACTGAGCGATTGCGAGCTTTGTAGTAGCCTACAGGACAGGCCATCAGCGCAGGACCGAACATCCACTGGTTACCGATATTCTCCACTTCCTTATCGCCGTTGAAGTCCATGATGAGAGGTCGCATCAGGGTATAGTCCTTGAAGTGAGCCCAACCTGCCATCGAGTAGAGATATGGCATGAGGCGATAACGCAGCTTGTCGTAGTAAACAAAGGACTTGTAAGCCGGATGCTCGTCTGGAGCGATATTCCAAATCTCACGCAATGGCCACTGACCATGCGAACGGAACAAAGGAATAAAGGTACCGAACTGGTTCCAACGGGTCTGCAGCTCGCGCCACTCCTTCAGGTCTTCGTTCTCCTGACCTGTGCGATCAAACAACTGCTGAGCAGCTACATAGCGACTCTCCACACAGAAACCACCCTGATCCATACCCCAGAAAGGAACACCTGAGATGGAGTAGTTGAGTCCAGCAGTCATTTGGGCACGCATATCCTCCCAACGGGTACCAATATCACCACTCCAAGTAGCAGTAGAGTAACGCTGCTCGCCAGCAAATCCACTACGTGTCAACAAGAACACACGAGGCTCATTGAGTTTGCCCTTCCATACAGAACGCTGGCCATTGTAGATGGCATCGGCATTAACAGTAGAGTATGCATTGAAATACTCTGTAGATGTACCTAATGCTGTTGGGCCAGAGAGGGCCTTGCGATACCACATAGGCGTACAGTCTCTCACATTAGGCTCCGAAGCGTCCATCCACCATGCGTCAATGAGAGTTGAGAGTTGAGAGTTGAGAGTTGAGAGTTTGCTACCGCGCAGAGCAAGACCAGTGTAGAGATTTTCGTCCATCTGGCGCCAGAACATTTTTCTTGCACCAGCATCATAGGCATCGTAGAAACCATTGGTGTAGCCAGGACCTACCCAATCGTGGATATCATCAGTCGGGCTCTGGATATACATCCATCCCTTGGCATCGAGTTCCTTATAGTTATCGGTATTGCAATAGAACTTAGGCCATACGCTAATCATGAATCGACCATGCATCTGGTGAACATTGTCCAACATCTGCTGGGGATTAGGATAACGTGATGCCTCGAATTCGTGACTTCCCCACTGATCCTCGGGCCAATAGTTCCAGTCCTGCACGATATTATCAATAGGAATATGGCGCTTGCGGAACTCAGCAAGGGTGCTCTCGATTTCATCCTGCGTCTTATAGCGCTCACGACTCTGCCAGAAGCCCAGCACCCACTTAGGATAGAGCGAAGCCTTTCCTGTCAGCGTACGATAGCCAGAAATGACCTGATCGAGGTTCTCGCCAGCGATAAAGTAATAGTCCATATCCTTGGCCATCTCGCTCCAAACGCTGAGCTGCTCGCGCTCCTGCTTGTTGCGTGGTTCTGACACACGCAGACCGCAATAGGCCTCACCACCATCTGGACGCCACTCTATGCGCAACTGCACACGCTTACCCTTCTGCAACTCGGTAGAAAACTTATAGGTATTAGGGTTCCAAGCCGTACGCCAACGCTCAGGCACAACCTCCTGACCATCGATATATACCTTTACATAGCCTGAATAATACAGGATGAACTGGTACAGCTGCGACTTGCCTTTGCAATGGCCACAGCACTCTGGCTCGATAAAGCCTTCGTATGTAACGTTGGCACCCATCAGGTTGAAGCCTTTGGGGAAGTTCTTGATACCACCATTGTCCGTCTTCAGCGCAATAGCTGATTTCTCAGGCGTACCATATTCATAATAGATACTATCCTCATCGCGCACCAACTTCTTGCCTTTAGCATCAACATAAGTTCCTGTAAGATGGCCCTCCTTACCTGTACGATCGTAGAGTTTGAAAGCGCGATTAAGCTGCAGATAATCGTTAGGATTACCAAAACGGCAATAGCTATAGCTGACCCACAGCAGTCCGTAGTTCTTATTCGACAGCACAAAGGGGATACTTACCTTGGTGTTATACTGGAACAGGTCCTCGTTCTTGCCCTTCATGTTAAACTCCTCGCTCTGGTGCTGGCCTAAACCATAGAAAGCCTCATCCTCAGGACTATCGAACTTCATCTGCCAAGTCAGACCGTGCTTAGCTTCCTCAGGAACAGTATAACCTGTCTTCATACCCAGCTCTCGCTCTGGCACTGTAAAATCCCAGAATTTCTTGCCCTCCTGAGCCTCTTTCAAGAGTTGCTTGCCCTCAGCATCAAAGAAGGTAATCTCGCCAGTGGCCTTTGAGACCACAGCCTTTACGTTCTTGGCCTTTACTACCACGTTGTCGCCATCCTCACTCACCGTATAGCTACCTTTTGCAGGAGCAGTTTGAGGCACTATCATCAGCGAAGCCGGTTTCTCAGGCAGCGCCTCCTTCGACGTTGCCCTTACGCGGATGATGTTGTCATTCATCACTTCGAGAAGAATCACTTTAGCCTGACCACCATCAGGACGGATTGTCACACTGTTGTTGTTGGTCTGCACCGATGCTGCCATTGCAGAGGCGGCCATCAAGAGTGTAGACACCAAAATACCAAATTGTCGCATTATCTTATACTATTTTGTTTTTTATTCCTCGTTGTCATCCATGAGGATCGCCTCCTCGACCTCCACCTCGTTTAAAGGCAGAGTGATCGACATCAGCGTTCCACCACCTGGGTTGTCACCGCCAGTGACGGTACCACCATGTGCTGTGACGATATCCTTGACGATATAGAGACCCACACCATCATCCTCACCTAAGAGGTGGTCGAACATGTGGGATTTAGCCTCATCGGGTATGCCTACACCATTGTCAGAGATATTGATTTGCACCTTATCCTCCATCTTGTCGACAAAGACCTTGATGCGGCAATCAGACGGCGAGAACTGCACCGAGTTGCCGAGCAAGTTATCAATAGCCTTTCCCAACTGCTCCTTGTCGAACGACACATCCGCCTCGTTCACCAAGGGGAAGAAAGAAATACGGACGTTCTTTCCCTCCGGGCTCTTGAAGTTATCACATTTCTCCTTGATGAAAGCGACGATGTCCGATGTCTGTAGCGACAGCTGGAGATCGCTCTCCGGTTCCTCCTCGAAGATGACGACATGCTCACCGTTCTCGATGATATCCTTCTGTAATGGTTCCTTTGGCACCTGAGGTTTCTGTTCCGCCAGTTCCTGGAACATCTGTTTGCGCATATCACTCATCCACTGTTTCTTCTCCACCTCACGACGCAACTGTTCCAGTTCCATTTTCTCATTCTGTTTCTTCAGGAAACGTCTACGCCACCACCACGCAATGCCAGCAATAGCAAGCATATACAAAAGGATCATCCAGCGTGTACGATACAATGG
>Ga0326514_10003405_pt1 | contig 10121 bp, 18 predicted proteins | sample 3_2548_0518_D_FD_203653 | JGI IMG/M metagenome (GOLD analysis project Ga0326514, IMG submission 203653) | Bovine rumen microbial communities from UC Davis, California, United States - 3_2548_0518 | ecosystem: Host-associated > Mammals > Digestive system > Stomach > Rumen | place: USA... | reverse complement strand
GATTCTCCGCATAATGACTTGTGTGACGCATTCTGGATGTGCGAGATCTTGCGGAACTGCATGCTTGTCGAGAAGCTGGGCGTGGACGCAATCGACGACACCAAGTTCACCTTCTTGACCACGACCACGCAGAAGGGTTCGCTGTCTCTCATCGAGGCTCCCTTGATGAAGATCGGCGTACCGTACGAATCGGTACGAAAGAAGAAGCGTACAAAGAAGAAGGCCGTTGACGGGAAGTAGCCTCTTTGCTATATTTCCTGTCGAGGTTATATATGACAACAGCTGAAGAATTGCAACAACTGGCAGCCGAGGCTCGTAAGAAGAGCTCGGCTTATCGTCAATTTGAACATATCGTGGAGGATTGCCGTGAGGCGGCGAAAGCCGGTAAGGTGGCTATCCAGACACGCAAGTACACACAAATCGGTATCAAGACTAACTATGCCCAGCAAGGGTTGCGTCTGGACGATGCCGAAGCTAAGAAGATGTACGACGACCAGGATGAACTGTACAATTATCTTCGCGGAGCCGGTTTCGACGTACGCGAACAAGAACTCGAAACACCGTCCACACTTGACATCAACATGCCGGAAGCGGTGCGCAAGCAGATCGAGATGGTCAAGGAGATGGTCGAGAAGGATGTGTATATCATCTGGGACGTGGAAGAATTCGATTCCGATGGAAAAGAATCATCAATTATTCTCTAAATGTCAGATTTTGACAGTCGATTTAAACTATATTTGATTCCAGAGGTAAAAACTATGATGCTATCTGAAATTTCTTACAAGGTCGCGCAGGGAATCTGCGTAAACGAATACAACGTCATCACCAAGGAAGCAAAGACTGTCGAAGTCCGCGTTCCTATCAACCATATCTTTTGTTGTGATATCAGCGGAAGTATGTGGGACGAGCTCCCGCTGATGCGCAAACAGCTCAAGAACCGTCTGTCCAGCATTATCGAGGCAGAAGACACGATTACTATTATCGCCTTCGCCGATGCCGAGGACTGTTTCGTGCTGAAGGAATACGTGCATTGCAACAGCGTGTCCGAACTCGCTGATCTCCACAAGGCTATCGACAAGTATCTGACTCCGCAGGGCTGTACGAACTTCCTTGAACCGGTCGAACGCTCTATCAAGCTTATCCACCAGGGCGAACGCTACAACTGGGTGTTCCTGAGCGACGGCGGTCATAACTGCGGTTCGTTCAGCAAGGTCATGGACGCATTGAAGAAGCTTCAGCCGTCCATTTCCCAGTCGACTATTATCGAGTACGGCTACTATGCCGACTCCGAACGTCTTTCCGACATGGCCGAAGTCCTCGGCGGTTCCAAGATTCCGGCGGCAGAGTTCGACGAATACGAACCGATTATGGAAACGGTATTCAAGGGTGGCGCATGCACTCCGCGTATTGAAGTCGACATTCCGGAAGATGTCAAGAAGCTCATCAAGCCGATTGTCATCTACTTGAACGACTCCACCAAGCAAGTGTGCTCCGTCGCCATCGACGAGAACAATAAGGCCACGCTTCCGACTAGCGTGAAGACCTTCTGGACTCTGTCTCGCACAGCTTGTTCCACCACGTCAAACAGCAAGCCGGTTGACTTGAGTGGCTTCTACGGCATCGCCTACGTGCTTGCCGACAAGCTCGAATACGATATCGTCGAAGACGTGCTCAACTACATTGGCGACAAGAAGTTCATCGCCAGCTACCAGGGCGCATTTGGAAAGCAGAAGCTCTTCGCTTTCCAGACGGAACTCGCCGCCGCTACCTTCGACAAGTCCATTCGCGGTGAAATCGATCCGAACTACAAGCCGAGCGGTGACGGATATTGCGTGATCGACTTCTTCAACGAACTCTCCGACGACAAGGGCAACTTGATTCGCGTCGCTTCCGACGACTTCAAGTACAGCCGTACCGGTGCCAAGTCCGTCGACAAGATTAAGCTCACCGAAGAAGAACAGAACGCTCTCGCCAACGCCAAGTCTGCGACCGCCGCCCAGGCCATTCTCGACAAGGCCAAGGAACGTCAGGTCAAGATGGAAAAGATTGACAAGGGCTATCCGATTACCGACTTCGTGTGGAACGAAGAACGTGCAAACCTTGGCGGTCTCTTTAACATTGACGTGGAACTTACCTTGCCCGAAAATCAGTTCGGTCTCACCAAGGTAAAGTCCAAGATTTTCCGCAACTACACCATTATCAAGGACGGTATCATCAACGTCAGCGTTCTTCCGCTGATTTTGACCAAGACCAGCCTCGCCAACATCAAGAAGCATGATGGCGTGAAGATTACGGTGCAGAAGGAACTCGACGGTGGCATGACCCAGTGCCTCGTGGACATTTCCGCCTTGCCGGTCATCAACAAGAAGAAGATTAAGGGCTGTAAGAAGTCCGACATGACCAAGCTCGCGCTCAACGTGACCGACTGCAAGTTCTGCCTGAAGTACTTGAAGACTCTCGTCACCGAAAAGCCGGCAGATGCCGTGGTCAGCGGTTACACGCCGGAACAGGCCGAATACCTTGCTTCTCTCGGCATCACCGAGAAGGGCTATTCTCCGGAAAAGGAAACGGTCAAGGATGGCGACTTCTACATGGCCACCACACTCAATTCCTCCTTCAAGGGCTTCTCTTCCGTGCCGAAGATTTCCGATGTCACGGACAAGCTGAAGAAGGGCGGAAAGCTTACTCCGTCCGTCGAATACATGGCTGGCTGTATCAAGCGTGTGGATGACTACATCTCTTCTACGCTCGGTGCCAACGCTACCGACGAAAGTCGTAACGAACTCGTCTTGCAGATGATTGAAGACATGGATAACGACAAGGACATGTTCTCTCGTCAGATTGCACAGATGAAGTTCGCACTGCTCGTGTCCCGCAAGTGGTTCGAAGGTTCTACGAACTTCGACGACAACACCGACACGATCCGTTCGCAGTACGGTCTTGACATGACGATTGAATATCGCTTCGTGGACAAGAAACAGAATCTGTAGTAACTAGGTTGAGATAGGATACGAAGGGCGTGGCGATTGCCATGCCCTTTGTTTTTTGCTATATTGATTGCATGGACAAATATAACGATATGACTATCAAGGGCGGCGCGAACATTCCGTTCCGCCACAGTGTTTTAATGGGGATGGACGGCAAGGTTCATTCAGAGTTCCACATGCACGGCTGGGTCAAGAACCGCGACTCCAAGGTGCTCAACATCACGCACGATGACCTTGACGGCGCAGTATCCGCGATCGTGATCAGAAACGTGTATCCGAACTGTGCGACTGTCAAGACGAATTACAGTGGCGAGGACTACCGCAACGCCATCGAGGCTATCATGGGTTCGGCTGATTTCGACGGTATCGTGTTCAGCGACTTCTCGCCGGATGACAATATGATTGACGCAGTACACAAGATGCGCAAGCCCTACATTGTCATAGACCATCACCAGACTGCCCAGGTTCGTCCGGACGACGTATACGGCGAATACTACGTTACGGAAGGCAAGTGTGGCGCATTGCTCTGTTACGAATTCTACAAGGGCATGGCTGATTTGGACAAGCTCTATGACCTTTGCGTTGTCACCAACGACCATGACTTGTGGCTCCGCAAGATGGTTCCGATTTCCGACGACTTGAACACGTTGCTGTATGAATACGGCTATGACAAGTTCATCGAGAAATTCATGGACGGATTGGAACCGAACGGCACGTTGCCAGAAGAATCCAAGGGCGTGCTGGCCAATCACGAATACGAAGTGAACCAGTACATCGCACATTGCGTCCAGAAGGAACTTCCGTATAACGGTCACTACATCGAATGCGACAAGTACAACTCTGATATTAACAAGCGAATGACTCCGCAGTACGACTGGCTCGTCATGGCCGGTACTGACGGCGTCGATCCGGGTATGACAAAATTGTCGTTCCGCACTCGTCGGAACGACATAAATATCGGAGCTACGCTCAAGTCATTTGGCCGTGGTGGCGGTGGTCATCCGGCAGCGGCTGGACAAGTCATACCTACCGACGAAAGGGACTCCTTCATCGAACAGGTAGGTGAGGCTCTGTTTAATCCTTCTCGGTCAGAACCATAAGTCCGTACTTGCCACGGATCGTGTTGATTTCGTCGCGTTCGGATTGTGAGCAAGCGACCGATTCCAGACGGTTGAGCTTGTCTACATAGACTTCGTTTGCGCCGAACTGCTTCACGTACAGTCCGCGTACAGAATTGATTGTATCCCGGTCTGCCGGGTTGGCAACGGATTCCAGCTTTGCCAACGATTTCATGAACATCGGATTCAACATGATATGACCTTTATTGTGTTCATACCTAGTTTATAAAAAAAATCACGCCGCGTTAACGGCGTGATTTCTCAATATGGATTACGGTTAGAATAGTTCGTTCAACTGGGTCAATCCGGTCGCGAGCAATTCGTCAGGTTGCTGGTCGAACGCAGATACTCGTTCCGCCTTCGACTTGCTTCCCTTCGTCGAGCGAATCTTGATTTCGGCCTTGTCGAACGAGAAGCTGACTGCCCACTGGGAAATTACTCCGTCGCCGGTAACATGGTTTTCAAGAATGGTGAATGTGTTCGGGTACTTGCTATCCGGCGTAAATTCCACCTTGTATGAAGGATTATCCAAGGACAGCTCGTACGCCACTCGGAGAGGAATCGTAAGGCCGTTTTCGCATACATAGGAGATCTTCTTTCCATTGATTTCGAACTGGGTATACTGTGCAGTCGGGCCCCATGTCTTGATCTGGTCAAGCGGGATGTTGTTCATCTTGAAGTACTTCTGGGCACGCATGTAGTTGTAGATGGCTTCCTTGTCGCTTGCGCACTGTGACACGACTTCGTTGAATGCGTTTGGAATGCTTTCACGTATGATTTCGCCTACGTTCACGGTACGCTGTTCTGGCTGTGCTGCGGAAGACTTCGGTGATGCGGTGACTCCCTTTGTCTTCTGCGTAGTAGAAAGGAGGCGACCCTTCTGCTTCAAGTCGTTGATACGGCTGTTGCGGAAATTGTCGTCGAGAACGCGCTGGTTGAACTGTCTGATGACGGTAGCGAGTCGCTGTACGTCGTTCTGTGAACGGTCGAGACGTTCCAGTCGTTCGTGGATAGCGTTTGCTTGCAACTTGTAGTCACGGAGCTCGGCATAGGACATTCTGCGGTTCATCTTGTTGTTCAGCGACATGAGGTCTTTATTGATGTCCTGACGAATCCTTGCGAGGTCTGGCAGCTGGCCGATCAGCTTGATTGCGGTATCGGTATCGACGGTGCTGACGTCTGGTCGTGCTTCCATCGTGGATATCTTTCTGATTGCCTCGTCAATCTGGTCGCGAAGTTCAGCGGTCTTGTCCGGGTTGCCGTAGTTCTGTAGGATTTCCGGCAAGTTGATTGCAGTTGCCAAGTCGTCTCCGGTTTCTGCCATGGGCTCGCCGGTTGCCGCCTCAAGAACATAGCGTGACACGAGTCTGATGTCGGGTTTGATAGCACTCGGAATACCGTCAATCGATTCCAAGTAGTTGTCGAACAGTTTCAATTTTTCGTCGAGATTCATATACCGTACCGTATTGATTTGCTTGCAGTTTATCAGTTTGCAAATGGGTTGACATTTTGCTATATTGTATTACATGAGTAAACCGCTAGACCGATTGGACTTTCCCACTATCCATGGAATCGTCAGGTCGATGATGTCCGCCAACTTCGAGGACGCCATGGACGCGAAGCGATGCCAGGAAACCGGCGAAGAATGGGACGCCGACTATACGAGGGCCAAGGAGCTTGAACGCGCCTTATGCACTCTTTCCCAGTGCATCACCGTGGCTATGACAAAAGGTGAACTTACGCCGTTCAACGGCGATTACCGAACATGGTTGGTCAATATCGGTCTGGTTTCCGAAGACAAGTTTAAGGTCGAAAATGAAAAGAGATGATGCAGTAAAACGAGAACTGGCCAAGGCCAGCAAGTCCGTCAGCAACATGCAGGAGACTATCACGCATATCAAGGCGTGCAAGGCCACCTACGTGCTCGAATCCATGGTAAGAACCGTGGAGAACGGACAGACAGTAGTCAAGACAATTACAACTTATCACCCGAACAAGAAGATGGCGTCGTTGAGACTCGCCGAAGAGTACAAGGAAGTCACCGGACAGGAGCTTACTGGCCACGACGACTTCGTGCGGTTCGAGACCGATGACGGATCCGTCGTCGCCATGTTCGAAATCTACAAGCCGGTGGTCGGATAATGGAAGAACCGAAGTTCACCATCGACAACATGATGTACCAGATGTGCATCAGTTCCACGTGGGCCGAGGAGTACGACATGACTACCTCGACCTTCACGGAGTATTGTCACGACGGAACTATACACCGCAAGACTTTCGAGACGAACGATATCCCAATGGACACGGAGTTGCATCTGTTGGACAAGTTCTCCGCGCTTGAACTGATTAGCAAGTATTTCGATGACGACGAGATACTCCAGTCAGCCATGTGCGATCACGATACATTTGCCACCAGGGACGTAGACGGTCACACGAACGTCCTTGGCTGGAACAACCGAAGTAAGTAATATGCCCCAGAAACAAGAATTGCCTAAATCCATCGTATTCAGCGAAGTAAACGCAGTAACAAACCGCGTCAAGATGATACTGGATAATTCCGACGATCCGGTCGAACAGTTCGTCGCTTACCAGATATTGCCTGTTCTCGGCAACATGGTGACTGACGTGGTTAGTATACTTATGACCGAGCACATTGACAGCATTGCCAGCGATTTCATGAAGACTCATCCGGTCAACCATATTGACAGCTAGCCGATACGTTTGCTATATTTCATGTGTACTTAACCAAAGGAACTCGTATGAAAGACACTCTTACAAAAATCAAGTCCGGCTCTATCATCGTCCTTGCGTCGATAGGCGTACTGGCCATCATTTCCACTGTCCTCCGTATCAGGAAGGCCACCAAAATCCGCGAAGTCGGCGAAGAGGCTGAACAGTCTGGTAGCGAAGAATAAACGAGCTTTGCGAGAAAGGCGCAGCCGGTGACCTCGGTCGCCGGCTTTTTTGTTTGAAAAATTTTATAAACGTGGTTACAATCACAAAAAATTTACTATATTATGACCAATGGCAGACGAAACTATTATCGAAACGATTGATAAACAGGTCAAAAAGCTTACAAAAAGCTTAGAAAACGACCTGCCTATGCATCTCCGTGATAGCCGTGCCGTCCTGGATGATGGATACGAAAACTACATGACAATGGCCGAAGACCAAGTGCTGAGTGCTATCCGTTCGGAAAAGGAATCTGCTATAAAATCGCTTAAATTACTGAAGATGCATATCCTCGCCGAAGGAACTACTAAATGACCGAAACGGAAAAGATCCAGAAGTATCTCAACTGGCCATATTCTTCACTTTTTTCTTACCTTACGCGCAACGGCTTCACGCCGAAGTGCGCCCAGCGTGACCGTACACACAACTTGAACAAGGTCACGTTCATGCGTTCCAACAAGAACGGCGGTCACATGAAGGTGACTGTCTGGCACATGTGGGACGCACCCGACCAGTACGGCATATCGAAGCCGTCGTTCGTGTCTGACATCGACGTCAAGGATCTCGAACCCGGAGACGCCGACCGTGACTGAACTCATTTCTGTAATTTGGGAAGAGAACAGTGAAGTTCTTGAACCCCTCGCACCAAATATCGGCCTCGGCGCAGATACGCCGAATGACCGTCTCATTATCATCTATCTGGCACACAACTGCGGACTCATCAGGATTGACGATGAGTATGTCAAGGACGTGCAGAAGATGATGACGTCTGCACTCACCACCGGCTATGTCGAAGGATTCATTCCGAGTGCCCTCGATGATCCGGACTTCACGAGGAACTTCTTCTAATGCAGACGATGTCAATGACAAGTTCCAAGCTGGAAGTCCGAGATGAAAAGACCGTGCTCGCATCGATCGAGTACAGAACATTCTGCGACGACAATTCAGAGACAACGGACGAGGCTATACTGCGTGCCGTCCGGGCTGTACAGAGGCAGCTCGTGAACGCGGGAAAGTCGGAGTCCGATACTGACAATGTCATACAGTTCATTCTACCGTACCTATCGGATAAAATCCGTTCAATGAAGGAAACGACAACAGCGTATCGCATGATGAACTACATGTATTAACCACCAACATCAACCAACATCAGCAACAGGGAAATGGGTAAATGACAGCTAACGTAATAAGTAAGCGGTTTCATGAAGAATATCGTCGCTCACTAATAGCTATCCCTACAAGGGAAGCCGAATACGTGTACGTAGAAAGGGCAAAGCGTGGAGATCGTGCCGCGAAGGACAGACTTCTCTACAAGTACATTCCGTTCTTGTACAAGATGGCTTACCAGCTTAGGGATTCCGCTTACAACCTGACCGTGGACGAAATGGTCAACGCAGCAATCTTCGGGTTTCCGAAGGCATTGAAGGAATTCGACTCCAGCCTCGGTCTTCTGTTCTACACGTACTACTCGGCGAAGGCGCTGAACGAGATGAAGAAGGCCGGGTACGAGAGCTTGCTTGTCCGTAGGCCGGAAAACCAGCTCAAGTCCAAGTCGTTCGACAAGGAAAGCGTGGCGATGGTTCAGATCGACAAGGCACCCGACGACGGACTATCCATCATGGATAGGCTTACATCCGACATGTCCAGCGACGAAACCGTTGTCAGCAAGCATCACAAGAGACTGTCCGATTCCTTCATGCAAGTCCTCAGCGAACAGGAACGCGCCGTCATGGAGCACTTGTACAACGCCGACGAGAAGGTCACTCTGCGCAGTATCGGACAGAGCATGAACATCTCGCATGAACGGGTGCGCCAGTTGAAGTTGTCTGCGTTGAAGCGGATCCGCAATTCTGCTATATTTGGGGATATCAAGGCCGAGGCCGACTACTTCCATAGCGAGGCTGTGTAATGGACGACAACAAGATACTGAAGCTTATCCGTGACGGCAAGCGCAAGCCGTTCGATCCGATTGACATCGGAATCAAGTTGGACAAGGACAATGTCGCATTGTCCGCTGACAGCTGGAGCGATATTGCACGGCTGGACTTGGGCCATGTCCACTTCAGTATCAATAAGGATGTAATGATGGCCCAGGCGATGGCATACGTCCAGTTGAAGAAGTTCTATAACCTTCTCGGTAGGAAGCTCGTTCAGTACAACAACGAGCTGTCCAACGTCTACGGCGACTATGCGCCCAGGCTGGTGGACAAGCTTTCGAAGGCGTACATGGCTGATCCGGTGGACGTGTTCAAAATTGACAAGATTACCGCCGAACTTGACACACTGTTTGCAAGCATAACCAGTCGGGAAGACCGGGAAGAATCTATATTTGATGGAAAACGTATTGAAGAAGAACTTGTTAGAATGGCCGAGGTGAAATATGGCGATGATTGATAGCGCGAGCGTGATTAGGCTTTTTGAGAATAACTTGTTCGACTATGACGAACAGGCCCAGCTCATGCGGTACAACGAGAACGGACTTGCACTGGAGTTCTCCGTTCCGTGGCTGAGTAATGATGTTGGGGCAAAGTACGACTTGTCCAAGGTGAGAGCCATCCTTGGCGAGATGATGCGCAACGTGTCTCATACCGAGGCAATCCGTGCCAAGATGAACGACAAGGACTTTACCGACAAGCTGTCCAAGGAAATGACGGAGTTCGGTATGAAGTACGTCGACGGTACGGAGATATTTGCCTACGAGGAGAACGGAACTACAATTTTTACGGTAGAGCTTGAGTATCTCGTGTCTTTGCTTGTGATAAACAAAGATGAAACGGTCACGTCGCTGTTGAAGGCAATGCGTGACAGCGCAATGGAAGAGAAAAATGGCAAGAAAGAAGAAACAGTCTAATGCAGATTATGAACCAGAACAGCTAGTGGATGATCTGGAAAACGAGGTCATCGATACTGAGGAGGAATCCGAAGATGTCGAAGAAACACAAGAACTTGAACTCGGAACCGGCTCGTACAACCGAATTGGCGATATGTACGACTCAGACGACGAATGGAACTAACCCAATGCGTAACCTTGGGGCTACGCTGACGCCACACAAGTACAACGCTA
>Ga0326514_10003403_pt1 | contig 10125 bp, 11 predicted proteins | sample 3_2548_0518_D_FD_203653 | JGI IMG/M metagenome (GOLD analysis project Ga0326514, IMG submission 203653) | Bovine rumen microbial communities from UC Davis, California, United States - 3_2548_0518 | ecosystem: Host-associated > Mammals > Digestive system > Stomach > Rumen | place: USA... | reverse complement strand
TAGAGGAACATGGCCGCGGTCGCCGCCGGGAACTGGCCGACGAACACACCGCCGATGCAGGCGATGGTCATGAGCACGTCGGAGTCCAGAAGCTTCAGGTGGAACAGCTTGCTGATGCCGTCCATGATGACCTCATAGGCCAGGATGAGGAATGCCACGACGAGGAACGCGATGGACATGAAGCTCGCGCCCTCCGCGTCGGTGTCCGAAAACTCGAAGAACAGGCCGAAGGCCAGCAGCACGCCGCCGGCGATCAGCTGGAACAGCTTGAAGCCGGGACTGCCGAAGCCGGGCAGCACGCTCGTGCGCACCGCGCTGACCTTTTCAGGACGGGGCTGAGGTTTCGGGAGTTCCTGATGGGTCTCCTGGTACTCCTCCGGGTCCGGAGCCTCGATGGGTTCCGGCTCGGGGTTGATGGCCTGCTCGTCCTGGATGATGACCGGCATCGGAGTCGGCGGCATCTCGTCGGTATGGGACGGCTGGTCGTCGAGGAGCGACTGGACTTTATTTTTGGATTTCTCTGCCACGCTGTCCGCCGCTTTGGACGAGACATCGTGGACGATGATCTTCTTTTTCTTCTCTGCCAAAAGGGGTGGCCCTCCTTTCCGCATCTCCTATATATAGTTATTCACTTTATTGTACTAAAGAATTCTTGTCATTGCAACAAGGGAAACTGTGCTATAATATCCGCAAAAGTTCCGGCCGTCGCGCCGCAGGAGGAATGAACATGGGAGCATTTGCAAACGTACAGGAAGCCGCCAACTTCTTCAAGGATGACCGCTTCGCCACCGAGAACGGCATGGAGGTCTGTGAGCTGACCGACGAGTATGCCGTCGCGAAGATGACGATCACGTCCCGCCACCGCAACGCCATGAACAACGTCATGGGCGGTGCGCTCTTCACACTGGGCGACCTCGCCATCTCGGCGCTGGGCTGCCACCTGCATCTGCCGGTCGTGGGCCTCGACGGGAACATCAACTTCCTGTCCACTGCCAAGGGCGATGTACTGTACGCGAAAGCCACATGCCGGAAAAATGGCCGCACCACCATCGTCATGCAGTGCGACATCACCGATGACACCGGGAGACTGGTCGCCGTCATGACCGCGACCGCGTTCAAGATCCAGCAGAAAGCATAACGACGCAAAAGCGCAACAAAACCCCGCTGAAACAGCGGGGTTTCTTTATGTCCGTTTTCCGGGCCGTATCTTTTCTCCAGTTGTCATTCCATGTGCACGAGCAGTGCCGTCATGTCGTCCGAGGCACGGGCGACGCGGATGTCGAAGCCGCCGTCGATGCCGGGCTGTTTGTAGAAGTTCAGTACATCGCCCTCGTAAACGGAGTTGCGGAAGATGACGTCGAAGGACTTCGGCTGCATCTCCCGGAGTTCTTTGTTCGAGAAAGTGCCAAGGAGCGCCTGCACATACTTTGCGTTGTTCATGTGGTGGCCGATGTCGATGTCGGTGGAGCGCACCGTGTACTCCGCGTACTTGTCCGCTTCGGAGAACCGGTCCTTGATGCGCACGAAGCCTTCCGGGCAAGCGGACGGCCGGCTGTAGTCGAGGCCTTCCGGGTACACCTCGCTGATGGGGATGAGCTTCATGGTCTCGGTGTTCAGGACCGCCCATTCGGTCTTGCCGCGGGCCAGGACCTTGTCCCCCGCGCGCATTTCGTAGCTCCGGTCGCCCCGGAGTTTGGTCGGCTCCTCGACCCAGGTGGCCAGTGTCACGGTGTCGCCGAGTTTCGGGCGGTCCTCAAAGACGATCTTCGTCTTGACCGTCAGCCAGAAGAGGTTCCGCGGAGAGATGTGCCGCCAGGCGACCCCCATCTGACCCGCGTGGTCGTCCGCAATGTCCATGAAGATATTGAACGTCTCATAGCGGTTCAGGAGCCCCTCCGCGTCGGCCAGGCTCGGGTTGATGTACAGTTCTTTTTCAAAATAGTTGGTCACAGCTGACCCTTCTCTCTAAACGGTTTTCCAATACTATACCGCAAACGCCCGTCAATTGCATTGCTCAGATTTCGCTGTTTGTCACCCCGGTCAGGTCTTTCACGACTTCGCCGGCGAGGACGAGTCCCGCGACGGAGGGCACAAAAGCGATGGAGCCCGGTGTGTCTTTCCGCCGTTTCGGCGTTTCATTGGGCGATGTACCGTCCGTCTCTTCCGACGGCAGCGACAGCGGTGTCATCGACACCTCTTCGGAGTACACGACTTTCAAAGACTCGATGCCCCGTTTGCGGCACTCCTTGCGCATGACGCGGGCGAGGCCGTCGAACTGCGTCTCGAAGAGGTCGCAGACCACGAACTTCGTCGGGTCCAGCTTGTTGCCCGCTCCCATAGCGGAGATGACGGGCACGCCCGCCTCCTTCGCGCACTGGATGAGCAGGAGTTTCGCCGTGATGGTGTCGATGGCATCGACCACGTAGTCGTACTGCGTGAAGTCGAACTGGTCCATGGTGTCCGGCAGGAAGAAGATCTGATACGTGGTCACCACACAGTCAGGGTTAATGTCTTTCACCCGCTCCGCGGCCACCTCGACCTTCGGCCGTCCGATGGTGGAACCCAGCGCGATGATCTGCCGGTTGATGTTCGTCTCATCGACGACGTCTTTATCGATGAGGTCCAGTGCACCGATGCCGGAGCGCGCCAGCGCCTCCACGACATAGCCGCCCACGCCCCCGACGCCGAAGACGGCGACGCGGGCCGACCCGAGACGATGCATCGCCTCAGGGCCCAGGAGCATTTCAGTTCTCTGGAAACGGTCAGGCATATCACTTCACTCCATACATGTGGCCGAGGATGAGTCGCTCGGCGGTCTCTTTGCCGAAGAGTTTCGTCACCTGGTCGACGGCGGGGCCGCCCTGGTCGAAGAGAGTCTGCGCGAAATGCCGGACATTCTCTTTCTTGGCCACCGGGTCGCAGTCCGGTGCGGCCCTGACCTGGGCGATGTACTCCTCCAGGTACGCAGCGGCAGCTTTGTTCAGACGTTCCGAGATCTTCTTGCCGGTCTTGTCATAGGACTGAGGCAGGAGGATGTCGTCGTACCAGTGCGGGTCGGTCTCCCGGTCCGCGAGGTCCGCGTCTTTATCCTTGATGGCCTGAAACTTCGCGGTGGCCTCCGCCGGGTACGGGGCGATCTGGTCGTCGTAAAGTTCACACATCTGGGTCTCCTTGCCCATGGCGAGGACCCAGTCGAGGTTCATCATGGGGACGTCCTTCGCAGTGGTCGCGAGGACCGCGGTCTCCATCTTCATGAGCCCGCCCATCGCCTTCATGGTGAGGAAGCAGATGTGGCCGAGGCCTTCCGCCTCGTAAGCTTCCGTCTGAAAGTGGAAGCCGTTTTTCTTCAGCGTTGCTTCTTCTCCGACATCCACTTTGGTCAGGTCAAACTCGTTCAGTGCGGCAAGCACCAGCTCGGGCAGAGTTGCTCTCTGGTATTTCATGCGGTTGCCTCCATTCCTGTTCAAAGGTACTTCCAAAACCTGATGTTCCCAGTATAACACAAATGCAGGGCCCTGCGGCGGGGCGGTTGCGCAATTATTTCTCATATGATATAAATAGCTCACATCTTATTTTAAGCGCGATTTATCCGCGATCCACAGACCGGGAGCAACACAGACTATGAAACAGAACACCGCAGCAAGAACTTTGTATTATTACGGGAAAACGGTCATGAAACACTGGCCCTACTTTTTCCTCGGCATCCTCGCATCCTTCGGGTACACCTACTGCCTGACGTTCCTGAACGCCAAGGCGGTGTCGGACATCATCGACCGGGTGGCCGAGGGCGGCATCGCGGCGGACAACGTACTGCACACCTTCATGCCCTACATCATCCTGCTGGTGGTCGCGAACCTCGTCGGGCAGATCTGTTCGAAGCTCCAGGACTACGCGGTCTGGAAGCTCGAGATCCTCGGCTACTACGACCTCTCCACCCTCGTCTTCGACTCGCTCTCCAACCAGAGCATGACCTTCCACAACAGCCGGTTCGGCGGCGCGCTGGTGTCCCAGACGTCCAAGTTCACGAACGCCTACTCCTCGCTCGTCGAGCTGTTCAACTACTCGCTGGTGCCCCTCATCTCGGCGACGGTCCTGACCATCGTCATGCTGGCACCGCTGGTCCCGCTCTACGTCATCATCCTGTCGGCCATCCTCGTCGTGTACGTCATCGTGGTCTGGCTCCTGTTCCGCCGCACGCTGTCCCGCAACACGGTGGCCGCCAGCGCGCAGAACCGCCTCTCCGGCGAACTCTCCGACAGCATCACGAACATCCTCGCCGTCAAGACCTCCGGCCGCGAAGCCTATGAGAAAGACCTGTTCACGGCGGCCAACAAGGAAGTCCGCGCCGCGGACTCCCGCCGCATGCATGCGACGCTTCTGAGCGCCTCCGTGGCCGCCGGCATCATCGTCATCATCATGGTCATCCAGACCATCTTCGTCGCGGGCGGCAATGCCTGGTACGGCATCAGCGCGGGCACACTGGTCCTGATCTTCTCCTACACCCACAACCTGACGCTCCGGTTCAACATGATCAACCAGACCATGACGGTCATCAACCGCTGCTTCGGCGACGCCGCCGAAATGACCCAGAACCTCGATGAGCCCCGCCTCGTCGACGACGTTCCGGACGCGGTGGACCTCGAGGTCACCGACGGTCAGATCTGCTTCTATAACCTTCGGTTCCAGTACACGGACGGCGTCGGAGAAGACGGCGAAGTCGACCCGGAGAAGGCCGGCACCGTCGAGAACATCTTCGAAGACTTCTCGATGACCATTCCCGCCGGACAGCGCATCGGCCTTGTCGGCCGGTCCGGTTCCGGAAAGACCACGCTGACCAAACTGCTCCTGCGCCTCGCTGACATCCAGGAAGGATGCATCTGCATCGACGGACAGGACATCTCGAAAGTGACCCAGGTCTCCCTGCGCCGGCAGATCGCCTACGTGCCCCAGGAGCCCCTCCTGTTCCACCGGACCATCGCGGAGAACATCGCGTACGGCCGGCCGGACGCCACCATGGAGGAGATCCGCGAGGCGGCGGAGAAGGCCAACGCCCTCGAGTTCATCGAGAAGTTCCCGGAAGGGTTCGAGACCATCACCGGCGAACGGGGCGTCAAGCTGTCCGGCGGACAGCGGCAGCGCATCGCCATCGCCCGCGCCATCCTGACCAATGCGCCTATCCTCGTCCTCGACGAGGCCACCTCGGCGCTGGACTCCGAGAGTGAACGAATGATCCAGGAAGCCCTCGGCAACCTGATGGAGGGACGCACCTCTATCGTCATCGCCCACCGGCTCTCGACGGTATCCCGCCTTGACCGCATCGTCGTCCTGAAGGACGGCGAGATCGTCGAAGACGGCACCCACGACGAACTGGTCGCCCAGGGCGGCGAGTACGCCGGCCTCTGGGAGCGCCAGACGGGAGCATTCGAAGAATAAGAGGCACATCGCCACAAAACGAAAAGGCTTCGCCAAAACGGCGAAGCCTTTATTCTTGACATATGCCAGGAACCGGCGTATAGTAGTTGCAGTTATTGACATATGCCAGAAAGGAGACGCCATGCCGAGACCCAAAACCTGCAGACGCATCTGCAGCTACCCGAGCTACTGGAGCTTCGCTCCGGAAGACGGCCACTGCGGCGAGTCCGTCCAGCTCATGCTCGACGAGTATGAGGCCATCCGGCTCATCGACCACCAGAAGATGACCCAGGAAGAATGTGCCGAGGCGATGGGCGTCTCCCGCGCCACCGTCACGAGCATCTACGAGAGCGCCCGGGCCAAACTGGCCGACGCGCTCATCAGCGGGAAACAGCTGCGCATCTCCGGCGGCGCCTATCGGATCGACGACGTTCCGGCGGCCGCGGAGGTCCCGGAGAAAGAGCCGGGCACGGCCCGCGTCGCGGTCCCCTATGACGACGGACAGGTGGGCCAGCACTTCGGCCGGGCCGAACAGTTCGCGTTCTGCGACGTGGCAGACGGGACCGTCCGCCACACCCGTGTCGTCGAGACCGGCGGCGTCAGCCGCATCGCGCTCGTCGGGTTCCTCCGCGCCGCGGAAGTGGACACCCTGCTGTGTGGCGGCATCGGCGAGAACGCCCGTAATGCGCTGTGCTCGACCGGCATTCGCATGGAGTCGGGACTGACCGGGTCCATCGAAGAAGTCGTAGAGGCATATCTCAAAGACACAAAAGAATCATAATAAAACAGGAGAACGATCATTATGAGAATCGCAGTCACCTATAACAACGGCGAAGTGTTCCAGCACTTCGGTCACAGTGAATACTTCAAAGTCTACGAAGTCGAAGACGGCAAAGTCGTCTCCTCCGAAGTCGTCGGCTCCGACGGTCAGGGCCACGGCGCGCTCGCCGGCCTCCTTGCCGGCAAGGGCATCGATGTCCTCATCTGCGGCGGCATCGGCGGCGGTGCAGTCAACGCGCTGACTTCTGCCGGCATCGAGCTGTGCGCGGGCCAGTCCGGCAACACCGACGAGGTCGTTGAGAAGTACCTGCGCGGTGAACTCGAGAGCACCGGCGCCAACTGTGACCACCACGGCGAAGGCCATGAGTGCGGCCACCACGAAGAAGGCCACGAATGTGGCTGCGGCGGCCATGAAGACGACCACGAGTGTGGCTGCGGTCACCATCAGCGGCAGCCCCTTTACGAGGGCAAGAACGCCGGCAAGGTCGTGAAGACCCACTACACCGGCACCTTCAACGACGGCACGGTCTTCGACTCCTCCTATGACCGCGGCGAGCCCCTCGAGTTCGTCTGCGCCATGGGCATGATGATCCCCGGCTTCGACAAGGCCGTCGTCAACATGGAAGTCGGCGAGAAGGTCCACGTCCACCTGATGCCCGAGGAAGCTTACGGCCCCTCGAACCCGAACGCCATCTTCGACGCGCCCATCAGCGTCGTCCGCCGCGGCGAGGAACTCGAAGTCGGCATGCGCATCTACCTGCAGGCACCGAACGGTCAGCCCTTCCCGGCGACCATCGTCAAAAAGACCGAGGACACCTTCACCTTCGACGCCAACCATGAGATGGCCGGCAAAGAACTGAACTTCGACATCGAACTCGTCGAGGTCGCAGAATAAGAAAGCGGTTTTCGTACATCGCCCAAAAAAGCAAGGCTTCGCCAAACGGCGAAGCCTTTTCTTTGTAATCCATACGTTCTTTCCTTTTACAGCATATCGCCGGTGTATTCGTAGCGCGGGAGCGCGTCGAAGTCATAGGTCGCGAGGTCGCCCAATGAGATGTTGGTGACGCAGCCCATGTGGACCATGAGGTTCGAGTCGGCGGTCTCGTCCACGTGGACGACCACGACCGGGACACCTTTCGCGTAGGCATAGCCGCACTCCCAGGCGGTGCCGCTGTCGCTGTACACGCCGTAGTAGAGCATGACGACCACGTCGGCCTTGTCGATCTCGCTCCGGTCCATCTCAAAGATGTCCCGGGCCCACTGCACCGATCCGGGGTCCGTGCGAACCTCGTGGCGCATGGGGCTGAAGAGCTCGAAGCCTCTGGCCTCCAGGATCTGTTCGGCCCTTTCGATGTTCTTCACTTCGGTCTCGTTGAAAAAGGGACCGGCGAGGTATACCCGTTTCATGGGGCCGCCCTTACGAGTCGTAGAACTGCTGACCTTCGTCGGTCACCAGCCGCTCCGTCGTGGGGTATGTGAAGATGACGTCCTGGTCGGCGGTTTCGAGATACTCGACATACCGGGCCGCCTCCCACTTTGCCATGGGGAGGTCGTGCATCATGTAGTTGCCGCAGTTCTCCGGCGTGGCGCCGGGGACTTTGCCCTCATAGTCCCGGACATACCGGAACGCGTCCAGCAGGATGGGATACATCTCCGCCGGCGAGGGACGGCCTTTCACGATGATGTAGCATCCGGTCATGCAGCCCATCGGGCCCCAGTAGATGAGCTGGTCCTTCCAGTACGGGTCGTTGCGAAGGTACGTGGCGACCAGGTGCTCGATGGTGTGCATCGCCGCAGGGTCGATGGCGGGTTCCCGGTTCGGGAACCGCATGCGGACATCGAAAGTGGTGGCGAGCTCTTCGCCGAGAACGTCCACCCGGCTCTCGTAGATGCCGGGGACGATCTTCGTATGGTCGACCGTAAAGCTTGGGATCAATTTCATGGTTGAGGTTCCTTTCTATCTCTCAATGTCACCATTATAATCGCTGTCGCCTGTTTTTCCAAATCGGATGTGCCCGGTGTTCCGGAACGGACATCGGAGTTGCGGTCCGCCCGGCAACATGTTATATTAAATCTGACAAATGTTAAATCCAAAAAACAAGGAGGAATATAGAATGGGCACTTTCTTTGACGCGGTCGCCGATATCTTAGGCGCGTTTTTCGCATCCTTTATTTGGTGGCTGCTTCGCTGATCTCTCCACATGATCAAAGCCCGCACCGGAATCCCGGCGCGGGCTTGTTTTATTCAGTTTCCGAACATCCCGGTGACGAAGATCTCGATCCCGATCCCGATCAGGATCACTCCGCCCAGAATAGAAGCTTTTCCGGACAGGCGGGTACCGACGCGCTGGCCGATCCGCAGGCCGATGAAGCTGATGATATAGGTCACGACTCCGATAATGAGCCCGGCCGCCAGCGCCTTTGGGAAGCGGTATTCCGCGATGGTGAAGCCGACAGCCAGAGCGTCGATGGCCGTCGCGATCCCCTGCAGGATCAGCGTGACCGGCCCCAGCTGTTCGACCGCCAACTCTTCGTCGCCCCGAAGGCCGTCGACGAGCATCTTTCCGCCGATGAACAGCAAAAGGATCAGCGCGATCCACGGGACAGCAGCCTGAAAGGCCTCGAATGCCTCTGCCAGACGCCGCACGCAGAACCAGCCGATCATCGGCATCAGGAACTGGAACCCGCCGAACGTCAGCGGGACCGCGGCCCGCATGCCGCGGGACATCTTCGGCGCATTCAGCCCGTCGGCCAGCGAGACGGAAAACGCGTCCATCGCGAGGCCCACGCCCAGCAGGATGCTGTTGATGATAAACATGATCATGTTTGGGATCACTCTCCTTGATTCCATCCTACTTTACAGGAATGCTCCCCAACATGTCAACTGTCGTCGAAACTCGTTCTTTACCGCTTTTTATAAAGCACGAGTTCCGGGTCCGTCCCGTCCCTGCCGTAAGTACAGACCAGGATGAAATCCATATTCGCGAGGACGCCGAAGCAGCGGTCTCCGCCGAACTCGGACTCGAGCTGGTTCCCGAGATAGGTGGTCTGGTCATCGAGGAATTTTGCGGTCATGCCGCTCGGGAGCCGGAAGGCGAGATTGACATAGCTGCCGACCAGCGCGTTGAGCGTTTCCACCTTGGGCATGCCTTCAATAGCCAGCGCATTGATCTCCCCGATGAGCTGCTGTTTGAACGCCTCGAACTCGCCGTTGTCGCCGAGTTCGTCGAACCGTTTCCAGTAGTCCAGGGTGGGCAGCAGCTGTTCCATATAGGCCCTCGCCTGTTCTTCCGTGATGTTCTCGTTCACCATGTGCGGGACGCAGACATCGATCAGGTTGTCCATGCTGCTGTAGGTGTAGGTCCCGTCGGCATAGCACCACTTGCAATAGTCCTCGTTGAGGGAACCGTCTTTCTCTCTGCTGATGATCTCGTCTTCCAGCGGCATGCCGCAGCACTGGCAGACCAGCTTGTGCGGCGAGCCCAGCAGGGTGTTGATGGATACGTTGAACAGATTCGACAGCTGTTTCAGTGTCTCGGTGTTCGGCACCGTCTCTCCGTTCTCCCAGCGCGAGACCGCCTGGCGGGTCACGAAGACCTTTTCCGCCAGCTCGTCCTGCGACAGGCCGTTCTTTGTTCTGAGTTCATACAATACTTCTTTTGTGCCCATAGAGATCCCTCCTTGATTTCATTATAGTACGAAGATCTCCCGGACACACGCAACTGTTCGTTGCGGTCTCCCGCTCCGTCACCGCTTCATGCGTTTCCGGTAGCGGAGCATGTTCGGGAAGTCGAAGACGTTGTTGAGGACAGCCGAGCCGTAGAACCGGATGTTCGTCAGGATGACGTCTCCGAGCGCCATGTACTTCTCATGTTTGTCCTGCTGCTTCCGGAGCATGGCCAGGTGTTCTTCCGGCGTGAGGTGCATCGCCTC
>Ga0326514_10003402_pt1 | contig 10127 bp, 6 predicted proteins | sample 3_2548_0518_D_FD_203653 | JGI IMG/M metagenome (GOLD analysis project Ga0326514, IMG submission 203653) | Bovine rumen microbial communities from UC Davis, California, United States - 3_2548_0518 | ecosystem: Host-associated > Mammals > Digestive system > Stomach > Rumen | place: USA: California... | reverse complement strand
ACCCATGTCGAACTCGAGGATGCCGCCCTGCATGAGCTGCTGGTGGGTGAGATAGGCTTGGGTGAGGGTTTTGCCATTGAGGCGGACAGCCTGCACGTAGCGGTTGGCATCGCTCACCTTGGGGGCCTTGATTTCGAGGGTTTGGCCGTTGGCGAGGGTGACCTTGAGGTAGGGGAGGTAGGGGGCGCCGAGGACGTACTGGCCGCTGGCGGGGCAGACGGGATAGAAGCCCATGGCGGAAAAGATGTACCAGGCGGACATCTGGCCGCAGTCGTCGTTGCCGCAGAGGCCGTCGATGTGGTTGCGGTACATGCGGTTCATGATTTCGCGCACCCAGTACTGGGTTTTCCAGGGTTGGGAGGTCCACATATAGAGGTAGGGGATGTGGTGGGAGGGCTCGTTGCCGTGGACGTAGCCGCCCAGCATGCCCTCGCGGGTGACGTCTTCGGTTTGGGCAAAGAACTGGTCGGGTACATGCATGGTGAAGAGGGTGTCCAACTTGGCAAGGAAGGCTTTGTCGCCGCCCATGAGGCGCATGAGGCCTTTGACGTCGTGGGGTACATAGAAGCTGTAGTTCCAGGCGTTGCCTTCGATGAGGCCTTCGCCGCTGGTGGAGAGGAGGCTGTAGGGGGTTTTCCAGCTGCCGTCGGCCAGACGGGCGCGGACGAAGCCGAGCTGGGGATGGAAGACATTCTGGTAGCTGAGGGCGCGGCGGCGGTAGGCTTCGATGTCGGCGGCGGGTGCTTGCTGTTGCCGGAGGGTGTTGTAGATGCACCAATCTTCGTAGGCGTTTTCGAGAGTGACGGAGGTGGCGGAGGGGTTGAGTTCGAAGGGGACGTAGCCGAGGCGTATGTAAGTGTCGGTGTTGCTGTAGTAGGGGCAGTTGGCGGAGTGCTTCATGGCCTCAAGGAGGCGGGAGGGCGAGATGCCGCCGGTGAAGCCCTTGCTGAGAGCGTCGGCGAGGACAGAGACCCCGTGGTAGCCTATCATGCACCAGTTCTCGCTGCCGGCATGGCTCCAGACGGGGAGCATGCGATGGGGGCTCTGCTCGAAGTGGCGGTAGAAGCTGGCGACGATGTTGTTGGTGAGGGTGCCGTCGAGGAGGGTGAGGAGGGGATGGAAGGCGCGGTAGGTGTCCCACACGGAGAAGACGGAGTAGTTGGTGCTGCGGCCGGAGGTGGTGTGCACCTCTTGGTCGATACCGCGGTAGTGGCCGTCGGCATCCATGTAGAGGGAGGGGTTGATGAGGGTGTGGTAGAGAGAGGTGAAGAAGACGGCCTTGGCGTCGTCGGTGCCTTGGACGCTGAAACGGTTGAGATGTTGGTTCCAGGCCTGCTCGTTGTACTGACGGAGGCAGTCGAAGTAGTGGCCTTCGGCGCAGTCCTGGGCATGGAGGCCTATGTCGTGCATGAGGTTGTCGGCGGCGGCTTGGGCGCTGGTGGCAGAGAGGGCTACGAGGACTTCGAGCTGCGGGTCGCCCTGGTCGTCGAATTCGAACCAGGTGACCAGCTTGCGGCCACCCATTTCGGGAAAGTCGTGCTCGGTGTCGAAACGGCCCCAGAAGCCGTTGTAGGGGCGGGGGCCGAAGTCGTGGCAGCCATAGTGGCGGATGGGTTTGTTGACATAGATGGCGAAGTAGGTGTAGTTGGTGCGGCTCCAGCCGTTGGTGATGCGGTAGCCGGAGATGATCTGGCGGGGGGTGCGGTTGGGGTCGATGACGACGTTGCATTGTGCCCAGAGCACTTTGCCGTCGTAGTTGTAGAGGCCGTGGCTGAGGTCGAGGAGTAGTTTCTGCTCAGCCCCACGGGGGAAGGTGTAGCGGTGGACGCCGCAGTGTTCGGTGGCGGTGAGTTCGCATTCAATCTTGCTGTCGTCGAGGGTGACGGAATAGTAGCCGGGGCGGGCAAATTCGGTGGCATGACTGAACCGCTGGCGGTAGCCGCCGTCGGGGTTCTGGCGGGTGCCGGGGCGGAGCTGGGTGGCGCCGCTATAGGGCATTAGAAGCAAGTCACCGAGGTCGCTGTGACCGGTGCCGGAGAAATGGGTGTGGCTGAAGCCTACGATGGTGTTATCGGCGTACTGGTATCCGGCGCAGTAGTCGTAAGCACGTGGCTGATAGACACCGCGCACGTTGTGGGGGATGGTGTCGGTGTCGGGGCTGAGCTGCACCGAGCCGTAGGGGAAGCAGGCACCGGGGAAGGTGTGGCCCATGCCGTTGGTGCCGATGAAGACGTTGACGTAGGTGGCGTTGGTCTTAGGCGAAACAACGTGCGACCTGTTTTGCCCTTGTACCATAGTGGTGAGGGCCGAGAGAAGGACGAGGAGAAGGGTTGTTCTTTTCATAGGGTATGGGGGGTAAAGGTTGTTCGAAAAAAAGGGGATTAGTGATAGGGAGGTTTGGATGCTGGGGATTGTTAGTTGACAGGGTAGACTCCTAAGAATGTGTTGCTGGCGGGGGCGTAGTGGACGAGGCAGTGGGTTTGGTTTTGGAGGCTGCGGTAGGTGGCTTGGTCTATGAGGTAGACGAGGTTGCCGGCTTTCACGCCGTAGCCAGCATGGTAGTTAGACATGCGGTGGAAGTCAGGGGCAATGAGGCGGGCGGTGTCAGACACTTGGGGGTTGAGCATCAGCTCTTGGATTTCTTTTTGGTAGATGTGTTTCCGCCCCCTGGCGAGGTCGATGTTGTACTTGAGGTTGATGAGTCGGCTGGTGACCACTCCAACAACAAAGAGGACGGCGGAAATGTAGACAATGGATCTAAAGTAGGTGATAAAAATCAAGAGGATGAGAGAAAGACCGGTGAAGATGTAGAGGAAAGTGTTGCCAAGGCGTTTCTCCTGCTTGATGAGCTGACGGTCGGTAGGGGTGAGGGGGCTTGCCTGATAATCCATAATATTCTTTGTCTTAGTGTTTTATATGCAATATATGTGGTTGATACGGGGTTTGTTTATCCTTTGCAAATATAGAAAAAAATATGGGATTGGAAAAAGTTTTGTATTTTTGCGGATTGAAAAACAATTTCGAGATCTGGAGTTCTAAGAATGATGAGAAAATGTATACTCATATTAGCCATGCTTTTGCCGACATGGGTGGGTGCGCAGGAGCAGCCTTGGGTACGCTGGTGGTGGAACGGCGACAAGGTGGACACCGCAGAGTTGAAACGCGAGCTGCAGGTGCTGAAGGAGGCAGGCATCGGCGGCGTGGAAATCAACCCTATCGAGTTCCCGGCCAAGCGGTGCGACTCGTTAGGTATACGCTCGCTCACCTGGCTCAGCGACGAGTGGCTGGATGCGTTGGCCGCCACCCTGCGCGAGGCCAAGCGGCTGGGCATGGGCTGCGACCTGCTGGTGGGCAGCGGATGGCCCTTCGGCATGGAAAGCCTCCCGATGAACGAGCGGGCACAGGTGATGCTCACTTACGCCACCCCGGTGGACTGGTCCGCCAACGGCGCCAACGAGCCTTTCGTCATCACACGGCAGCAGATTTTCGATGCCGTCGACCCCAAGGTGACGGTGCCCAACGAGGAGCGCCAGTTCGAACTGGTAGATCTCTTTCTTGTGCCCGACTCGGTATACAGTATCTATCAGCGCAACGAGCTCTATCTCCAAGGCGATACTATCAAAATCTATCCCATTAGCCAGATTGCCACCGGTTGGCATTCCTCGCCCACAGGCAGATATATGCTTTATGCCTTGGTGCGGTGCACTTCGTTTGCCAGCGTCATCAACGGTGCCCCGGGGGCTTCGGGTCCTATTCTCGACCACATGAACAAGGCTGCCGTGCGGCATTTCCTCGACTACATGCGTCAGCGGTTGGAGGGGCGTTTGGGTTCCATGAGCCGATGGCTGCACGCTTACTTCGTCGACAGCATGGAGCTGGAGGGGAGCAACTGGACCGGTGACTTTGCCGAGGAGTTCCGTCGTCGAAACGGCTACGACATCATGCCGTGGCTGCCTTTCGTCATGTTCAAGACCGGGCGGCTGGGCGAAGTGGTCAGCTATGAATATGGTGCCAAGCAGTCGCTGGCCTTCAAACGTCGGGTACAGACTGTGCGCCTCCATTTCGAGCGTACCAAAGCAGAGCTCCTCTACGAGCGGTTCACTACCGTCTTTGCCGACTGGTGCAAAGCGCAAGGGGTGCTCTCGCGCGGACAGGCCTACGGGCGCGGATTCTTCCCGCTGCTGAGTTCCACGGCCTACGACATTCCCGAGGGCGAGAGCTGGACCACAAATTACCTGCGCCACCGCATCGGCGAGGAGATGCCCGATGGCGACTACCGCCGCGGTCGCGCCTATACCATGATCAACAAGTATGTCTCATCCGCTGCCCACTACAGCGGCCGCCGTGTTGTCAGCGCCGAGGAGATGACCAACACCTACCGCATGTTCGAGACCACGCTGGAACTCCTCAAGCTGGGTAGCGACATGAGCGCCATCAGCGGTACCACCCACTCTGTGTGGCACGGATTCAACTACTCGCCCCCGCAGGCGGGATTGCCCGGATGGGTGCAATACGGCAGCTATCTGAGTGAACGGAACACGTGGTGGCCCTACTTCCACCTCCTCAACGAGTACCGCAGCCGCATGAGCACCATACTGCAAAACGCCGACATGCAGACACCCATTGCCATCCTTGCACCCACAGAACAGATGTGGGGTGAAATAGGAGTGCAAACCGAGCCTTTCCCAAACTACCCCAAAGGCAGCGGCTACGACATCACTCCCTTGCTCTGGGAGGCGATACACAAGAACGGCTCCGGCGCCGACATCGTCAGGTTCGACTGGCTGCTGGACACAACGGCCAGTGGCGAGTTGCGCTACAAGGCAGTCTTCCTGCCCCGTATGGAATACCTCGAAGGCGAAGATATCCGTTGGCTGCTCTCCTATGTCGATCGTGGAGGACGTGTCTTCTGCATCGGCACACAACTTGCCCGCGGCGACCGTTTCATCCTTCTGCCAGAACCCGATAGCAACCGCTATCTTGAATGGTACGCCGATGTGCAGCGGCGCCATAACCTCCCCCACGCCGTAACGATTGAGGACCCCAACCGCTACCTGCTGCAGAACCACTACTGCAACGACCAAGGCGACGACATCTTCCTCTTCGTCAATGCCTGCCTCCATTGCGCAGCCAGCTCTACCATCGTATTCCCCCAAGAGGTTTACCAGCACCGCACGGCCTGGGTTTACAATGCCGTTACCAACCAGAAACAGCTGCTCTCACTCGAAAATGGCTTCGCTTGGCTTTACCTCCCGCCAGCCGAAAGCCTTTTCATCATGTTTGAAAAACCCGATGCCCAAGCGGCTGCCCACGCCTCTTTATGGGCTCCCGCCTACCACGAAGGGCAGCACTATCGCCCCATTTGTACCCACTGGCAAGTCTCGCTGCATCATGCCATAGAGGGCTGGACGCGCGACACTGTCATGGCCGACCTTTGCGACTTACGCGAAACCCAGTTTAAGGACTTTGCGGGCACGGTCACCTATACTGCCCACCTTCCTTTCGACAGCCTCGGCCCCGACCCCATCTTCGACCTCGGTGAGGTATACGACATCTGCGAGCTGATAGTCAACGGCGAAAGTTGCGGCGTGAAATGGTATGGCGAACGGATATATGAAAATGTCGCCCCCCATCTGCGCCCCGGCGACAACACCATAGCGGTAAAAGTCACTACCACCCTCAACAACTATATCCACACCCTCACTGGCAACGGCGTGGTGCAGCACTTCGTTCTTAAACGCAATGTCCTCACGACTCCGGCCGGCCTCGTAGGACCGGTCTCGATCTTTTGACGGCCACCCCAAATTGGATGGGAATAGCTCGTCACTTTTTACACAAAAACAAGCTGTGAACAAGCACAAAAGCATGGGCATTGAGGCGATGATGAGCACATCACCCGGTGTGAGCGGAGGCAATTTACGAATGGAGGGTTTGTGGTTCGAAAAAAATGTGTACTTTTGCCTATTGATTTTCAGTTGGTTTTGAATGCGTAATTCAATTATTATGGTTATGGAATTGATTGGAAAGAAGAGAATTACATTGGTTGTAATGCTGCTTATGGCGGTGAGGGGTGCCTGTGGGCAGGGTCTGTTTGTGACCGACTTTGGAGCCAAAGGTGACGGGGTGACGCTCTGCACCCGCAGCCTGCAGGCGGCCATCGACAGCGCCCATGCGGCCTACGAAAGGAGCGGGCAGGGACAGACGGTGATTTTTCCACCGGGCAGGTTTGTGAGCGGAAGCCTCTACTTGAAGAGCGGCGTAACCCTGCAGCTGAGCGAAGGAGCCACCCTGCTGGGGTCGCTCAATCCCTTCGACTATGTGAAGGACCCCTATTGCCGATGGACGGCTCTGCTGTTTGCAGTGCGCCAGCACGACATTGCCGTCAGAGGCAGGGGCACCATTGACGGCCGCGGCTGGGAGGTGGCCAACCAGCTGGTGGAGTATGTTCACGCCGGCCTGGTGAGTGACCCGCTGAAGTATGACCGCCCCAACGAGGGCAACCGCCCGGAGAATATTCATTTCCGCGAGTGCGAGAACGTCACCGTCAGCGGCATCACCCTGCGCAATCCCGCCAGCTGGAACCAGCAATACGACCAATGCCGCAATCTGCTGATAGAGGACCAGACGGTGGACAGCAAGAACTATTGGAACAACGACGGAGTGGACATAGTGGATTGCAGCGACGTGGTGATACGCAACTGCAACATGGATGCGGCCGACGATGTCTTCTGCTTTAAGAGCCACAGCGTTGACGGTGTGTGTCAGAACGTGGTGGTGGAGAACTGCGTGGGCCGTTCGTCGGCCAACGGCATTAAGTTCGGCACCATGACGCGCGGTCGGTTCCGCCACTTCCGCTTTTTCAATATCGTCATCCGCGACACCTATCGCAGCGCCATCACCATTGCCAGCGTGGACGGAGCCACGGTGGAGGACGTGGTGGTGGACGGTCTGCGGGCACTGCACACGGGCAATCCCATCTTTCTGCGGCTGGGTGAGCGGCGCACTGGTAAGGGCGAACCCTGCCTGAAGGACATCACCTTGCGCAATATTTATGTGGAGGTGCCGTCGGAGAAACCCGACGCGGGTTACAGCTACGAAGGACCTGTGGAGGACTTGCCCCGTAATATTTCGCCCTCCAGCATCGTAGGCACACCGAATCGCCGTATACAGAACGTGCTTCTGGAGAATGTGGAATTGGTATACCCCGGCCATGCCGACAGCACCTATGCCTATCGCAGCACTGCGCCTGAGGCGTTGGCTACCATCCCCGAATGGGAACGACGGTATCCGGAATTCTCCATGTGGAAGGAACTGCCCGCTTGGGGATTCTATTTGCGCCATGCCGACAATATCACCCTGCGCAATGTCACGCTCAGGGTGGGAGAGGAGGACTACCGCCCGGCCATCGTGGCCGACGATGTGGAGAACCTTGTCCTGGACAACGCAGTGGTTGTGGGTTCCATCAGTCCCGAAGTGGTGGCCAACAACTGCCGACGCCTGAAGTGGGACAAGAAGGCCATACAGGTGCGGCAGCAAAGGTCGAAAACGAAGGTAGAATCAGATCCCGCGCAGACCTCTTCGGATATTATATTGGCACATGACAACGCCTCGCCTTGCACCGATGGTAAGACGCTATACAAGGCTTCACTTTTCGGCTGCAAAAGCAATGGTATCATCCTCAACACCAATTCGATACAGAAGGCTGTCGACTATATTGCCGCCCATGGTGGGGGAACGCTGGTCTTTGAGGTGGGACGTTACCTTACGGGCAGCATCCGCCTGCGCGACGGGGTGAACATCCAGCTCAACGAGGGAGCCTTGCTGGTAGGGTCGGCCAACCGCTACGATTATGACGACCCGTCGGCTCCCGCCCTGCTAATTGCCCCCAAAGAGGGCAGCATGGGCTTGTGTGGCTTGGGGAGGCTGGTGCTCGGCGAGGGTGTAAGCCCTTGGGATACCGCTGAGGGCATTGATTGCTACTTGGCACAATAAATAGCACGTATTGTCGTTATAGAGTCAATAATCACTACAAAAAAACTCTGATATGACCAAACACTCAACTATCTTTATCGGCGCAAGGGTTTCGGCCCTTTTGTTGCTGGCCATGTTACTCATGCCGGGCAGCATGACGGCCCAAGGCTACAAATACTATAGAGGGTTTTTCGACGCGGGCTTGGGATGGGTGCCCACAGGAGCCGGCTACGGCAGTTCCCATTTCAGCACCGGAACACTCACTACTACCCACGGCTATTATGTGGGCGACCACACTTTTGTAGGCATCGGAGCCGGAATCAGCTTCGACGAGGAGGTGTTGACGCTGCCCCTCTATCTGGACGTGCGCTACAATCTAAGTTTCACTTCTGAGCTGACTCCCACTTTTGAGTTGCGGGCAGGACCTTACTTTGACCTGTACCAAGGCGAACGTGCTTCGTTTTATGGCGATGCGGCGGCAGGTGTGCGCTGGGCATTGGGCGGCCGCACGGCGTTAAACCTTATGCTGAACCTTTCCTATTACCAGGGTTTCCAGATATTGGGCTTTTTCTATTCCCCTTATACCGATTTCTATTTGCTCGATGTACCGCTTACGCTGGGTGTGCGGCTGGGCGTGGAATGGTAGGAGGCAGCGCTGACGGCATCTGCTTTTTCTCTCCCTTGCCTGTCCCATAAGCCTCTGCGGAGCAGGCAAATCGGTTGCGCGGCATTACTTAAGAATAACTATAAATAGTTGAATTGTAGTTATTTATATATAAATACTTGAACGGTTGGTAAAATATTTTTGTACGTATTCAAAAAATATCGTAATTTTGCACCGCTTTTTGTAGCATAAACTGACGTTGCTATGTTTGATTATGAGACCACTGTTGCAGAGATCGAACTGAAGGTTCGCAAACTGATGGAAGAGAACGACCGTCTGCGCGCTTCGGAGGAGAGTCTGGCACGGCAATGCGCAGAGCTACAAGGGCAGATAGATAACAATAATTTAGTAATTAACAATTTAAAAGAACAAAACAATATACTTAAACTCGGGAACACGCTAACACGCAAGGGCGATTCTGCAGAGATAAAACTTAGGATTAACCAACTGATACGAAGCATAGATAAAAGTTTGTCATTAATCAACAAATCGGAATAACTAAGCACATAGAATTATAGACAGAACAGATGAACGAGCTACCGGCAACAGTATATATACTGGACAGACCCTACAAACTGAAGGTCAGGCCTGACGACGAGCACTTCCTGCGCAAAGCCGCCGAGACCATAGACTCTCAGGCACGGAGCTACGGCAAGATGTATGCCTATAACGACCGCCAAGATTTGTTGGCAATGGTGGCGCTGACGCAGATTACCCAGCTGCTGGAACTGCAGGATCGCCTGCAGTATAAGGACACCAAGCTGGCCTCGCGTCTCACCGACATAAACGAACTGCTTGACACTAAAGTTGTACTGTAACGAGGTTCCAGACGGGCGGCAGATGCCAAAGCCCCCGACGGCGACCAGATATACGCGATAAGGAATATCCTGCATTTGACCCAAAACAGTTTGTAAACTCAACACCATTTACAAACCGAGTAAGCTCAGGGGTGGGTAGGTTGTATGGCTGAGACACCCGGCACTCAAATCCTAAAAGTTCAGAGTTTACCATAACTCCCGGAGGGTGAAGTGCAGGATTATTTTTAAAGAGCGCTCTGTTGACAGAAAACCCCATTGCGTAGCAGCTGTACCCACAAAAACACATCTACCACACATGAACATAATAATAGGAATTATTATCGGAATCGTCGTAGGCGCAGTTGCGGGCTTTGTCACAGCCTCCAAGATAGAGAACAACAAGCTGCTGGCCAAGGGCGAAAAAATGATTGAACGAGGCAACGAGGTACTGAAAGACGCCGAAGAGAAAGGCGAGATAATAAAGAAGGATAAGATCCTACAGGCCAAGGAAAAGTTCATCCAAATGAAGAGCGAGCACGAGAAGCAGGTGAACGAACGCAACGCCGCTCTTCGCGAGCAGGAGAGCAAACTGAAACAGCGCGAGAACACCCTCAACCAGAAGGTGGGCGACCTGCAGAAGAAGAGCGAGGAACTGAAACAGGTAAGCGAGAACCTTAACAATCAGATAGAGGTGC
>Ga0326514_10003401_pt1 | contig 10129 bp, 6 predicted proteins | sample 3_2548_0518_D_FD_203653 | JGI IMG/M metagenome (GOLD analysis project Ga0326514, IMG submission 203653) | Bovine rumen microbial communities from UC Davis, California, United States - 3_2548_0518 | ecosystem: Host-associated > Mammals > Digestive system > Stomach > Rumen | place: USA: California... | reverse complement strand
GAGTCGTCTGCTCTGACCTACTGAGCTAAGGGGCCGATACTAGATAACAATGATTAAGTGGTGCCCAAGGTCGGAGTCGAACCGACACGGAGGGTTAAATTCCGACGGATTTTAAGTCCGTTATGTATACCTATTTCATCACTTGGGCATAATAAGGCTAAAACTATAATTAATAGATTAGCCTATCTCTTTTATCATCTACACTAAATTATAGTGTATCGTATATATTTTTTTATTTTAAGAACCATTATAACTATCAATTAGTTTCATCGTTAAATATACCTAATCTAACATCTACAGGAACACCGTATAGTATATTATACGTGTTGTCTATAAGCTGTAAAAATTCAACTAGTACAGTTGAGCCATTAAGATTAGGAGAAGTAGATATAATACTCCATATTGTACCATACTCTTCAACTTCTATAGGATTAGCTATTAACTGTTGCCCAGTAGAAGTATCACGTATATTGAAATGCGTAGGAATAGGTGCTTCTGTTTCTGTTCTAGTATCGAAGAATGGTCTAGCTTTACGATAGAAACTTTCTATAAAAGCATCTTGATTCTGAAATACACTTGTAGGGATAAAATACTGATCTCTAGTAACATCGTAACGAATAATTGGTCTTCTTGATAGACTACCATCACTACCATAAATTATAGATGTATTATTATTATCTCTTAATGTGTATCTTTCAAACATAGATGGATTATTAACTGTTATATATACAACCTGAGTACCTGGTAAAGGATCAGTTGTATTTAATACTTCTTGTAAATCATAGTTAATAATTACTTTCTGTTCTGTACCCCATTTAGTTTGACTACCGTCAAAAGACCAGTCTGAATCCAATGTAATATAATCAGATATTTCATATACTGCATTTCTATCATCTGTGTATAAGAAATAGCGTAGTTCCCATTTATTTGTACCACCGTTAAATACCGGTATCACTGATATTTTAACACTATAGTTATCTCTATCTTTAAGAACTACTATTTTCTTAGTACATGTCAAGAATCTAGTATTACCTACATTTTCATTACCAATAGCTGATTCTCTATGATTGAGGAAGTACTTAATGATAATAGATTGACTATAACCAGGGTATGATGGTACAAAATATTCTAACCCATAAATAAAACATTGTGAATTATCTATGTTTAAATATAATTTACTACCATCTGCATATGTTAAATATGGTCGTATATCTAAATGTTTAGGGTCTTGTCTTTCTTTAACATAGAAATCATCACCAACCATTTGTAAACATTCAGCATCTAGTCCAACTATTGGATTCGTGTGTGACTGTAAATCATTTAACCATACACCGTTACGTACATAGATAGTTAGTTCTGCTGCTAAATTACCTAGATTATTATACACTCTAAGCAGTATAGGTTCGCCTTCTTTTAAATCAGTTGTAGTATGACAATTAGTAGGGAATTTATATGCTTGATATTCTGCACCTATAGGTGACATAGGTACACGACTAGAAATAAATGTATCAGTATTATCAAAATACATTGAAATTATTTCTTCATGACCCTCTTCATCAAAACGAACTAATTGATATTCTTTAAGGTTATTACCGTAGAATAATACTTTAGCATCTACCACTAGTTTATACGGGGATACTCTAGTGTCTTGATATAAACAATACTTATCATTACCGTAACTAACTAAATTAACTTCTGTATCTGTACTATCTGTCTTAACAATATTAATAGGTTTTAATGTTACTTTATAAGTATTCTCATTACGAGTAGCTACATACCAAACACTACCATCTTCTTTAATTACAATTGAGTAAAGAGATGGAAAGTATTTTCCTGATTGTGGATTATCCGGATCAAATATATCAGAATAAGCATAACTATCAGGTTTTCGGTTATTGTAAATGATAAGTGTTGTACCATTTACGTTAATACGCTGTGATATTGGTTCACTCATTTTCGTATACAACCTCCATGGTTGGATCTAAATTCTTAGGCATATATGTCTTAACATATAAATCTATTACCGGTTTAATAGCAGTATCTATTTCGTAATTAATGTATTGTGGATAATAGTCTAAGAAACGTTGATCATTGTTAGATTTAAATACCAAATCCATACTTCTTAAATATAAATAAGGTCTAATAACTGAATTCATTCTGTTAATATCTGGATCATATACAACTTCTATTTTACCAGTTAATATATCCTGAATAAAGTTATTAAGAAATGTAGAATATATTCGATGTTTATTTTCTAATATTAAAACATCAGGATCTGTAGGTTTCTTATTAGCAAAATATCTATTAAGTAAAGCTATACGATTAGTATCTTTAGATTTGTTATATCTATTAAGAAAATCATGTATAACTTTAGGTACTACTGTTTTTATTTCAAATACACTACCTTCAGAATATTTACCTACAGGTACAGATGTATAGGTTTTATTATATTCAGCACTACGTTCTAACTTACCATCAACGTGTATAGTAGTTAAACGATTGTATACTAGGTTAATAGGAGTTTCATCATACAGCTTATCCTGTATAGAAAAACCTACACTACTATCTTCAGTATCAGCTACACTATATACAACAGTTAAAGTATCATCTTCCCCTTCAATAAAACTATCCATAGTTTGTATAACTAATTCAGATACAGCTAAATTACCTTCTGCATCATTAATTTCATTTACAAAATAATCTATACCTGGTACTAAGTAATTTCTATTTAAGTATACGTTAAGACTCTTATATCCTAAAATAGGTATAGTATCATCTTCTGTCTCAGTTACAATAGTATTTATAGGTATAGCTATAGTTTTACCAGAATCAGTATATTTGCTTAGGTGATATGTTTTAATATAGCTAGCATTACTGTTTTCTATTATAAATGTTTTACCGATAACTGCATCATTAAAAGTAATGTTAGTAGTACCATTACTGTTAGTAGTTAAAGTATATACATTACTTAATCTTTGACAAAGTTTATAAGCTGTATTTGATTTATTGTTAATACCTCTTACTGTATCTATAGACGTAACTTCATATACTGCTGGATTATTATACGTTAATGTATAAGTTAATTTACTTCTAGTTGGTTGCACTTTGTAAGTAAAATTATTTTCTGTTAAATTGAAAATAACACTTATCTTATCACCTTGCTTAATGTATATATCTCTAGATATAGTTATTTTACAAGTATTGCTTTCAGGTGTTGATGTATACGTATAATACCTATTAAGTAACATACTACCGTTAATATACACAATAGGTAAAACATCTAATCCTAAGAACATAAGAGGTAAATTATAAGTTATACTTCCTGTATACCCATCAGTAACAATTGTATCAGTAATTCTTGTACATAGAAGATTAACTACATTGTAATAACCAAATGTGTCTATATATTCAGTTATATTTTCTGTAGTAGCGAATTGCTCAGGAGTATCAAACATCATCTTAACATAGTTAGATGATTCTAAATTTTCTGCTTTCCAGAAAGGTAAATAATCTGGCCCTTTGCCTGTTAATATATTAACTATATCTTCATCGCTATGTATATCAGCATAAAGTAAATCTATATACTCAGCATTAGGTATAAGTACATTATCTTTATCATGTTTACGTAATACAATATGTATGCTTACGTTTTGTGTATTAAGATAATCTCTATATGCATCAATAATAAATAATGGTATACCCATATCGTTGTGGGTAACTTGACTTACTGTTCTTCCGGTAGAAGTAACTCTGTGTAAATATAAACCAAAAGTAGGATTATCTTCATTTCTAATAAATATATCACAAGTATTATGTGTGATTACATCATTATTAGGATTAATTTCCTTAGGTATATGAATTAACTGTTTCCATACACTATCTTTAGTACTTAGAAATACAGGATCTTCAGATGTATTACCTATCTTTATATCAACTTTACCTATAATGTTTTTATCGACGATATAGTCATACCACACACCATAATCGGTTATAGGTACGATACCATTAGTTATCTCTATACCGTTTTTAAAAACAGTTAGTTGAGTATCATCTTGTATGCTGGTTAATCTAATAAATCGTTCTACTTTTTCCTGCATATCTCGTATAGCATTTCTACTATCTACATACAAACTAAGTACTTTAACATCATTAGGAACATCACTATCGTAATAAATAGTTAGATATAACTTATTAATTAAATTTATATTACCGTAAAGGTTAAAAGCTCTTTTCTTTACAGCTATAAATATAATTGATTTAGCATAGTTGTATCTAAGGTATACACTACCCTTAGGTAGCATTACTCCATTAACTATATATGCATGTATAAGTGTATTAAAATCATTACAAATAGTTGCAGTATCGTACCATTTACGTTTATCTAGATTAAGACCGATATTTGTATCTGAATATTTCATATACCATACAAAATAAGGTTCATCAGTAGTAGGGAGATAGATAGTAGAATCTATAGCTTGAAAGCTACCGCTTACTGAACTAGTCTTAACAAGTTGCGGGTGTATGTTTATACGGTATTCAGATGCAGGTTCATTCCAGACATTGTCAAATAGGTACTGATTAATTATGTTGCAACACAGTTGATCTCTAGCTTCAGTATCCATAGTCTATTTAACCTCTATTTACGTTAAATAATGTATCATAACTCATAATTTGTGCTAAGAATTTACTTCTACCTTCATTAGCTAATCGCATACTGTTTAACTGATAAACAATAGGTATCTTATTACCTGATAAAGATAACATTAATATATATACCCAGTATGGTGGATATTCTAATGCTAATGATGTTGTAATAGTATCAGGTCCTAGATTACATGCTAAAGTGTATAATGAACGTAAATTAAAATTACGTAATCTTTCAGGACCTAACTCAGAAATGAGATTACATGTAGATTCTAATGTTAGTCCTTTTCTAGATTCATGTTCGCATGATTTAGATAATTGTGTTAATTCTACTCTACTACCTACGAAAGTACATCTTCCGAATAAAGTTGGGAAAACAGGATCACCATCGTCACTGTCTAATAGCTGTGACATGAATAATGCTAATATTCCCATAACTTGCATAGTTTCAGGTATAGATAGATTATAATATCTGGCTATCACTGAAGATAAAATCATGCTATAGGTTCTAACGGTGAATTCACCGAGATATGGGTTAAGCCAACCATCCGTACTATCGTCGTATGACGCAACTAATAAACCTCTATTAAACTGGTTAATAAAGCTATCTATAGATGTAACGGAAAATCTGCTTGTAGCTCTATCTCGTTTAATGAATCCAGATACATTAACTAATATCTTGTTATTTATTTCATTAAAAGAACGAGTTATTGAATTTGTATCAAGCTGTTTTAGATCTAGTGATATAAGTGTTTGGGCTAGCAATTCAGGTATAGAACTATCTGATTCTAGTAAGTAAAGTGATGCGAAGTTATTGAGTCCTTTAACATTTAATATATGGTCAAAGAACTCTGCCATGGGGGTTTTAAGAATAACTCGTATGTTCTGAGCCATTTCTGCAACTACTCCATACGGAAGTATTGCGTCTCGGTTCTCAACGAGATATTTTAGAGCACGAGGTGTTTGTCCAATTATCCCTGTAGATTTGACAAACCCTAGGTCAAAAAACTTTCTCTTCATATTGCTTTTACTCCAAAAATATAGTCATTGGCCTGTATTATAAGGTCGTTTCTATAGCATATTAAAATCCACTTATAGCTAAAATAATCTATTTTAAGTAACTCTTAAAAGAGGATAACCATGGCAAAAGTTTATACATACCCACATTGGGAAATTAATGTAATCGATAATTCGATTTACACTCCGCTAGCTCGTGAGACTTTACCATTGTTCCGCCCAATATTCTTTATGCGTGCACAATCAGGTTTAACCGGTGTACCACAGTGGTGTAACGATTATACTTCAGCTGTTGCTAAGTATGGTGAAGGTACTTTTGACCAATCAACTAAGTATTTCTCTCGTGAAGCTTTATATCTAAATAATTTATTTGCTCGTCAAGGTGCATTTATTGTTCGTTTAGCTGAAAGCAACACATCTAATACTGGTTCTTTGGTACTTGAGCTTACAGTTAAAAATAAGAAAATTAAACAATATGAAAAAGATGACAACGGTCAGTGGATTTACGAAGTAGACAATAACGGTGACGTTGTTTTTGATGATGCCGGTAATAAAGTACGCGTACCTGTAACTGACGAAAATGGTGCTGAAGTAACTGAAGATGGCTATGAACTTAAGTGGACTGTAAGACCACTTAAACTGGTTGACCCTAATTCAGTTGTTGGTGGTGCTACTGTTGGTAGTGCTACTGTTGGTAGTGATTTCACTCCAGAAACTATAGGTAGTTTAAAACCAGTTACATATGGTACAGGTGAAAACGCATATACCGTATATCCTATTTTAGCAGTTAAAGCTAAATCAGTAGGTGAATATGCTAATGACATCGGCGTTAAGCTGTTTGTAGATATCGAAAACTTAGATGATACCTTAGCTACTAATTTAGGTGCATTACCTTATACTTTCGGTTTAGTTAAGAAGACCTATGGTCAGGATACAGTTTCTGCTGTTAAGACTAACCTTGGTGATAATGTAACTGATTTTGTTGCTAAACCAGATCAAATCGATAGTAGAACTGCTCGTCAGGTATCTTTCGATGATGTTATTGGTAATTACTACGACGATCTTCCTATAGATGTTAAACTTTACAGTGAGAACATTGAAGAAGTTGGTACACTTATTCAGAATGCTGAGATTGATGACGCTACATTAGTATCACCATGGTCAGTTAACTTAGCTGATCCTTACAACATCAATGGTGAACCATACAGTCATGTAGTAATGTCTGAAGATAGTGATGCAGTTGATCTTAACGAAAGTCGTATCCTGTACTTGACTGGCGGTGCTGATGGTAATATTGATGATGCTACTATCGAAACATTAACTAGACAGTATTTGAAAGATTTAGTGTACCCAGAATTATTAGATCAACCTAGATACCCATTCACACACATCGTTGATACTGGCGTATCTATTGATACTAAGTATGCATTTATTAACTTCTTAGGTGTACATGATGCATTTAAGTTAATACTATCCACTCAGAATGCTAATCTAGGTAGATTCAACACCAAAGCAGAAGATCTTTCAACTGGTTCAGCTTTATATGCTAAATGCTTATTACAGCCTGAATCCATTGTTAAAGGAACTGAAGTATGTCGTGCTGAAATTTATCAGCAAGCAGGTTATCTGGCTGCTGGTTTGTATAAAGGAATCGTACCTTCTACTTACGACATCATGAGTAAGAAATCTCTGTATGCATCTACTCAGCGTATTACTGGTATGCCTGCAGGTCTTCCTTCTTCTGAAATTGATGTATTCAAACAGTGGAACTGGACACCTTGTGATGCAGACCTTAAGCAGAAATCTTGGGATAGTGGTTTGAACTACTTCCAGCATTTCGATATGACAGGTATACATTGGCCAGCTATGAGAACTGTATACAGATACGATACTTCTGTATTGTCATCTGCCGCATTTACTGATGCTGTTGTATACACTAAGCATATTGCTAGATACAACTGGTCTAAGTATGCTGGTACCGAACTCGAATTTAGTGCCTTCAAGAACAGAGCAACTAGTGATTTAACTGCTGATTTGGCATATATGCTTAACGGCACATATGGTAGTTCTGTAGAATTCACTCAGTCTGAAGAAGAGGCAAAGATTGGTTACATTTCACATGCTATCATTACTCTAGTAGGTCACCCTCAACAGAGAGTATGGAAGATAGATATTGAATGTAATCGTAGTGGTTATAGCAATTCAGAGGAGTAATTTAAATGACAACAGTTGCTGACGGAGAGTATAAAGGTAAGCAAGGTCCATCGCCATTCATGTCCGATGCTCTTCTAGAAAAAGTAGTTGGTCTAGGATCACATCTACAGGGTACTGTAGCTAATGTGTCCCGTTCAGGTCAGAATGGTACTGGTGTACGTATAACTAAACTTGATGGTGCTACACCACTAGTATTTAATCCAGTTATTCCTGTTGTGTTAACTGTACCTACTATGTGGAATAAATTCCCACAAAAGCAGGAGATATTAAGAGCTCTTATGGAAACTCATGCTAGAAATATTACTGGTATTGACTTCTCATATTCTCTTGAAACATCGCAGGTACAGATAGGGCATGATGGTCAGCAGATGGATGCACCTACTAAGACTACACGTAGTCAGGTTAACCCATCAGCTACATTCACCGAATATACAGGTAACATCATCTACAAGTTCTTCCAGGATTGGATGTTTGATATTCAACATCCTGATACCAATGCTAGTGCTTTACCTGCTATGGGTGTTATGGATGAAAACATGCCTGGCTGGACTATGTCTGCATATTCAATGTCAATGTTATTCATTCAGCCTGACCCTACCGGTCTTCCTGATCGTATCATTGATGCATTTGTTATTTGCAACATGTTCCCTAAAGACATGGGTGAAATCGGGTTCCAGAGACAGTTAGGAACTTCTGAAACAAAAGAACGTTCTATAAACTTTACTGGTATAGTACAACACAACAATAATACCAAGGAATTGGGTATCAGAGTTATGAAGATGTTAGGTTTACACCGCATCAACTACAACAATGCTCTTCCTGGTCTTACTGGTAGTGTTAATCCTAATACTGCTATCCAAGAAGATCTTAAGGGATTAGAAGGTGGCTTACATTGGGAAGCTAATGCTGGTGGAAATAGATCAGCATACGGATTTAGTGCACAAGGACAGATGGGTTCAGCTGATAACTATAAACCTCTAAATAGAGATGCTGAAAAAGTACAAGATAGTATCCGTGCTGGTAATACAAACCTAATCCCATCATCTCCAGCTAATGCGGATAAAGGTAAATCAAAGAGCCTACAATAAAATAAAAAATCTATAACGTTAAACAAAAAATAAAAGGTACCTTCCCTAGTGGAAGGTACCTTATTTCTCATTATTTTTTGTTTCTTACTCTTTAGGCTGTAATAGCAGCAGATATTTGATTTGGTAGTAGTTAGCTACCGTCAAAAGTGCTACTGCACCAAGTAACAGTCCACCTATCCATGTGGTGGTACATGGCACCACCATGGCAATGCTGCTACCGGCCATAGCAGCGACAATGTTGACTATATCGAGTTTGCTGCCCAAGATAGTCAACTCATCGCCGGAATAAGCCCTATTAGTCATTACTTTTCGACTTTGCAAATAGGACTTATCTGCCAGCATACTGATAACGCCGCTAATGATGACGGCATATGGGTATGCGTCACCATATAGCAGTATTACCAACCCGTCCACTACAAAGGTGGTCGAGTTGATCACCAGTACCCAGTATGGATGCTGGGCAGAGTAGTTCAACACTGCTTTGTTGGTGAACATCACACCCAAAGCGAATGCCCCAGCGGTTGCTGCGATTGACTGTACCGAAATACCAGTCTGTCCAATAGCCTGGACAATCCAGGCTGTGAACAGAATGCCAGTAACGGCGCAGAGGCCGCAAATAAAGCGACCTGCGGCTAAGCTGAGGAATAGTCTGGACTTAATATTATCGTTGTTCATTATAAACTCCTTTAAAAACCTAGAACACCAAACTGGTAATATATATATTCATCTGTTTAAACTGCATATTCAAGATAATTATTCATAGATACAAAAAATAACCTAACACCCTTTAAATGGTGTTAGGTTATACTCAAATGAGATATATATCAGTTACTTGGTTTTAGCTATTGCTAAGTTCAATCCACTTTTCTGCTACTTTGATAGCCTCCTCTTTATTAGAAGCATTAAAACTACCAGTATATCCAGATTTATGGATAAATGTAAATGCTCCTAACTCAATCGTAGCATTCTTGGATTTATCTGCACCTCTTAAGAATAATGGTGCAGGACATAATGGTTCCATGGAATTAGCTTCCTTCAATGCAGATGTTATACTCCATTCACCAGGTTTAGATTCAACTAAACAAACCTTAACTTTGTGAATAACATCAATTCTAAGTATTATGTTCTTCCAACTAGGAATAAACTTAGGCAGAACCATAACACCG
>Ga0326514_10003400_pt1 | contig 10129 bp, 11 predicted proteins | sample 3_2548_0518_D_FD_203653 | JGI IMG/M metagenome (GOLD analysis project Ga0326514, IMG submission 203653) | Bovine rumen microbial communities from UC Davis, California, United States - 3_2548_0518 | ecosystem: Host-associated > Mammals > Digestive system > Stomach > Rumen | place: USA... | reverse complement strand
CAGCCCGGTCATTTTCCTTGCCGGATTGTACGGGATGGAGGAAAACATCCCTGTCTTTACTATTCTGACGAGGGAGCCCGGTAAAGACATCGCTTTCATCCACGACCGCATGCCTGTTGTTCTGCCCGGAGACGCGGCAAAACAGTGGGTCAACCCCAACGTTAAGCCGGAAGAAATAATCGGTGCTGCGATAACCGATATGTTTTATGATAAGTTTGGGGAGTGAAAAATGATCTGTACTTGCGTCTACTGCCTTTACACGTTTGAAGCGGATGAGCTTCCTGTTTCATGTCCCGACTGTGGTAAAGGCCCGGTTCGGGAGGCAACCCATGATGAGAAGAAGCAATATAAGGAGAACAAGAACGGCGCTTTTGAGACCACCATGACAACAGAATGACATCATTTTCGCACGATCTTGATAGTTCTGTTGGCCGAGTCCCTCTCATTGGTGAAATCTATACCCCGCGCCTCCAGTTCGGCACGGTGCTCGTTGAGCTTGCGTGTCATCCATTTTGGCGCTATTTCGCCGCCGGTTGCCTCAGCCAGGTTAGTGGCCGTACCTTCCCAATGTGTTTTATCCCCAACCAGGTCAATGATGCGCCCCACGAAGGATGTGTCTTCTGTTTCCTCTGTGATCTGCCAATCGCCGTCGTGAAATTCAAGAGAAAACTCCTCGTCCCCGATATCTCGCCCCGTATATCTGAGGGTTCCCCTACTTTCTGAGCGGCCTTCCCTGGTCAGTATCATCATTGTATCTGCCGCGCCATTCAGCCCGGATGTCCCCAGAATCTCGTCAAAGGGATCCTTGGCCTTCAGTTTCCGTGTATGATGGATAAGAACAATCGCAATCTCATATTGATTTGCGAATTTCTTCAGGGCAACGATATTATTGTAGTCGCACGCATAGGGGGAGTCGTTCATTGACGGGGTTATTATGAATAGGTTGTCAATAATGATCAGCTTGCATTCAGGATTATCTTTAACGTGTTGTTCCAGCTCATCGACCAATCCCTGATCCAGCTTTGGGCATCGAAATATGAAATCCAGCCATCCTGCCGGAGTGGTTCCCTGTAGCTCCACGGCTGCCGACGACAAAGCATCGTAGCGTTTACGAATGCGCTTCTTCGTATCCTCCAGGCAGCAATACAGCGCTTTGCAATGCAGGGTTTTGTATCCCCATAGATTAACGCCTCTGGTTGCGCACAGACATAACTTCAATGCAAGCCAACTCTTGCCGATTTTTTGATGGCCGCAAAGCAGCGTCACTCCCGGCGGCAGTATCTTGTCTACGATATATACGTCCGGTTCCACTGATTCTTTTAGAATCTCAAATTCATTTATTCCAATCGGCATGGTTCTCCTTCGCTCCGTTTCGCTTACCCATCAGAACGCATGTTCTCAACGGAAGATCCATATTTTAAGCTTCCTTTATCCGAGGTCATTCCTAACAGGTGGCTACTACTGCCTGATATGAATCTGTTTATGAAAAGGAGATGTCTGGCTCAATGCCTGGACATCTCCCTCGCCATTTATGATATAACGACTACTATTTTGGCTTAATATGCTTTCTCACGATAATCCTATCTATCGGAACGCCGAGTACCTCAGCAAATATGATGAGATTATCAATAGCTGGAAAAGGATTATCCCGTTACTAATCTTTTCTGTTATACTGTAGTCAGGTCTGCCATTTCATTCGCCATAAACTCGACAAGTTCATCGATATCACCTGTATTAAACATGATCACATCGTCAAGAAAGAAAGCAATCCTATCTCCATGTGCTTCTCCTGAAAACAACATTTTTGTACTACTACCTGGATGCCACCGCATTTCTTCTGCGAGTCTGGATAAAAAGCCATAGCTATTCTCACACACGAAGCTGCCTTCTTCATCTCTCTCTACTCTGTAAGGTTTATGCCTCTTGCTGATCTCGTCTTCTTTCTCAACTTTTACCAGCAAAAATACCCGTCTTTTCAAATTTATCGTTAGCAAAACATACTCTGGGTCGCCTATCGCTTCAAGGCATTCCTTGCTAAAAGTCACTGTGCCAGGACGCTCATAGTCAAATATCATAAGACCATCGCTTTCCGTTGGCAAAACAGGTATTGCGCTGCTTCCCTGGGGCTTCTCTTTGCAAAAATCACTTCGCTTTACAATTTCATATTTGCTTGTATCAATTTCTGAAAGTTTTACAGGGCAGGCCATTGTTTTCTCCTCCATTTTATGTTTGTTATTGAGGTCAACATTTTGACCAGGCAGGAACGTAAGCAGCGTTTTCCTTCAAATCGAAAATAAGAATTCCGTTTTCTACTTTCCCGAAAAACAATCTCTTTTCAGCAGGATTCCAACACATGAGCTGATTAAGTTTTTCAAGAAAGGCTCCGCTTTTTTTCAGTTCCACGGTGCCATTAAATTTCCTCTTCGGTGCATTCCTCAGCATTCTGGCCGCCTCGCAAGATATCCCTGAAACCGCAAAGGTCAATGATTTTTCGTCCAGAATGCAGTGTACGTAGCGCGGATTCTTAATTGCTCTAAGGCATCCTTTGTTGAAAGTAACTCTGCCTTTCCCGGAATAGTCCATAATCATTATCATGCTGTTTCTATCATCATATTTGTCAAGCACCATTCTGAGATGTGTGAAAGGTGCTGTGACCTTTTGCCGACTGTCCACGCTTTCCCTGTCAGGTTCCGCACCCTGAGATATGCCGTCAGATACGGCGTGACTATCAAATCTCAATTCGTTCATCTTTTTCATCCTCATCCACAGCCTCGAGCAATCTCTGTACTAAGGGATCATCAATAGAATGCAGATCATACAGGTGCGTATCCAGTTCAAAATCGTCAGATGTTTTTTTATCGATGATCGCCATAGAGCGAAGGTTTTTAGGTCCTTTGAATCCTTTACGTCCAACATAAAGGCTTACCCACTCGGGGTGTGCGTTGTTGAGAATCGGCGACACCGGCACCTCCGTTATCACGATTTTCGCAAATTCCTCGCTTGCGGTAATTGCTGCTCTGGCCATTTCCCACGTACCAAGACTAACGATCCCCATGCTGTGGATCAACGGGTAGTTTTCTTCGTACGGATAACCCATATCCCTCACAATTGTAACCACGATATACCGTGTCCGCTTGCTGCTGTCATCTACCGCGATTCCGTTCATAAGGACATCCGGATTCTTTACCACCCGGACAAGGGTTTCAAACGGCATCTCTCTCGGAATCAAGCCTCGATAAACACATGTAAGCCGCTCCGACAATTCATCATCAATCCAATCAGGGTTGACCGGGATAAACGATTTTAGCTCTTCAGATCCAGCTCCTTCGCTCACTGGCTTGCACGGCCCGTTTATCAGGTCTGCAAAAAACTGATTGTCTTTCAAAAGTGAAGTTGTTTTTTTCATTTTCGCTCCTTTTCCCACCCACCGCTTCCCTTTTCTTATTATGCTACTGAGTCAAAGACCTCCGGATGCTCCTTTGGATTCACAAGGAACTGATATAGAGTTACATCCTCTTTCTTGCAATCCAGAATCCGCAACAGCGTAAATTGGTGCAGATAGGCGCTAGCCGTTGAAGAACTGTAGTCCAGCGTTGCTACTACCATCTCCAGAGAGAAGCTATCCTCTCCAAATGTCTCATACATTAGCCTTGCACGCCTTTTCTGACCATTATCAAGCATTTCAAAGCACGGTTGGGCATCACATAGGATGTTGCATCGTTCTTTCGATATACGCCTGACTAAGCCCATCTGCTCCGCCAACTTCATGTCTTCCTCCCATCTGTTCCCTTCCCCTGTTTCTTCGTAGTCATGGATCGTGATATACCCCTGCCTCAAATGCCCCAGGAGCATTGTGCCGATCCTTTTGTCCTTCATGGATTGCGAGCCATTGACAAGGTCATTCAGGCAGCGAATCATATTTGCGGAATAATCCGAATCGGACAGCTCTCCACAACTGAAAGTGTACAAAGCATATGTATCGGTCTTCCCTATCGTTTCTATGATTCCTTTCTCCCTGAGTTGGTAGACAGCTTTGTTAACCTTTGTCGCGTCAAATTCAACCATGGGCTCTATGTCTTTTACGGTGAATATGAATTTCCCTTCATCCAGGAATCTTATCAGCACCCTTGCAAAATCCGGCAGTAACCTGGCATTTCTTGAAATAATTGTCATCAGTTTTTCTCTAACTTTTTCGTCGCCGCTCCAGCGGTTTTCACCCCCCTCCGGCGGCTGATTTTCCCCCTCAGCTGCGTCATCATCAAAAAGACTAACGAATCCTTCCGCAGCGAGGCTTTCTTCGATGGCATCACGGGCAGGTTTCGCTTTCTGTCTTGGCCTTTTTGCCGGCGAATTCTGTTTCGTCTTTTCGGCCTTTTCCGCCGGATGATTGAGATCCGGCACATTCGTCGCTATCAACGGTATTCTCGCCATCTCAAGTTCTATCGAACTATTATCTGTATCAGTGTTAAGCTTTCGATGCCGACGTTCATCCACTGCCTGCGCCAGGAGGAGCAGATAATACTCAAGAAAATAGGTCAGATCACCTTCATTTTCTTTGCGCAGGATATTTGCGATTGCGTTATAATATGGATAGCCGTTTTTTGCTACCAGCCCCGACAGGCTGATCTCCCCAAGAAAAGTATACCCAAAGCGGACAAGAATTACCGACGACAGCAGCCGTGCAAGCCTCTCATTTCCTTCCGGGAAGGGTCTTGCTGCCAGAATCCACGCATGCGCAACAGCGGCTTTCATCAGTGGATGAATCAGAGGATCACCAAGATATGTTGTCAGTTCTCTCATACGATCCGGAATATTTATTGCAGGGGGCAGTTCATATGACTCGCCCATCATTGAAGGAATGCTCACCCAATCCGAAGTGCGGTATTCCCTTCCCCCGCCATCCATATTCTGTGTAAGGATGAGCGTAAGCATTTTGATGAATTCCTCATCTACAGGATGGTAAAGATTCGCTGAAGCAAAGCTCAAGGCGCCGCGATTGTTTACTATCATCTGCTCTTCAATATTCCGGGGTTCTTCGCCTCCTTCCAGATACTCCATGGCTGCCTGCATCGTCATTGGTGATCCTTCCACGAAGCTTGTGTAAAACACCTCCTCCAGTGGGGCAATCATCGGCGGCCCATGAAAGAACACTTCGTCATTTGCCATGAGTTCCTTTACAATCGTTTCACTTGCCTCTACCATATGCTCTGTTGTAACATACCAGTATGGAGAACCCGTAGGCCCATGGATCGGGAGCGTACTGCTCTTTGCCCTTCTTCGGCTTTGGAGTTCCTTCCAAAACTCATCAGGGTTAATCCCCAGGGGAATGCGGGGAAGCATATCGCGTCTGGGGATATAATGCCGTTCGAAATACTGAAGTAAGGTGTCTTTGTCCATTACGTCACCTCATTATGCAGGATGGGCAGCAGCTTCCGGGGTAACCGCTATTGCTCTTGTAAGATCGAAAAATACTGCCTGATGCTCGTCAACAAACTCTCCGGCGCAGATCCTGGGCTGCTCCGTTTCCCATCCGGCCAGTTTCCGGATTTTTTTGAGAAGCCGCCTTGCTCCGATCTCCACCTGAATGATATGCTCCGCCGGGATGACTACAGCCTGGTTGCTGTCCATTTCGCAGGGGCGAAGCAAGAGACGTTTCGCCCCATCATTAAGAAGAATCTGCACATGCTTCGGTCGTCCAAGCGCATTCAGAATTCCATCGTTGATCATCATTGTTTCATCCTGAAAATTCATTGTCAGAAGAAGCTGTTCATTTCTCGGGTTCATATATGCGCCTCCTCTTCAGGGCTCGGCATTTCTTCATCTTCGTATTCCTCTGTGGACTGCCAATTTGCATCAGGCTCGTCCAGCTTTACGGAAGTATAACCACTGGAAAGATCAACCATGGTAGATGCTGCATGCTCTTCTACGCTCATTCCGTAACTGCTTCCCCACTCTTCCGGCAAAACTGCTTCAGCTTTGGAGACTTTCCCTGTCTGCGGATCACGATGCTGGGGGAGGAAACCTTCAACTGAAGTCAGGTCAAAAAGATACATGTCCTCACCCTCGTAGTTGATTTTCATACCCTGCAACTTGTATCGGTACTCCGGCTCCCACTTCAACATTTCATACAGTCTAGCAGTAAATCTTTTGCAGCTGATTTGCCGGCTTTTTCTTTTGTCCCCTTTGACAACACACCAGCGGACTGCGTCTCTGGTGCCCTCGTTTACAGAACGAATTAAAAGGCGCTTTTTCATAGGGTTGATAAGGAAGTGGATATAGGTTGCATCTTCCAGCTTGCTGATACACGAATTGTTGAAGGTAATGCTCGTCCCCCGGATGGTCATGGCAGGGTCAAACTGATGGGAAATAAACTCGCGCCTCACCACCTGGTAACCTTCGAAGCTGAACATTGCCTGCTCTGCAAGACGCTTTGCTTCCAGCTTTTCCTCCCGGCTCAGGCCGCTAAGCCATTCCATCTGCTGTGAGGTGTCCGTCAGAGGGGGCCCCTGCTGCCCCGGAGTCTGTGCTTTGTTAAAAGGACGCGGTGGGAAATAACCCTGCCCTGCTCTGTACCCCTGGGGCATCTGGTTCCAGGGCTGCATTGTGTCCATAAAAACCCTCCTTGTTTTCCGGCTGATCCGCCGGCTTATTCTTCATGCATACTGGCAATGCGTCTAGACGGGCGCGCCATTTCAATTTCCTGCTTTCGGCGTTCACGCTTCTTCTTTTCCGGCCACAATTTTTCTACAAGGAAATGATCGAGCTCACCACAGATATCCAGAGCACTATCGACCAGATCCCGCTGACCCATGGGGCTTTCAAGGAGCTTTTTATAAGCCTCTCTCATGATCTCCTCTGAAAAAGCTCCGTAGACCATTCTGCTGGATTCCTCATGCATCAGGCATTCGCAGCGATAGATATATCCAAGCCAGTACGCATAGGCAAGGTCGTCCTCGTCCCTGTTCGGCTCCTCGGGAAGCTCTTTCAGCGCGGGTGGCAGTTTAAGCGTTTCCGCATCATAGGCTTTGCTGATCAGAAGGCTTTTATTCTCCGCGTCCCCGGCGCGTTCAATAATGTCGTCGATCCAGTAAAGCGCTTCTACTACAGTTTCCGGGTTTTTCAGAAGCAAGGGGATCTGAAGCAGATCAAAAAGGTCATTTCCGCCCATTCCGTTGGATGTTGAAAAATAGACGTCAAAAATTCCTGCAATCTGGCTGGTCATAAACAACGGAGCAAAATCCCGCATTGAAAAGCCCATTGACGCGGCTTCCATAAACAGCGTGCCCTGTTTGTTGCAGCAGGCAAGATCTCGAATAGAAAACTCCCTGCCGACCTTCACAACGTTTTTGTTCTTCGGAGACGCCCGCGCCAGGCGCATCAGCCGTTTCACATTAGCTGAGAGCGGCCTGCTCCGCGCCGGATTTTTGGATGTGTACATTTTTTCTTCCTTTCTGGAGTCTTCATATAACGGCGGATTCCCAGCTCCCGGTCTTGTTCTCGGCGGAACTGCTGATCCTGCGCGTAACCGACGGGTTCTCCACGCCCGTCAGCCGTTTGCCTGATCCCCCACCCGCGGCAGTCATATTCCGCTCCACCTGCCGTTATTCATTCCGTATCATCTACAATAATGTGTTCCACAGAGTCGGTGTCCATTTCCTCAAACGGCGTTTTTTCCTTCGGAATCTCCGGGGGATTTTCCACGATTTCCTGAAACAGTGAGGAGACTGTGTCTGTGTCCACTCTGTGGTCAATATCCAGTGGACGCGCTTCCAACAGCATGTCCCATTCGCCTTCAGCATTCTTCTGCATAAAAGCCCGCAGGCTGGCGTTGTGCTGAAATACAGGCTCGCCAAAGATCATCTTATTCTGTTCTCTGGCTTTCTGGAAGCGTTCTTCCATTTCCCGAATTTCCTGGGGTTCATCATCGTCTTCAGGCGGATAGAAATAGCTCTTTGCCTCCTCACGCTGCTCCGCAGCGAGTTCCTCCTGCTTCCGGGCAATAATGACCTCTTCCTTCTTGTTGATTGCCCTTCCGATGTGGTTGTCCAGGTCAAAACCGAGAACGACCTTGTTTCCGCCGGGCTCCGGGATCGTCTGGCAAGGGACTCTGTAGGTGTAATCATCTTCCCAGCCCATGCAGTTATAAATGGTCTTTACCATAGATCTTGCGGCCAGAGGCTTTGCGGTCCAGGGGATGGCGTTGGGGTGTTCCTTTGCACATGGACGTACAACAATCATGCGCTCTACCGGGTTGAAGAGGATTTCGGCATACTCGCAGTTCATTTTTGCTGTGCACGCCGTATTGAAGGCGATATTGCTTCTACCGATCCTTACTACCGGGTCATGGATCCGTGAGAACATGTCGCCGCTGACCACCTGAAAAGCTCTTACCGCTTCTTCGCGTTCCTGCTCCGCCACGTCCTCTTTGTTCCTGCCTTCAAGCTCATCCTTCATTTCCTGTTCGGCTTGCGTAAATTCACGCGCGATCTGTGAAATACCGTGGTCGTCCACAAGCCCGCCGATACGGTAGCCACCGTCGGGAAGGTATTCTTTACCAAGGTTCGCTTCCAGCTCCTCATCCAGAAGTCCCATTGCGATCTGGCTGGCGCGGAAATAATCCTCAGAATCGAATCCGGCCCAGGTGCGGTTCATGGAGATATATCCCGTCAAAGCGCCCCTGTCGATAATCCTCATGGGGAGGTATGTTCCTTCATGGCCATAACGCCGGCTGTTGAGAATTCTCTGCGCCGCGTTCCAGACTGCTCTGGAGACGATGGCTTCATGATGATCCGCCTGGAAGTACTTGTTTTTCTTGCCCTTGTTCTTTTTCCTCTTGTGATCCTTGAAATTGGGCGTGTAGTATTTTCTCGCCAGCACATCGCCGCAGTGCCTCTCGTTGCGCAAAATTGAGGCGATTCCGCTTGCGGTCCAGTGCGTATTGAGTGTTCCGTCCTTGCGGCGCCCACCCGTGGGGATTGCCAGCTCGGTGAGAATCTCCGCCATCTCTTCAAGACTCATCCCGTTGATGAGGTTATAGTACATCCACCGAACCACCCGCGCCTCCGGCTCATTGATCTGGAGAATCTTTTTCCTTCCGCCATAACCGTCCGGCACTTCCACGACGTCATAGCCGAAGAGACGGGGCGTCAGGAACCGGCCGCGGGAAAAGCGCCACTCCAGCGAAAGCAGAATCGCTTCGCTCTTCATATGGCTTTCTTCCTGAGCGACCATTGCGAGGACAATAAGGATAATGGAACTGGTCTGCGCCATCGTATCCAGATTCTCCTGCTCGAAATACACACGGACGGGCGGGTCATGGTTTTGCAGCGCCTCGACCCACACAATGCAGTCCATCAGGTTTCTGGCGAAGCGGCTCACCGCCTTTGTTATGATGAGGTCAATTTTCCCGTCCAGGGCGTCCGCCATGAGCTTCTTAAAACCTTCCCGGTGCTCGGTATTCGTCCCGGAAAAACCATCGTCGACGTAGGTACCGACGTACTGCCAGTTCGGATTGGACTTGATTTTCTTCTTGTATTCCTTGATCTGGAGGGCGATGGAGATAGCCTGGTCCAGATCATCGGTGGAAACACGGCAGTATGCCGCCACGCGGAGGATCTTCTTCTCTCCCCCTTCCTCGTCGGTATTCGCGGCGATCAGCCGGATGTTGCTCCCGTCCAAAGCCTCGATCTGCTTCACCAGGGCTTTTTTGGCCCGTTTATGCTCCGTGACAAAACTGGTTCCTACAGGATTCTCCTTCGGCCTTGCGGCGCGTTCCGCTGCAATCTTTCTTAAATCCTGCATCGCGCACCCGTCCTTCCGGAATTCCTGTATGCGGATTCAAGAACGCTCATCAGGAAACTGATACTGTGTTCCCATTCATCGGTTCCGGTCGTAATACCCTCGAACTCAAAATGGATGCGCACCGGCCGGGCTAGTTTTTTCAGTCTGGTACCCAGCGTTAAAAGCTCCCTGGCATCATCGACAAACTTGCGGACAGACTCTGTTTCGATACGGTCGAACTTCCCGGCTTCTGCATCTTTAATCATCTGCTGGAATGCTTCTCTTCCGGTTCCTTTGTCAACGTAGTATCCTATGATTTCCGCGTCCGGATACTCCCGGCGGACGCTAC
>Ga0326514_10003394_pt1 | contig 10139 bp, 20 predicted proteins | sample 3_2548_0518_D_FD_203653 | JGI IMG/M metagenome (GOLD analysis project Ga0326514, IMG submission 203653) | Bovine rumen microbial communities from UC Davis, California, United States - 3_2548_0518 | ecosystem: Host-associated > Mammals > Digestive system > Stomach > Rumen | place: USA... | reverse complement strand
CTGGCATCTGCCCCACCTGTTGGGATAAAATGTTTGGGGGTGACGAGTAATGAATATCTGCGTTGGCGATAAGATTACCGCTCTTGGACATACCTACGCGGTGGCGTGTGTCATCTATCAGGACTATTACAAGGGCAACTATGATGTTGAATTTCTTGACCCTAATGGTGGTTATCATCATTGGAAGTCTGAATTTGACGGCGGTTATGTCGTTCGAGGTGGGAATGACAACTAAAACTTCAGCGCTTTAATGCGCTGAAGCACCCGGGCATTTTTTAAAAATTTTTTTCAAAAATCTATTGACATTTTCAATCTCATGTGTTATACTATAATCACAGTGAGGGAAACGAAGGTAAGCCCCACAGAAAAAAATGAAAGGAAATAAAAAAAATGAAAGTTACCGAGTACGAAAAGACTTACGCAAGCGTGTCTAATGCCGTTAATGATGTATGCCATGTCGAAGCAGTGGTTGAATTCCTGCGTAAGCAGACTGCTCCCGTGACCTGTGCTGAGATTGGCAACGCTGTGTTTGGCGGTGTGTATAGTCGCTCCTACATGAGTAAGTCCTATGCAGCTCAGATGGGTCAGGTACTTCGCCATCTGCGCAAGGGCGGCTTCATCAAGGTTGAGGAGCGCAAGGGCGACCCCATCGAGATTGAGGTCGAGGGATACATCTATGACAATGATGACAATGGCGAGCCGCCTATGATTACTGTCCATGATGACAAGGGGCGTGAGTATCGTATTCAGAACCCTAATTATAATAATCGTTGGACTCATGGGCATGGTCATTGGGGCAAGGTCAAAAAGACTGTGACCCCTACCATCAAAACCTATCTTTGGGTCGCGTAATCAATTTAGCCTCCTGCGGGAGGCTAACCGCCCGGGCATTTTTTCAAAAAATCTATTGACTTTTATTTATAAGTGTGTTATTATAAAAATAAAAAAGAGGTTTTTTATTATGATTATTAATCCTAATTGCCCCACTTGTCAAGTTGAGCTTGATTGGTATGAAATTATTGGTAACTGGGTTTTTATTGAAGATTATGCCTTTGAAAAAAATCTCGGAGTGTGCCCCTGTTGCGGACAACGCTACACATGGAGAAGCAGATATTTTAATGATAATTATGAATTATCTTTTGATTTGAAAAAATGCTTGACATAATATCAATAGTATGTTATAATTAAAGTACAAAAAACAAGGAGGTATACATAATGTCTATTCTGTTCTGGTTTTGCTTCGTGTTCGTCTGTGGTATGATGTGCTACCGCTTTGTGGAATGCTTCAAGTACAAGATGGATAACCATAACATCTTCCTCATGCTGGAGTATTCTGCGGAACTGCTTGCATTTTCCTACATTCTCCATGTACTCGTAGGCTAAGAGGATAGACACAAAGTCTATCCTCAAAAATTTCTACTTGACAAATTTTAAAAAATATGATATAATATATATAGAAAAAATAAAAAGGAGGAAATGTCTTGGTTGTTACACTTTTAATCGCAATCGCAATTTTAAAACATGAATGCCTTTTGTAGCCAAATTGCAATAATTGTGAAATGAAAGAGATTTGCGGCAAGATGCCATGTGAATGGTAATTTTTGCCCGGCCCGAAAATCTTTGAGGTCGGGTCGTGTTTGTCGCATTTTTAACAATCAGGAAATTTTTAGTTAAATGGTTGAGACTGAATACGCTAGACGAATTGATAGCAGTGGTCGCCTAGTGCTGCCCGCAAAGCTTCGAGAAACATTAAATTTAAATGTTGGCGATGTATGTACATTCTTTTTGCATGATGAACCAGATGGTAAACGTTATTTGTGCATTGAATGTCCAGATTATGTAAACGAAATTGAATACGCAAAAGAAATTTTAAGAAAGAATGGAATCACTTCCCTGTAAATTTTCCCCTGTTTTTGCCCGGGCGCCCGTCAAAATGCACAAAAACAGGGGCTAAATTTTGTGCACTTTTCCGATATTGCATTTTTCAGATTTTGTGATATACTAATAAGTGTCAAGGGGGCAAGGGATAGACCCCCACCGAGTCCCGTAGGCAGGGGCGTACAGAGAAAAGCCTGTTGCAGAATCTTCGGTAAAAATTTTTCAAAGAAATTTGAAAAACCCCCTTGACAACCACTCTTGAATGTGGTATAATTAAGATGTCAATGAGGGAAGCCCCTCTGACAAATACAAAATCTTGGGTCGTGACCTACCACGAGAAAAGGAGTTGTGTACTATGACTAACACCACGAAGATGACTCAGAAGGCTGCTCTGTCCTATGTTCTGGAGAATTTCGACATGCCTGCCGATGTGCGTGACAAGCTGTCCGCCATGCTCGCCAGCGTCGAGAAGAAGAGCGGCGCCATTCGTAAGCCCACGCCGAATCAGCGTGAGAATGAGGTCATTCGTGCCGCTCTGGTCGAGCTGATGGAGCCGAGCCGCCTGTATCGTGCTTCCGAGCTGACTAAGCTGTACAATGCCGCTCACGGCACGGAACTGTCCAGTCAGCGTATCTCCGCTATCCTGCGGCAGATGAAGCTGGACGGGGTCGTGACTAAGTCCGAGGAGAAGCGTGTCAGCTACTTCTCCCTTGCGTGAGGAGAGGGGGCAACCCCTCCCTCCCCTTTACCACTTTAACGTGGTGAAGGGCGCCCCCGGGCAGTTAGCCTAGACTAATTCCACAAACTATTCGCATAAATTTTGTGCATTTTGCGAATAGACGTAGATGAAAAAATAGTGTATAATTTAATTACCAAGTAAGGAAGGAGAAAAATGCCATGACTAAGCAGGTTGAAAAGCTGATGAAAAATCTCGGCGTCACAGAAGCGGAAGCCCTTGACATTATCGCCACCGACAAGGTGATTGATAAGGGCGGCGACCCTTTTCCGCTGTCTGCCGAGCAGAAAAAGGTTGTGAAAAACATGACCAAGACTGGTACGCGCAAAGCCCCCACCGTGTACAAGTTTGGCGAGGGGCGGCAGGTCAAAGCGAATCCCACGAAAGAGGGAATCGTGGCGGCGGTTGCCAAATTCCTTGAGGACAGCGGTTACGAAAATGTGACGATTACCAACAAAAATCGTCAGATTGCTTTCTCCGCTGAGGGCAAAAATTTTGAGTGGACGCTCGTGGAGAAGCGGCAGAAGAAGGGGTGACATAACACCCCTTCACTCCTTTAGCGCGCTAAAGCGCAGCCCGGGCGCCGAATAAAATGCACAAAACCAATCATAGTTTTTTGTGTACTTTTCCGATATTGCTTTTCCCTAAAAAAAGTGGTATACTAATAAATGTCAAGGGGAGATAGAACGGGTTCAAGTAGAGAGGGCGCCATCTCCAACGACAATGGGAAATCGAAAAAAAACTATGAAAACCCCTTGACAAGCGCTTTCAAATATGGTATAATAAAAGCATCTTAAAGGAAAGGGAAAAGCAACTATGAATCATACCGAAATGTTTAAGAATGAAATCGAGTCCATTCAGAATGAGGACTACCGCGATTTTGTAAAGTTCTATCTGGAATCCTATGTGCCTGACTATTTCTTCCATATCGGCGCTTCCAGTAGCGGCAAATTTCACCCGCCTTTTGCTCAGGGCGAGGGTGGTTTGGTTCGCCATACGAGAGCCGTCTGCCTGTTTCTGGAAGAGCTTCTGCGCATGAGTTCCTACGCCTACATGAAGGACGAATATAAAGACCTTGCGCGAATCGCTTGCATCTGCCACGATACCGCCAAGTATGGGCGCAGTTGCGAAATGGACACCACGGAATATAAAAATCACGCCAAAAATGCGGCAATCGCTGTTGATTTGGCATGGTATGAGTTCTTCGGCTGTGATGCTCCGTTTCTGCTGACGAACGCCATCGCCGCGCACATGGGGCAGTGGAGTACCGACCGCGAAGATAGACCCTTTACAAACATCGACAGAGCGGTGCATCTGGCTGATTACATGGCAAGCCGTTCGTTTCTCGACATTCCGTCGCTTTGTGAGGAGGGGGAGTAATCCCTCTCTTTTACTTTACTGTGTTAAAGGGCGCCCGGGAGCTTGTTAAAAAAATAATTATTTAAAAAAGTCTTGACTTAAAACATTCATTAGTGTATAATAATAAATGTAAAGAACAAAGATATAAAAAAAAGGAGTCCTAAAAAATGAAAAATCTCACCATGAGTGAATGCTTAGAGTACAAAGACTTTGAAGAAGCAAAAGAACGGTATGAGGCTTGCCGTTCTAACAGATGGAAAAATAAATGGTGGGAAATTGTTTGCGAAATTTGGAAAGCTACCAAACGTTTTGCAAAAAAATATGTTCTCGACCTCGTAAATAAGGTTATCCTGCGGGTCGGTGAACAAATTGATGTCATTGATTATACCTATTGGATTCGTCTTTATGACTGCAATAATAAAACGGTATTTAATAAAATAGGTAAGTCAAAAGATCCTCTTACTCGGTGGGAAGCTATCTTAAAGGAAAGATATTGCTTTCTCAATGGGGTTGTTGGCTATGAAGTCAAGAAAGTCTGGGAAATTCGTAACCAATGGGCAGAGGGTCTGGAAAGTTATTTACGAGCCATGCTAATTAAAAATCACGGTGAGTATTATGTTCCTACTGACCGTTTTGCTTGCGATATTGACGAAGCAGAAATTTTTGATTATGCTGAAACTTATCTTGCTTAAAAAAAGTCTTGACATTTAGACTTTGATGTGGTATTATAAAAACACAAAACGAAAGGAGAAAACAAAAATGATTATGGTTCTCAATAAGACTTGGGGCGGTTTCGCTCTCCCCCGTGAGTTCTGCGAAGAGTATGGCTTCGACAGATACGATGATATTGACCGCGATGACCCTCGCCTTGTCGAGTTCGTTCAGTCTCACGGTGGTCTGTATGATGGGGATGGCGTTCGTCTGCGTCTGGTTGAAATTCCCGATACGATGACTGATTGGGAAATGAACGACTATGATGGCATTGAGTCCATCATCTACGTTGTTGATGGCAAGATTCATCACGCCTAAAAGTTAGGGGTTAACCACCTCTAACTGCCCGGGCCGCAGGTTTACATAATATTTTTTTCAAAAATTTTTTTAAAAAACTATTGACTTTTTCTCTGAAATGAGTATAATAGTAAATGTCAGGGGAGATGAAGACGGCGAGCGCAAAGAGAGCCACTCCTCGAGAGTTAATGGTCGGTGTAAAATAATCCGAAAAAAGTTTTCAAAACCCCTTGACAAGCGCTTTTAGATATGATATAATAAGAATGTAAGTTAAGGAAAGCGATAACGCGATTTAGTAGAAGCAACAACACTCTACTAATGAATTGCCGAGTAGGTGATGAACTTAACAAAGGGGAGTTGTCCCTGCGTGATCTCTAATGTATCTCACAGCGCCAAGTCGAAATGAGAAGCAAACAATTTAAGTGCAGTAGGACACCACAAAATGATTATTAAATCATTACCAATTAGGGAGAGCAAGGGAATAATCTTGCTTATAAATCGACAGACTCCGCTTGGTGGGTGTGGGAACTAAAAACGAACCTGTAAAGCGAACCTACTCCACTTAAAAAAATTAAAAAAACCACTTGACAAGCGGTTTTAGATGTGATATAATAAAGACATAAAAGGAAAACGAAAAAATAAAAAAGGAGTATCCCATGCTGAAAATCACTGTTGACGACGATATCATTTTTGTCCCCGTAGACGATATCATCAGCTATTATCGTCTTAACGCAGACTCTACCGACGAAGAAATTTACGAAGCAATTGAAAACGCAACCGATGAATGGGACGATAACGACTTCTATCTTATGGGCTCTAAGGAAAAAGCAGAAGTCGTCCGCGAAATCAGAAATCGGCTCTGCGAATAAAAAATTTGAAAAACCTCTTGACATTCATCGCCAAGTATGGTATAATAAAGACGTAATCAAGAGAGGGAAACCTCCTTGAAAAATAAAAAATTTGGGTGGCGACCAACGCCAGAAAGGGTTGATACTATGACTAACAAGATGACTAAGAAGGTTGCTCTGGGCATCGCCATTGAGGCGATTGGTGAGAAGAATCCCGAGGCGGTCGAGGTTCTCTCCAAGATGGTGACTCAGCTTGAGAAGCGCGCTACTGGTGAGCGCAAGCCCTCCAAGACTCAGGTTGCTAACGAGGGTGTCAAGGCTGAGATTCTGGAGGTTCTGACTTCCGAGGGTGCTCAGTGTGGCGAGATTGCCGTCAAGGTCGGCATCTCTGGGCAGAAGTGCTCCGCTCTGCTCAAGCAGCTTGTGGAGGCGGGTCTTGCGGAGAAGTTCTCCGAGAAGCGCGTGACCTACTTCCGCGCGGTGGAGGGTTAATCCCTCCACCCCCACAAAAAAAGGACGCTTTGCCGCTTTAATGCGGTAAAGCGCGCCCCGGGCAAAATTTTTTGAAAAAACTATTGACAAAAATAAAAATAAATGATATAATAATTATAGAAAAAACAAGGAGGTATAAAAAATGGAAGTGTATGCAATTCATGAAGACAGCCATGGTCTGATTGGAATTTGCGCAACCACCCCTCGCGCAATCGTGAATTTCCTCGTTGATACAAATTGGATCAATGAGAAATACAAAATTTTCATCGAAAAATTTCAACAGTGGGTTTCTCTGCGCTCTTATTTCGGTGAAAACTGGGTGGAGCGACTTTGTGAAATGACCATGGACGAGCTGGAAGCAACTTTTGAAGATGCTTTCTATTTTGAAAAATTTTACGTTTACGACGTGCCGCAAGAGGAGGTTTAAAACATGGGCCCAAATTGTCCTAATTGCAATACTGAATTGCTTTATTTTGGTCATGACATGGTAGACGACGAAGGCGATTACATTAGTTGTATTGCTACTGGTCATTGTGATTGTTGTGGCAAAGATTTTCAGTGGAAAGAATGTTTTATTCTTGTGGAAGCTTTTGAAGATTTGCAAGAAATCTCTTGACTTTTGATTAAATGTGTGCTATAATTAAATTACAAAAACAGAAAAGGAGAGTTATAAAATGGGTTGGTTGCTCGTTATCTTCATTGGCTTTATCGGCATCTATTGGACTGCCAAATTCGCGTCATGGGAATTCTACGGTTTTGCGATTGGTAGTGCGGTTCTTTCTCTGGGTCTTGTAGCACTCACGGGAATTATTTTTAATCTCCCGTGAGTTTAATCCCTTGACTTTTGAGTGAATGTGTGCTATACTATAACTGTAATCAAAAGAAAGGAAATGATAAAATGAAAGGCAAGATTCGTTACTACACTATTGTCGAGCAGGATGTCGAATTTCCTGATAGTCTCATTGAGATTCGTGAAAAAGGGTGGGATGCCACCGATGAAGAGTATGAGAAACTGGAAAGCGCTATCGAATCAATGGTTGATTACGTGCGATCAACTGACCACGATGCTGCCGACATGCTTGGTATTTACTATGGGAATGGATTTCACAATGCACTGATTGAATTTTAAGGAGGAATAACAATGGCTTGCCGAAATAGTTGGGGCGACACGGGAACTTACGCAGAAGTTTTTAAGGCAACTGCTGACCGCATGGATACGGATGATCTTGTCGATGAACTCTGTTATTTCATCTTTGAGGAAGATTTGCTCCGTTGGATTCTTGAAACCGTCTCCGAAGAATTCAAAAGAGACTACGCCCCTGCGATTAACAGCGCTACCGAATATTGGGTTGGGCGTCACATGATGGAGGATGATGAAGATGACTAACCTTCTCGCTTTTTCGCCCGGGCACTTTAACGATTTAAAGCTATAAAGTTATCGGCGCGGGAACGCACGTGGAGCGCCGAATTTCCAGATTTTTCCAGTACAGCCAATTTTTTCCAGCTATATCGCCCATAGTCGATTCGTTCTAGCGATCCCGTAACCGAGGCACCCCATATGGGCCCGCATCGATTCATTCAAGGGGTCTCATAACCAAGCCCCCGCAGGGGCCAGCCTACGCAATCTCATATGCCACCTGCCACATCCTTCTAGGCCAAATTTAAAGATTGCCGCTTGACTTTTTATTAAAAATATGTTATAATATTAAAAAAAGGCACAAATTTTTCGATTTTCCACACGGAAAACCGCATTTTTATGCATAATTTACTTGACATTTTAAAAAAAATATGTTATAATATAAAAAAAAGACTTTTTGCGGGCCGCAAATGGAAAAATTTTCCAAAAGCAGTATAAATATTTGATTTTTTTTAAAAAATATTGTATAATATATATAGAAAATAAGAAAAGGAGAAAAAAAATCATGTTCGATTCTACTTACAATGAGGCGCTTTCCATGCTGCGAGCAGGTTATTCTGGTGATGAAATTGCTCAACGTACTGCTAATGCACTTAATGATGCCATCAAAACATATGAAGAGGAAAAGGTCCAGGAGAATAAGCAGCCTTCTGAGAGCGAAACCAGAGCCGCTCTGCACGGTTTCCTTGCGGGACTCAATGATCTTTATGCGCTGTTTGCGGGTGAAGGTTTAAATGAGGATGAGCTTGAAGAGTGCGTTGACGAAGCGCTTAAAGCTGTTTCTGAAGCTGCAAAGGCTGCCCCTGCCAATCCTCAGCCGGCCGCACGTCCTCATCGTCATGAAGTTGTCATGACTCCCAAGATGGAGAAGATTGGATATACTGAAGATGACTTTGATGTTTTTCTAAAGAGTCTGCGAAATATCATCAATTAAATTTGCCACGATTTTTTCGTCTGGCTCAGAATGTTTCATTATAACTCCTTCAAATTTGATACAGTTAGCTAGAAAATAGTCTAACTAGACTCCCAGAGAAAACTCTGGGAGTCATTTATTTTAATTATTTACTGGAAAAATTTTCCAACGAAGACGGTCGTGTTTGAAAATATAAGATCTCGGAGTCGGGGGCTCGGTCCACCACACTAACAGCAAATCTCACAAAAAAACAACAAATTTCATAATACTATACAATCCTCTACTATTCTACCCAATAGTAAAGAAAAACAATTATTTCCAGTAGCAACAAGCCTCAATCATATTCATCCATCAATCTCATAACTTCTAATGCAACTTCCTATCTAATCTTCTCCTCTACTTCATCTACAAATTCTTCAAAATTTTTCTCCCCATCAAACAACTCATTTACGTCTACTATATTCATGCAAATATCTTCTTTGTTCTTCATCTTCCAACCTCTATTCAATCTCACTCTTATTCTTAGTCCCTCCATATACTACCATCCAAGAGAGACAACCAATAACAACACATACACTAATTGCGGCAATCATACCAACTCATCCTTTCGAATTTTCATTTCATTTTTTCTTGCGTTCCTTGCTTCAAATTTTCATTTCATTTTTCAGAACGTTCCTCCCCTAATTGCGGCAGACCCTTACCCCTAATATTTCTACCCTAAAAACCAAATTAGCATAGTTTTTTCAATTTTCTCTTTCATTTCTTTATTTTCTTTATCATCTTCATAAAAATAATCATCTACTACATACTATACCTCGTAGATTAAATCAAAAATATCATCAAGTGTCATGTTCTTCCCTCTCACAATCGAATTTTCTTCGCCCCGTTTTCTTTTAACTTGGAGAGCGAAGCTCGGAAAGTTAAAAGAAAACGGAAGAAGATTTTAAGATTCTATTTATATATTTATTAAGGTTACTACTTTTTTAACAAAAATGCCGAAAAATTTTAACACACCTGCGTCTAAAATTTTAACAATTTTATCTTTCAATATAATTTGATACACTAATTATTTCATAAATTGTCTTTATATCTTTATAATCTACATTTTCTTGCTAAACCGCACTTAACTTATATTCAATTAGCCCTATTTTCTATAATACAAATAAAATATCAGTAATTATACTATCATTACTTCTTGTTGTTGTACATAAGCCTAAAAACTATTTAATTTCACTCAACGAAAACTAATAACCACTCATATTATGTCGCAAATAATTCCATAATAAATAAACATAAACTGAAATAGCTCTTTCATTTAATGTGTTTACTAATAGCCCCAATGTTGAAGATGGAATTAAAGCAGCAACTTCTTTCGGCAACAATACCAATTCATACTTATCTTCTTTTTCAATTAACAATCCCAAACTAATTAAATTCTAAAACTTTTTAGAAATAGTCTATCTGCTTAACCCCAATATTTTACTTAAT
>Ga0326514_10003390_pt1 | contig 10143 bp, 21 predicted proteins | sample 3_2548_0518_D_FD_203653 | JGI IMG/M metagenome (GOLD analysis project Ga0326514, IMG submission 203653) | Bovine rumen microbial communities from UC Davis, California, United States - 3_2548_0518 | ecosystem: Host-associated > Mammals > Digestive system > Stomach > Rumen | place: USA... | reverse complement strand
ATACCGAATTCTTTTGTATACTCGTCCTTTGTATAAGGGTCATCAAAGCCTCTATTTATCATTACAACCTTATCAGAAATGTAACGGCACCAATCGCTATCGGTAGTTATTAAAGCGATATTGCCATCAAGCATACTAATAAGCTGCTCTACATAATCGTCGGCTTCAAGATCATCGGATATTACAGTTTTATATTTATCACCTCGGAAAGTATAATACTTTTTTAATAAGCTTATAGCTTCGCTAACCTGTGGATTATAAGTTCTATTCTTTTTATAAGAGCCTACTATTTCCTTACGCATTCTTGGAGAATACTTAAAAGCTTTTGAAAGCCCTAAATCGCTTTTGGGAAGTGGATCGAATAATAAGTAAACAGCACCATCTGGATCGAGGCGCTTTTTCACATCGACATTTATAAAGTCGATAACATCATTTGCAATTTGAACACAATTGTTGCTGTTACTTTTTCGATACGCTAGATTAAATACATCTATAAGTACATACTTAAAGAGCACAAATTACCCCTGCATTCTATGTAGAGTTTTATAATTATTTGCGCCGTCTTCAATAATTCTTACAGATGGGTTTTCCTGAGCTTCTGAAAGCTCCTGCTGAGAAACCTGTCTTCCATCGAGTGTTACAGTGTTGCTCTTATTTTCAGTATTTTTGTTATCTTTATTATCCATTATAGTAATTTTCCTCCAAATACTATAGAAACACTAATATAATTTCTATAGTAACGTTTATTCTTAATTAGTTAAGAATAACACTACTAATTTTAAAGATATATCTAATTTTTATAAGGAAACTTACGTAATGTTTTTAACACAAGAGCCACATAATATTGAGGATTTCCTAAAGTCGGTCGATTTCGTTACACCGCCTGGAATGAATCTAAAATACTTTATTGTTCCAATTAATAGTGTAGATAACACTTTTACTACTATTTCTACGGAATCTGGCTATTCTCCAGAACAAGAGCTCAATGTTCCAGGAGTAACAGACACGATCACTTATACAAAACGTATGCCAGTTGAAAAAAACGCTATGGCTTCAGCAAACTTTGATGCTTCAGCAAAACCTGGCGTATTCCCAACACACATTGAACCCGCTAAGCCACAATCTGTTGATGACGAAATTATTAAGCATGGCGGCAGAATCCCTTCAGTTGTTGGTAATATTTATGCTAATCCAAATGAGGTAGCTGCAGTTATGGAGTCAATTGATAGAAAGGACGACTTAACAAGAACTTTATTAAAAGAATCTGTAGGCTGTTTCCCAAAGAATACTTTATTATGCTTCGAAAAGCTTGGAGAGTAAACTATGGCATATGAACCAACTGCGCTTGAAAAAGAAGATGTAAGAGTTATTGATTCTATTAGAACCAATCTTTTATCATCTATTGATAATAGCTTAAGGCATCTTGGCAATCTTATGGAAGCTCTTAAGCTTTATAGGTCTACCATTGTATCATCAATTGATAGCAGTATTGAATATGCTGATATTATTTCTAGATATACAGAACCGGGCAGAAACAGCACAACTTATCAGCTACCGGGTATTATGGCTAATACTGTTGCCTCTTATGATATTAATACTATTAAGGCTGATAATGCAAGATTGGAAGATTGCAAAATTAAAAAAGAAAAAGCTTCTAATCAAAGAGACTCATATTTCAAATCTACAGTTCAAAATTTTTCAGCATTAAGGTCTGACCTTAATGGTGTAGGAACATATAACCAGGAGTTATTTGCATTCTTAGAAATGCTAGACAAAAAGGTAAAATAGTTTGAGAAAAAAAGAGCTATACGGGTCAACAAAGGACATTGATATTTTAAATTATCAAGTCCTTAAAAGAAGGTCGAAGAGAACGGGTGAAACCGTTTGTTTGTGCAATATGGAAAAAGATAGTAATGCTATACTAGTAGCTTTACTATCTGGTGAAGGTCACATTATTGAATCACAAGTATTCATCTGGACCGACACCACCAAAAGGCAAATTATGAGTTATGCTAGAAAAGCATACAATAACCTAATCGATATTTATTTCTACAGATCCGACTAGTTACAATTGTGAAGAACCATCCTCACAGTTTTTGAATCCTGAACAATAAAATCAATTTTAGGGTTAACAAGAATAATTTTACTTTCGCAGTCATTACAAGTAGTATGCATCTCAATAGTGTGAATAGCATATCCTTCATGTGCTAGGGACTGTAATTTACTACAAAGTTCTGCTACTGTTAAGTCTTTATCCAATATTTATCTCCTTTTTAATTAAAATAAAAATCATCTGTGCCTATAGCATCGTTAGTCAAGTTAGATAATACATTAGCAAACTGCTTGGCTGCTTCTCTAAACTTAAAAAATTCATCAAAGAACCCTTGAGAATCTGGGTGTTCACTAATAAATTTATCCCATTTTTCATCGAGACGCTTAAAGTCCATTCCTAATGAAAAATTTGCTGCTGTTTCTTCTAGCCTTTTAATCTTTTTAGCCGTATCTAGATGCATTACGTAGTTATTATCATAATTCAATCTTCTACGAGCCGCTTCTAAAGCTTGTATATTATCATAAATGTCAGAATGAAAAATCTTTTTTAAGTCTTCTTTGGTTTTACCTGGATATGAACTCGGATCAATAGCATCTATCCAAAATTCCTTATAAGAAGCCGAATGGTATAGATATAAATAATATCCTTTATTGAGAAGCTCATTTATTTTACTAATATTCTGCTCTGTTAGCTGCTTCATACTATATAATATGTAATTATTAATACTATAGATGCGTTAATTTATTATTTATGAATGTTGAAATAAGAAGAATAGGCGAAATGATGCCTATACAAACGCTAGAAACTAATTGTCTTGAAGACCTTATGGCAGTAATAAATAATCTCGGTAAAGTATCCGCATCAATAACATTAGCAGCTAAAAATAAGCTGGAGATTACTATCGCTGATAATAATTATTGTTGGATGCCGGTTCCCGCATCGGAGTACTAATATATGGACGAAAAGATAAAAGAGTTTATTTATGTAAAAGATGATGGGTCTAAATCAAAACGAAGGCTTTATATTGTGCACGAAAATGCAGAGATATATACCGGATTTGATTTTAATTATCTAACTACCGCAGAACAAAATGTTGTAAAAAAAGTATTTGATAATTTACAGATTTCTCCGCCACCGCCGCCGGGTTCTACACGAATAGATTATACAAAGCTCGGAATAAATAAAGCAATCTTTACAAAAAGCTATAGAACATTTAAGAAAGCCAATATTAAATAATGCTTAAAGATAATACCTCTACATATTATTGTAGAGGTTTTTTTTTATGAACAAAAAAGAAGCATTTGGAAAAGGATTACCTAAGTGGCCTCAGATGAGAATAATCGGTGAGCCCGTATCTGAAGAACTCGCAAAAGAAATTATTATTCGTACAGATACATTCTTTGATTCGATGCATTCAAGTAATAGCCACGCATTTGATAAAAAATGCAGAAAAATATTTGGTATTCCAGATGAACCAAATCTATATAAAGAATGGCAAAAAGTTTTTGAGATTTTCGATAAAAAAGATACAGCAACAAAAGATGAATTGGAATGGGCTAACAAAGAGCGTGATCGACTTAGAGATATAGAAGATAATTACTGGGCTTTCTTTGATAAGCTTCATAAAGATATTGGCTATATTAAGGATGAATATATTTACAATAGCTGGTTCTCATCTTGTTTTATTTTTGGGCCTCATGGCTGGATGAATCCTGATGGTACTATCGGATATATCGATAATATTGGCAAATGGCCGGATGTTGAGTCTGTTTATAATTATTGGGTAAAAATTGCAAAAGAATATCCGATGCTTAATATTCGAATAACGCTTATGAATGGTGAAGGCTGTGAAGATAATATTAAGCCCGTAGTTACAATGAAAGTACATAATGGTAAAGTACGTTTTTCAAAAGACCATATTGGTGATATGGAAGATATTCCAGTATGTCGTAAAAATGGAAATAATTTTGAATCAGCAATTACAGCGGAAGATATTACAGACCACGAATGCTGGTGGTCTCTAAACTATATTAGAGAAAATTTGCTACCTATATTCAATAGGATTAAGGAACAAAGGACTAAAAGTAAGTAAAGTTTTCATATATTCTACAGAAATTTTACATATTATATGTATAAATGATAGGAGGAATATTATGTTAGACCTTGGTTCAGAATATGAGCAGCTTGATATTGATGTGAGCGGATTCACAGCTCATGATTGGAAGCTTATTAAATATGCGCTTAATAAATCTATTGAGCAGCAATTGAATCTTTCAGAAGAGGATATTGAAGATATGCAGACGCTCGTCAATATCATCGAAAATGCTGGGACTATTGAAGCTGAACGTCAAGAGCTCTCTTGGAAAGACGCTATTAAAACGGCCGAAGAACAGTTCAAAGTGATGGGCAAAGATGATTCAGACCTCGATGTAATCAAGCAATTCTGTGAAGAAGCTGATGAGTATGAAGACGAGGAAGAGCTCAATGAACATTGGAAAAAAGACGATGTTGATGCAGCTCTCACAAATCTTCGTATTGAAATGAACAATGGTGATCCGGATTGTTATAACGCAATCGAAGAAGCAGTAATTCATTTTGAAGACTTGCTTGATTCCTAAACTTTCTAGCTCAGCTTAATGCTGGGCTTTATTATTGGAGGATATTATGACATATACTGAAATTCAGGGCGATTTGTTTCAGCATCTTTACCGAGAGCCGTCAAATGATAAACTGAGATATACACAGTCTAATGTACCCGTTTATTGTCACTGTATCGCAAATGATGGTAGATGGGGAGCTGGTATTGCACCGGTATTCATCGACAAAATTTTCAAAAATCGAAATGATGTTCTTGCGGTATTAAACCAGCACAAATGGGACGGCAAAGGTTGGTGTGCTATGACTTCAAGCGTTCTTGAGTTCGCTCAGGCTGTCTTTGAAGCGAATCTCATTACAAAGAGAAATACATCAGGTAAGCCTAGCTATGTAACAATAACAGAGTCGCTAAAAGACCTACGCAAGAAGATGGAAGAGTATTTTCTTCTTCGACAGCATGGTACCATTATTCGAATGCCTAAAATTGGCTGTGGTCTTGATGGTCTTGATTGGGATATAGTATCTACCCTTATTAAAGGCGTATTTTCTGATACTGACGTTAACATTCAAGTATATTATCTTTAAGAATATACGTGCAAAAGTAGCTTTATTTAAAAGCAGCTTGAACTAGGGTATCCTGAACCGTGCGCGGAGCGCATTCCCAGCACGTGGAAACACGTGCGTCAACGGGGCGCCGGTGTGTAATTATGCTATACTTATTAATTAAAAATATTCTAATATAGCGTAGCTATATATTAATTAATAATTATACAAGGCGCCCCGGCCGCGCACGTACTTTTTTTGCTAAAAAAATTAGGGTAAACTGTCTATTATAGGAAGATATAGAATATCACGAATCATATATTGAATATCTTCTTGTACAAATCTTTTATAAATATCAGCTTTAGTTTTACAGCGTTTTAATTTTTCAGATAACTTCTGACGATATTTTCTTTCTTCTTGGCTATACTTGAGTTTCTTATGACTATTCAAATAAGCTTCCAACTCGTCTTTACTTTGTATCTTATTTAATCCTTTTCGGAAAAATAATAAGCTCATATTTGTTGTAGTTGCATTATAAGCATGAATTGGTTTATCATCCAGTATAGCTTCCGAAGTTTTTTTAATATAATCCATTAAGCGGCGTTTTGTAGTTATATTTAATTTTAGCTGTAAGTAATTGATTATTTCTTTAAGGGACTTATTAGAAACTTTTTTACCATCATAACATACGTATCGCTTTGTTGGCTTTGGATCATAATGCAGAAGTATATATGGCGGCAATTTTCTATTAAGATGCTTGAATTTAATGAAATCGTGTTTTTGAGCATCATAATGGTCTACAAGGCTTTCACCCATAAATATATCATAAACATGGCATAACCCAGCAGCATAGAGTGTATCAATCTTCAAGCATTTATATTGGGAATATAGCTTATCAGATTTACCGTGTGCGAATAAATATTTTTTAAACTGCGCGTGTCTATTATCAATATAACCTATACAGTCACCATCTATAAATAACACGAAATAATCCAAGTTATCAAATTCTTCTCGCCACTTTATTGAGACTTTCCCATCTTTAGGGAATAAGGGCCTACAGTAATAATCATCGTGTATATAATTGCCATCATCATCGCGGTAATACCTAGCAAATTTTAACATTGCTAAACCATTAGCTTCACAACGACAATCGTTTGTTTTTGAGTGTGCTTTTGTATTCAGAAGAGTATAATAAGAGTATCTATTATTCTGGACGTCGCCAAACATTGCGCGTATTTGCTGCTCAAATGTTCGGAAACAGACTTGTGCGGCATTTATCCAGTTTGAATAACTGAAGTTTTTAGAATATTGATACTGTTCCAATAGGAACGTATTATAAGACAATCCGTACTCCTTAGCCTCAGTAACTTAGTAGGTCGACCATTACCAAGGCTAAGTTTCTGAATCTATTTTAATTAGCCAAATAATCTAAAAGCTAAGTTAGTTTATATTAACCTTTACATTTTCTATAGAAAATTTACATATTATACGTATAAGGAGAATTATATGGAAAAGATAATTATAAAATCTTATGAAGATTATGAAAATGATGAACGCAAAATCGGCGATGATCCTATTTATGATTCTCCCTTTATAACAAATGCTTGGGATGATGATAGCCCATTTAGTCCTGAAGCTCTCATAGAAAAATATAAGTCTGCGGGCTATACATTCAGTACAGATGCCATAACAGTTTATAAAATTCTTGGTGAAGACATTTATTCAATGTATGAAGATGGCGATGATGTAATAGACTGGAGTAGTGATGTTCCTGATATAAAGGCCGACACTATCTTCTACGTATTAAAGTCAGACGAACTTTGTGATGAATGGCAAGACCGAAAAGAAAATGCTTCAAAAAACGACATTTTCTTTAGAGTTTGGTATAGGCTGCTTAACATGATTGATGATACGGTAGAAGACGACGATGAAGAAGACGATGATGACTAATCTTTATGTTCTATAGATATTATTTACATATTATATGTATAAGGGGGAAATTATGACAACATATAAAGACTTACGCCAACATTATCTCGGAGTTAAAAAAGGCGCAGACGATAAAGAACGAATTGCGAAAGCAGCAAAAGACGATGCTTCAAAGTGTCGCGCTGCGCTTTTGAATTACAGCCGAAAACAGCTTAGAGCTTGTGAAAAAGCTGGCTTATTAGTTCTGAAGGAAAATACACCAAATAAAAATCATTACCATATTAAGGGAACAAACCTTACAGTTTGTGTAAATCCTGGCGATGATGGAATCTGCATCTTCGATTATAACAGGATAAACTATTTTGCTTGTCCACTGGACGAAGTAGGTTTTAGCAAAGATGTCGATGGTAATCTTATCTGGCCAAGTCTTACTGACGAAGAAAAAGCTGGAATCAATGCGGTTACGGAGTTCATCATATGAGTGGACTTGAAGTTAGATTTCATCGGGGCGGCTTAGATGATTCATTAAGAACTAAGTTTAAGCCGACTTCGTGGAAAGATTTTTGTGACAAATGCAAAAAAGAAGACAGCAGCATAATCCTTGATTCTATCGAGTCGAAACTTTATATGACTTGGAAAGATGACAGGGTTGGCTGGTCGGAAACTTGGCTTATTAGCGCAAAGCATACTTATACCGGTAAGCTGCTTCCTATCGGATTCGCGTCTGGCGACGTAGAATCATTAAAACATTCATATTTTCTGTAGAACTTTTACATATTATAAATATCAGGAGGAATTATGGATAAGTTTGATTTCGCTTACATTGACAATGGCATAGACGCTTGGACAAACAGTGGCAAGCTACCTTCAGCTCAGACTGAATTTTCAAACCGAATTCAGGGTAAGTCAGTATCAAAGTCTGGAATTGAAAAAGCATTCTTAGGCCTTAAAGTCTGGAAAGATGGCTGGGACATAGGCGGCGGACGTGTAACTCGTGTTGAGTGGATTGGCTTTTACGCGTCGCAGGGTCTTGCAAAAGTTAATTTGTACGGAAGAGGATGCACCGAAACCCGCGCAATTGTTCACTGGGACCCAGAGAAAAATGTAATTAAGTCTGAGTCAAAATCAAAATCAACAAATGATGCTCTTGAGAAGCGCGTTGCCGCTCTTGAAGCTCAGGTTGAAATGCTTGTAAAAGCGCTCACTAAAAAGGAGTAGAATATGAAAAACAGGAATTTATGTGCAGAAGCGTGGTCCGAATTAAAACGTTGTAGAGTAGCTGAAAAGCCCGCTCAGATTTTTAAGTTTCCAAAGGCTGACGCTTCAAAAGCTTTTAAGCTCTGGAAGCAGTATCTGGAAAACGAGTATGACTGTAATTCGGATTTTAACGAAGAAGATTTCCTTAAGTCTGAAGGTGAAAATATTTATATTGTACTGTGTACAGATTACTTTGATACTGGAAGCATGACGTATATTGATACTGTTTCTAGTCTTATAGACTATCATAAAAAGCAAATTGAAGACCATAAGAAGCAGTGCGATGAGCTTTCAGCTATTTTAGGCGCATAACAAATTAAGTCCGTTAAGCTAGTAAAGTTTAACGGATTTTTTATTGTAAATTCATATTCTATAGAACTTTTTTACATATTATATACATAATAATATGGAGACAATTATGGAAGGCATCAACTTAAAAAATGTCGTAACAACAGTTTATAATGAGTTCTTAAAAAAAGAGTCTGGTATTGCAGCTCAGTTTCGTTGGGGTGACAATGAACGTGTACGATTCTGCGATTCGGTTGAAGAAATGGAGCGTTATTCTAAAGAGCTTAATTTCCCAGGAATGAAATCGTCTCGACATATTATTTCATTTGACGAAGAGCATCAGCTTTTGCCCTATGAAATACTTAGCACGCTGGAATTGTCAAATTGGCGTAAGCCTGACACAATCGCATTAGTGAAACTCAATAAGAAAAGCATCCGAATATATGTGAAATACCCATTTGATTTCACAGATCGCGATGTTAAACATTATGCCGAAAAAGCAAAAGAAGAGTATGACCGATATGCTCGCAATAGTTGGAGATACAACAGCATAAAAGAGTTCATGCTGCGCAATGCTCTTAGTGGCGTTTTTTGTGATTCTTATAAAGAATAATTTACGCTCTGTAGAACTTTTTTACATATTATAAATATAACGGAGGTTATTATGGCATTTAAAGATTTGACAGATGCTTGTATGAGCCTTTTGAATAGCGGACGCATTGATGACGTATTCATAAATGACGGATATGTTGAAGTCAAAGCTACAGCATTTCAAGATGGCAAAGAAAGGATTCATGATTCTAAGCAGCTTGAGAAAGAGCTGAAAGAAACTTTGTATCTTACAAAAGCTTCAAAAGTTAAGGCTGAGCACGTAACAACACGTAAAGGCTATCGTTTCTGGAATGTTTCTTTGGAGGCATAAAATGAAAAAAGCGTATATCGTAGTTATGGATTTCTGTTCAGGCTGTATTAAAACCTATGAACATGATTTCCCCGAAGGCGCTCAAAACGAAGACGTAGAAGGCTGGTTGGAAGAGAAAACTGATTTCAAAAATGACCAGTGCTATTATATGTGGAAATGGGAGCCGATTGAAATTATCGAAGGAGACGTAAATGATTGATGAAGCACTTGAAATGTTAAATGCGCTTAAAAAAGGAAAAAAGATTTCTGAAAGCGAAATTGCCGAAATGGTAAATAATCTTACTTCACGTGCAAAGGACTTAGAGCATGAAGTTGAAGTAAGTCATCTTGAAGCAATCGAAGAAAAAGAATGCTGGCGTATTGCTGGCGAGCTCGAAAACTATATGTAATTTTACGCTTCTGTAGAACTTTTTACATATTATATATATCTATATATAAATAATGGAGGCTACTATGCAGAAGTCAGAAGTTACTAATGAGCAGATTACAAGTGTTATTAAGGCGCTTGATAATCTTGTAGAAATTGGAAGAGCGCCAGAAGGTGATTTCTATACTA
>Ga0326514_10003389_pt1 | contig 10143 bp, 7 predicted proteins | sample 3_2548_0518_D_FD_203653 | JGI IMG/M metagenome (GOLD analysis project Ga0326514, IMG submission 203653) | Bovine rumen microbial communities from UC Davis, California, United States - 3_2548_0518 | ecosystem: Host-associated > Mammals > Digestive system > Stomach > Rumen | place: USA: California... | reverse complement strand
GCCTCTTCAGCAGCTTATCTAATGCTCTCGCAGCATCGTTGTCATTGTGGATCTTCATCCCTGTTGCCTTGTTAATGATCGAAAGATCATCATCATAGAGTTTAACCTTTGCTTCTTCTGGAACTTCGTCCGAGTCTGGTACGGCACAGTCAATATCTTCCTCATACCAGCCATTTCCATCCGTATCATAAACTACCCATCCAATAGAGTCGTCTTCATCCACGTATGACGCACCATCAGCGACATACTTTTCTCCGTCCACATAAAAGATGTCTCCGTCTTCAATGTCTTCGATTCTGAATCTTACTTCTGCCATAATTTTTCTCCTTCCAACAAAAATGCCGGATGCTCAATGTAGGCGTCTCCGGCGGTCATAAAGTGTTATCCGTTCTTATCATGTCAGAAAGTTTTTAACATAAAAGAACGAGAGCGCCGAAGACGATAGTCTCCAGCGCTCAAAAAATAGTTTACGTATTATATATGCGATTTTTTCTGTTCGAGAAGGATTGGCGAATCGATCAAAATCAAATCCGCCTTTTTCAACACGGTGTTATGACAGAGCCAACTTTTTAGGCCTTAAAGGTGCCAGGCACTAAAAGTACCTACTAAAAGTACCTGACACCTATTTTAGAAAAGACAGCCCTTCCGCCCCGTGACATCCATTTACCGGGATATCAGAGGAGCGGAAGGGCTGTCTGATTTTCTTCGCTATATTCTCCGCCTCACCAAATTACTTGGTCCCGAAGATTCTGTCTCCTGCATCGCCGAGGCCCGGGATGATATAGCCGTTCTCGTTGAGCTTCTCATCGATCGCGCAGACATAGATATCGACATCCGGATGTTCTCTCTGGACTCTCTCAACTCCCTCCGGAGCCGCGATGATGTTCAGCATACGGATGTGCCTGCATCCATGGTTCTTCAGCATGGTCAGCGCTGCGCATGCAGATCCACCGGTAGCCAGCATCGGATCGACGACGAAAACTTCACGCTCGCCGCAGTCAGCCGGAAGCTTGCAGTAGTATTCAACCGGCTCAAGAGTCTCCGGATCACGATACAGACCGATATGACCGACCTTTGCAGCCGGGATCATCTGCAGCATCCCCTCGACCATACCCAGACCTGCTCTCAGGATCGGGACAACTGCCAGCTTTCTTCCGGACAGCTGTTTTGCAGTCATCTTTGCGATTGGGGTCTCGATCTCGACATCCTCCAGCTTGAGGTCTCTGCTGGCTTCATAGCATTCCAGCCCTGCGATCTCAGATACGATTGTTCTGAAATCCTTGGTTCCGCAGTCCTTGTCACGGATTACTCTCAGCTTATGCTGAATCAGCGGATGATCGCAAACGGTTACTTTTGACATACTCGTCCTCCTTTTGCGGCAGCCTTGCTGCCCCTCACTGGTGTCATGCTGCAGATGCTTCTGCAGTGCTTACCCTGCAGATGACTCTGCATCGTCTACTCTGCAGATGGTTCTGCAGTGCTTACTCTGCCGCGGACTTTGCCGCAGACCACTCTATCTGCCACGGATATCTCCGCAGTCCCCATTCTCAGCTCCGCTCTTCTGCCAGAAGAATTCCTCCAAGCCTCTCGACCTGAGTCTTCAGCTCCTCAAAGCACTTTCCATAGTCCCCCAGGCTTCCTCCATAAGGATCCGTGATCTCACCATCGGCGCGGATATACTCAGGAAGCGAAAAGACATTTATGGGACACTCAAAATCCTGAAGGAGCCTGGTCTTCTCGCTGTCCGTGATCGTCAGGACCAGTGTCCGGTCATCGAAGTCTGTATCGGCGAGCGGCTCGCTCATATGTTCTTTCATGGTCAGACCGTGAGCTACAAGAACCGCCTCTGCCTTGGGATTGATCGGCTCCGGAAAGAGCACGACAAGTCCTTTCGAGAGGATCAGGATGTCCTCCAGAAGCAGCTGGCGTGACAGGATTGCCTCCGCCATAGGACCGGTGGCAGTATCGCTCTCGCTCACGAAGATCAGTTTATCATAATGTTTCATGCCAAACCCTCCGTCCGCAAAAGCAGGATCAGACTTTTATCACCTGGTGGCCCGCAGCCTTGATCAGGCGGTTCATGATCGCCTGGCCCAGATTCGGTGTCTCAAATGCCTCGGAATAGATCATGTCTGCATTCAGTGCGTCAAAGTCGCGAAGGATTCCGTAAAGATGCATCGAGATCGTGATCTCCTCGGTCCTGGTCCCGATTGACTTGATGATCCCGTGATGATATCTGGCAGCGGTCTCATCGGTCGCGATGATTCCGACTCTCTTTCCGGCAGCTTCTCCTTCCTGAGAAAGCTCATTGATCTTATCCACAACCAGGTCCGCAGGTCCCTCAACGATCGTCAGCGGAGCCTTCGGCGCATAGTGTCTGTACTTCATGCCCGGAGCCTTCGGGTGGAAGTTCGGGTCATTAAAATGAAGGCCCGGATCCAGCCTGACCTCTCCCAGGACTTCCCTCAGCATATCCATGTTGATATAGCCCGGGCGCAGCACCATCGGGATATCTTCTGTCAGATCGACGATCGTCGATTCCACTCCGATTCCTACCGGACCGCCATCGATGATCATATCGATCTTGCCGTCCAGGTCTTCCTTTACATGCTGAGCCGTCGTCGGACTCGGTCTCCCGGAAGTATTTGCAGAAGGAGCCGCGATATATCCTCCTCCTGCGAGGATCATAGCATCCGCGATCTCGTTATCCGGGAAGCGGATCGCCACCGTCGAAAGTCCTCCGGTCGTCGACATCGGTACCTTGTCATTCTTGTTCAGGATCATGGTCATCGGCCCCGGCCAGAATGCATCCGCCAGATCCCTGGCTGCCTTCGGGACTTCCTTCACGATCTTTGGCAGTGCATCAAAATCTGCGATATGAACGATCAGCGGATTGTCGGAAGGTCTTCCCTTTGCCGCGTAGATCTTCCTGGAAGCCTCCGCGTCCAGTGCGTTCCCTCCGAGCCCGTAGACGGTCTCGGTCGGAAATGCTACAAGCCCTCCTTCTTTGAGGATGTCTCCTGCTTTCTGCATCAACTTTTTGTCGATGCCCTTCGTCATATCTGCAAAGATAGTTTCCATATTTCATCTGCTCCTCTGCCAGGTCCATTTCCGCCCGACGTCTTTACATTATAACACCTGCATGGCTGAGTGTGAACTAACAGGTTGCAAACTGTGCAAAGTGCTTAAAAATATTGGCTCTGTCACAACAGTGTATTGAAATAGGCGGATTTGATTTCGAACAATTCGTCAATCCTTCCTGAGCAGAAAAAATCGCATATATAATACGTAAACTATTTTTTGAGGCTGGAGACCATTGTTTTCGGCGCTCTCGTTCTTTTATGTCAAAAGATTTCTGACATAATAAGAACGGATAACATTTTATGACCGCCGGAGACTCTTATGTCGAGCTTCCGGCATTTTCTTTGTTGGAAGGAGAAGAATTTATGTACAGAAGACCGACAGATGAGGAACTGCAGTATGGTCTCGAAGAAGGAGATCTTGAGGAGATCGGAGATCAGGAAAGGCGCGGATATGGGATCTTTACCCGCTCTGCAATGGAATGCGATGAGCTCGATAGAGTCGATGCGTGTTATTACAACGAGCCCATGTCCAGCGATGAAGACTGTGCGATGGAGGCTGAACGGTCTGGCTTTTGCAGGATCATTCAACCGCTGGTTTAAAACGGCGATTTTCATCACATTGTTGTGACAGAGCCAAAAAGTTTCTTCACTAAAGCACAGTATACATCAGAGGTCACATCTCCCGTGACTTCTTCACGCAGGCCTTCTCAGCCTCGATGAGGGCGGAGCGGAGTCCCTTCTCCTCGAGTACGCGCACAGCCTCCATGGTCGTTCCGCCGGGAGAGCAGACCATGTCCTTGAGCTCGCCCGGGTGCTTTCCGGTCTCGAGCACCATCTTAGCCGAGCCGAGCACCGCCTGCGCTGCGAACTTGTAAGCCTTGTCCCGGGGCATTCCGTCAGCGACCGCGCCATCAGCCATCGCCTCGATCACGAGAAAGATGTAAGCCGGACTGGAGCCGGATACCGCAGTCGCAACATCGATCAGCTTCTCAGGGATGATCTCTGCCTTCCCGAAACTCTGAAGGATCGCCATCACAGTGTCCAGGTCTTTGCCTGTGACATTCGGATTCGGGCAGACAGCCGTCATGCCTTCGCCGACCATAGCCGGGGTATTGGGCATCGTGCGGACAATCTTTCTCCCGGATCCGAGCAGCCCGCCCAGCCACTCAAGCGTCTTTCCGGGCGCGATCGTGACGACAATCGCATCCTTCCGGATCACATCCCTGACCTTCAGAATCACCTCCTCATAAAACTGAGGCTTTACAGCAAAGAACAGGATATCCGCAAATGACGCTACCTCCGCATTGCTTCCGCAGAGGAGTTTCAGGTCTCCACGTATCTTCTCACGGGTCTTTTCGGATTTCGCGGAAGCCATGATGTCCTCATGACCCGCCAGACCGCTCTTCAGGATGCCGCCGATCATGGCAGAAGCCATATTGCCGCAGCCGATAAATCCAATCTTCATGATCAAAATCCCCCTTTCTGATGATAGGCATTATACATCTGACAGATGCCCTCCTATTGACAGTATTATAAAAAATGTGTAATATTCAAATATCTGTAACAAATTTGTAATTATTCGTTCGGACTTTATACCGATTTCTTATTACAACTATTACATCGATATATAAAATCTGATTCATATATTCATAACCGGAGACCGAGGAGAGAGGATGAAACGAACTGGCAGACAAACATTAGCGGTATGGCTTTTCATGCTGATACTGGCGCTCACCTTCACACCAATCGCAGCTTCTGCAGGATTTGTGCAGACACAGGTTGGAGTGAAGTATACAACAGATGCCGGGGAAACTCTCACAGGCCTTCAGAAGATCGGAAAGAAGTATTATCTCTTCAATGAACAAGGAGTTATGCAGACCGGCATTCAGAAAGCCGGCAACAATTACTATTTCTTTGATACAAAGACCGGTGCCCGCAGAGGCGGCTGGATCACCTACGCAGGAGCGAAGTATTTCGCCAACAGGAGGACAGGGGTTCTCTTCCGGAACCGGAAAAAAGGACAGAAGTTTTACTTCGGACCGGATTGTGCCCTTGTAAAGGGGGGTGCTCCTAAGACCGGATGGGTCAGGCGGGGCGGCAAAAAGTATTACTACGACCAGAACAATCAGAAAGTAACCGGCTTTTATAAGATTGGAAACAGAACCTATTACTTCAGCAAGAAGGGGGTTATGTGGAAGAAGAGGATCGTGTCCGATGGAACAAAGCGTTACTATCTGGGCGGCAAAGGCTATATCCTCAGAAACCGTTTCGTAACCGTGAATGGTCAGAAGTATTACGCGACAGGGGACGGATCTTTCACGACCGGAATCCAGAATGTCAAGGGATCAAAGTATGCCTTTGATGCAGATGGCGTTATGCTTAAGAAGCAGTTCATCGAAGCCGGCGCTGACAAGTACTATGCGCTAAAATCCGGGAAGATCGCTGCAAACCGCTGGGTGAAGGTGAAAGGAAAGCGCTACTGGGCTGATCCGGACGGAACGATCGCCACGAACCGCTTCATCGGGAACTTCTATGTAGGACCGGATGGTGTCCGCATCAAAGCAAACAAACCTTCCTCAGGCATCGCTGCCATCGGCGGTCACATCCTTGCTTTCACGAATGACGGAAAGCAGGTATTCTCCCAGTGGTATTCCACCTCGGACGGCAAGAGGTACTACATCGGGTCAGACGGTACCGCCCTGACCGGACTTCAGATCGTCGGCGGCTACAAGTATTATTTCGGAGCGGACGGCGTTCTTCAGACAGATGCCGTCATCTACGCGAACGGTTTCTGCTACTACACCAGCAAGAATGACGGTCATATCGTCTCCGAGTCAGCAAGAAATGGCAATGCGATCGTTGGCTATGCAAAGCAGTTTGTCGGCAATCCGTACGTATATGGCGGAACCAGCCTTACGAGAGGGGCAGACTGTTCCGGATTCACCCAGTCAGTGCTGTCACACTTCGGAATCCGGATCATGAGGGTCGCTGTCGACCAGATGAACGGAGCTTCCGGCTACTACGCAAGACTCGGTTATGCAGGAGGATACAAGATCTCGGACAGTAACCTTCAGCCGGGGGACCTTGTATTCTACGGATATGGCTCATATGCAAGCCATGTCGCGATCTATATGGGCAACAATCGGGTCGTGCATGCAGCAAATTCCAGGATCGGAATCGTGATTACCTCGATCGACTATGTAAGCGGCCGGCTGCACAATCAGAACAGAAGATACTGGGCATGATCCCGGAAGTGACGGAAAGAATAGTGAAGGCGCCGGCTCTGGCAGAAGATGCGGAGACGGCGCCTTTTGTATGCCAAAGCATGCAAAAAGGCCGCCAGTGGCAAGCTTTTTGTATGCCAAAGCCTGTCGTATGGATGAGAATCGATGTATAATGGCTGTGATTGTTCTGAAAAGAAAGAGGAGTTGTACAGGGTGAGAAATATCTTCAGAAAAGCAGGAGCAATACTACTTGCAGTTGCGCTTGGTGCGGAGATCTGTCCGCAGCAGGCTTTTTCTGCTTACGGAAGCGAGATCGTGGAAGATATTTCAGATGAAATCGTCCTGGAAGATACGGGAGCCGATGACAGCCAGGCGGAAGAGATCGAAGTGTCAGAAGATACCGCGGAACCGTTTGACGGGATCATGGCGGAAGATGCCTTGATTGTGGATGAAGCGGATGAGGCGGATCCGGAAAATGAAGACGGGTCCGGCCAGGATATCATCTACGAGACCGCAGAGCTCGACGACCCGCTCTCGGTCCCGGATGAGATCATACCGGCTTTGAATACAGGAAGCGGAAGCACATTTCCGGGAAGGAGATCCGCGATCCGCAGAAGTCCGGCAGCGGTCGGAAGCGCGCTGCTGGCCGATCAGCTTCCGGACGGAGCAAGGAGGATCTACAACTCCAAAGTTGATTTCTATGCGGTAAATCATAATACCGGTGAATGGACCTATTATCCGCTGAAGACAGATTATGTCTTCGAGGGAAAAGTTACAGCGGATGGGAAAAGCTACGATAAGGACGACCCGGCTACTGCGGCCGCTCTGGATGAGTGCAAAAAGAAGATGATGCGCGACATGCAGGGGGCGGCGGACGCCTTCAAGCATGACCATCCGGAAGTATTCTGGATCCGTTCTCCGAAATCATATAGCTACGGGTTCATGAAGAAGTCCGAAAAGACCGGCGAAGATGGGAATAAGACCGCGACATATTATATCGCGCAGATCACTTACACGCCGGTGGAATCTTTCACCGGAGCGGGCAGCCTGATCAGCCAGTACCAGACCGGCGTGCAGAACGCGCTGACCCAGGTCAGGGGCATGGCTGACGCCTGGAATACGGATGGTGCGGAACATGGAAGCTCCGAGTATACCGCACTGCTTGTGAGAGCAGCGGACCAGTATCTCAGCGGCAGACTTTACTATGATAATGCAGCGCTGAGTGAGGCCGTTGCGAATTCAGCTCAGAAAGATGTCACGGTCTGCGATGCCCAGAGAATCTATACTTCCGCGGCAGCTTTCGTCGAGCCTCAGGGGTCTTTGACGAATGGGGTCGTCTGCGAAGGCTATGCCAAGGCTCTGAAAGTAATATGCGACAATCTGGGGATCCCGTGCGTCTGTGTCGCAGGGCTTTCTGATAAAAGCAGGTTCGGTAGCGGACATATGTGGAATCTGGTACAGATTGGCGGAATCTGGTATCTCACGGACCCGACCTGGGACGACAGCGGGAGTCAGGACCATACGGAGAGCAACAGGAAATATCTTCTGGTCTCGAACTACACGAACAATTCCTACCTGACATCCAGAGTGGCTACAGGCAACCTGGGCGGAAGTACGCTCGATGGAATCACGATATTTCAGTACCCTCCGGCATCCGGGACCTGCTATGAGACTTCGCACGAGGCACCGGCAGGAGCGATGGAGCCGGCGGACTGCGTGAATGCGGGTCATTTTGAAGGAACCTGCGAGATCTGCAGTGCACAGGTTGAGATAGATGAGAAAGCTTTGGGACATGACTATCGGGAGAAGGTGGTAGAGCCAAATTGCACAGAAGGCGGCTATACTCTTCATATCTGCAGGCGCTGCGGGGACAGCTATCATGACAATGAGACTCCGGCTCTGGGTCACGACTATGTGGAAATCAAGTATAAGTATACAGCACCGACCTGTACGAAAGACGGCAGCAGGACCTATATCTGCAATCGCTGCGGGATCTGCAGGAAGGTGATGATTCCTAAGCTGGGACATGATTATCAGGATGAGGTGACGGCACCGACCTGCACAGAGAGTGGCTATACCACCCACACCTGCAGCCGCAGTGGAGACAGCTACAAAGATGCTGAGACCTCAGCCCTGGGACACGATTACAAGTCGCAGATCACTGCACCGACCTGTACTGCCCGGGGATTTACAACCTATACCTGCAGGAGATGTGGTTCTGCCTGCAAATCTGACTTCCGGCCTGCAAAGGGACATCAGTACAGCCAGGTGTCCTGCACAGCACCGGCCTGCTCGCGGGATGGCCTCAGGCTCTACCGCTGCAGCGTCTGCGGAACCTCTTACAGGACCCGGATCCCGGCCGCGGGACATCACTATCAGGTCCAGGTGATCGCACCGACACTCTATCGCCAGGGTTACACACATCATGTCTGCAGCAGATGCGGAGCTTCTTATAATGATAGCTATACACCGATGCTTCTGCAGAAGACGAACCTGAGGAAGGTCAAGGCTCTGAGCAGGGGAAGGTTCCGTGTTACCTTCAGGCGGACGAAGAAGTTTTCGAAGTATGAGATTCAGTATTCGACCAGGCAGGATTTTTCGGATGCCGTTTCGAAGATCGTGACGAGAAGAAAGAAAAGCAACAGCGTCACGATCACCGGCAGAAAAAAGCAGGTCTACTATGTCAGGGTACGCGCACTGTCCGGAAACCAGAAAGGAATCTGGAGCAAGGTCAGAAGAGTAAAAACCAGGAAGAAATGATAACCTGTTCACACAAGAAACATATTATAGTGGGATAGTAAACCTACCGTGCCGGGACACGGTTCCCCACGCCGCATCTGCATGCAGCGGGGAAGTGGGCTGCCGGCAGGAAGAAGATCTTAAACATTTAGGCTTAAAAAATAAGGATAGAGAGAGGGGAGAGCTATGCGCAGGGTAACCAACTGGATCGTAGGTTTCATGGCGGCTGCGGTATGCGCCGGAATCACATATATCACGATGGATGCCAGTGTCGGGAACATCATCTATAACCTGGGCTTTCTGGCAGCCATGATCGTCATCCTCCTCGTCGGATGCGGAATCGGGTTCGGCAGGATGCAACAGACCAGAAAAGGACTGGACAGGGCGACGGCAAAACTGAAGTCAATCTCCGAGGGCGGCGGCAATATATCATCTGTCACCAGACCGGGGACGAGTTTCTTCGGCGTTCCGTATTTTGATGCCAAGTATCAGGAGTATCTCTCCTATCTTCGCAAGACCAACAGCCCGACCGATATCGGCGACTACATCGGCGAGTATGAGATCAACAACTACACCCACCGCCGCCTGGTCGAGATGATCCCGGATATCCTGACGAGCCTTGGAATCCTAGGCACCTTCGTGGGACTGGTCCTCGGACTCCGCAACTTTAATCCGACTTCCTACGAGGCGATGTCATCCTCGGTCGACTCCCTGATCGACGGTATTAAGGTCGCCTTCGTCACATCCATCTACGGAATCTCCCTGTCCCTCGCCTTTTCCTACTGGCTGAGAGGAGCACTCACAGGCGTGTCCGAGAGCCTTGACCGCTTCCTGGACGCTTACTATACGACGGCCGTCACGCCGACCGATGCTACCGCGATGAACCACATCATCGCCAACCAGAATGCGCAGATCAAGTATCTGGGACAGATGGAGAAGGACCTTGCGGAGCAGGTCTCCCAGACCCTTTCCAACAACATCCGGCCCATGGTGGAACATTTGGACAAGACCATGGACATCTTCTCGAATACCGTGACGCTTCAGCAGACCCAGCTGCTCGAGAACATTTCCCAGAGGATCGCAAGAACCATGAAGCA
>Ga0326514_10003384_pt1 | contig 10148 bp, 7 predicted proteins | sample 3_2548_0518_D_FD_203653 | JGI IMG/M metagenome (GOLD analysis project Ga0326514, IMG submission 203653) | Bovine rumen microbial communities from UC Davis, California, United States - 3_2548_0518 | ecosystem: Host-associated > Mammals > Digestive system > Stomach > Rumen | place: USA: California... | reverse complement strand
TAATGGCGAAAATATAGAGATTTATTCGTAACTTTGCACGGTTTTTTTAACGTAGAAAGATTAAAATTAAACTGACTCAATATGATTACAAATGACATTTATGGAGCTTTGCAGCTCCTTGTTGTCGGTATGGTCACCGTGTTCATCGTGTTGCTCATCGTGATCAATCTCGGCAAGTTGCTCATCTGGGCTGTCAACAAGTGGGCCCCTGAAGAAACAGTAGCCAAGAAGGCAGCACCAGCCGCCAAAGCTATTGCAAGTATTGATGCTACCACAAAAGCAATCATTGACGCTACCATCAGCCAGATTACTGGCGGCAAGGGACGCGCAGAGAAGATCACTAAGTTGTAAGAAAAAAACTATTAAGCATTACAAAGATATGGCAAAAGAAGTAAAGTTCTCACTGGTCTTCCGCGACATGTGGCAGAGCGCTGGCAAATATCAGCCTCGCGTTGACCAGCTCGTAAAAGTAGCTCCAGCTATCATCAAGATGGGTTGTTTCGACCGTGTTGAAACAAACGGTGGTGGTTTCGAGCAAGTAAACCTCCTCTACGGAGAGAACCCTAACAAGTCTGTACGCGAATGGACAAAGCCATTCCACGAGGCAGGCATCCAGACTCACATGCTCGACCGCGCACTCAACGGTCTCCGCATGAGCCCATGCCCTAAGGACGTGCGCAAGCTCTTCTACAAGGTGAAGAAAGCCCAGGGCACCGACATCACTCGTATTTTCTGTGGCCTGAATGACCCACGCAACGTCATTCCATCTATCCAGTATGCCAAAGAGGCAGGCATGATTGCTCAGGCATCTCTTTGCATCACATACTCACCTATCCACACCGTAGAATACTACGTCAACCTCGCCAAGCAGTTCATTGAGGCAGGTGCTGACGAAATCTGTCTGAAGGACATGGCAGGTATCGGTCGTCCTGTATCTCTCGGCAAGATTGTGGAAGGCATCAAGAACATCAAGAAAGACATCGTTATCCAGTACCACTCACACGCAGGTCCAGGCTTCAACATGGCCTCTATCCTCGAAGTCTGCAACGCAGGCTGTGACTACGTGGACACTGGCATGTCTCCCCTCTCTTGGGGTACAGGCCACGCCGACATCATCGCCGTACAGGAGATGTTGAAGGACGCCGGCTTCAAGGTGAAGGAAATCAACATGGCAGCCTACATGGAAGTGCGCACTCAGATTCAGGAGATGTGCGACGACTTCCTCGGCTACTACATCCCAGAACTCAACCACATCAACAACTCACTCCTCGTGAAGCCAGGTCTTCCAGGCGGCATGATGGGCTCATTGATGACAGACCTTGAGGACAACCTCAAGTCACTCAACAAGTGGAAGGTGAAGAACAACCAGCCAGAGCTCACCACCGACGACCTCCTCATCAAGCTCTTCGACGAGGTAGCATACGTATGGCCAAAGGTTGGTTATCCATGCCTTGTGACCCCATTCTCACAGTATGTGAAGAACCTCGCTCTGATGAACGTCATGCAGATGGAGAAAGGCAAAGCTCGCTGGAGCATGATTGCCGACACCATTTGGGACATGATTCTTGGCAAGGCTGGTCAGCTGCCTGGCCCAGTAGCACCTGAGCTCATCGAAATGGCCAAGGAGCAGGGACGTGAATTTGAGACACAAGACCCACAATCATACTTCCCCGACAAGCTCGACGAGTTCCGCGAGGAGATGAAGCAGAACGGATGGGAGCTTGGTCAGGACGACGAAGAACTCTTCGAGCTCGCCATGCACCCAGAGCAGTACCGTGCCTACAAGAGCGGTAAGGCAAAGGCCGACTTCGAGGAAGACCTCGCAAAGCGCAAGGCAGCCAAGAACGCTCCAGCAGCAGGTGCCGAAGGTCCTAAGAGCGTGACCGTTCAGGTGAATGGCGTGAACTACAAGGTAGAAATCGCATACGGCGACGCAGCTCCAGCAGCAGGTGCAGCTCCCGCAGCCGCTCCAGCAGGTGAAGGCGAAGACATCCTCGCTCCACTTGAAGGTAAGTTCTACCTCGTAAAGGACAACTCTGAGACTCCAAAGAAGGTTGGTGACGCTGTACAGGCAGGCGAGACACTTGGCTACATCGAGGCCATGAAAACCTTCAACGCCATCCGCGCTGACAAGGCAGGCACTATCACCGCCATCCTCGTCAACTCTGGTGACTCTGTCGAAGAAGACGATCCAATCATGAAGTTGGCATAAGAAGACCCTCCCCTCACCCTCCCTGCGAGGGAGGGGGTGGTTTCAAACAAATCAAAATAAACAATTAACTCAAGTAGAATCCTCCCCATAAGCATTCTACTCTCCCCCCTATAGGGGGAGCGGGGAGGGGGTCTTTATGGAAGAAATACTGAATAACATATACCAGATGACGGCATTCAGCGACATCATCGCCGCCAATGGTACATACCTTGTCATGTACTTGCTTGCCTTCGTGCTCCTGTACCTTGGCATCGTCAAGCACTTCGAGCCTCTGCTGCTCATCCCCATCGCCTTCGGCGTGCTCATCGCCAACTTCCCCGGTGGTGACATGGGCGTGTATCAGGCAGACGAAGCAGGACGCATCATCAACGCAGAAGGCAAAGTACTGGCTGAAAACATCTGGGAGATGTCGCTTCCCCAGATTGCGCACGACCTCGGTCTGATGAACTTCCTCTACTACATGCTCATCAAGACAGGCTTCCTGCCACCAGTAATCTTCATGGGTGTAGGTGCCCTCACCGACTTCGGTCCTATGCTCCGCAACCTCCGTCTGTCTATCTTCGGTGCAGCCGCACAGATGGGTATCTTCGCAGTGCTCATCATCGCTGTAGCATCAGGACAGTTCAACATCAAGGAAGCTGCATCACTCGGCATCATCGGTGGCGCCGACGGCCCAACAGCCATCTTCACCACCATCAAGTTGGCTCCTCACCTCTTGGCTCCTATCGCCATTGCAGCCTACAGCTACATGGCTCTCGTGCCAGTCATCATCCCACTCGTGGTGAAGATGCTCTGCTCAGAGAAAGAGCTGAAGATTAACATGAAAGAGCAGGATAAGCTCTTCCCATCAGCCAACAAGATCAAGAACGAGAAAGTCATCAAGATTATCTTCCCAATCGCTGTGACCACTATCGTAGCCTTGCTCGTGCCATCAGCAGTATCGCTCATCGGCATGCTCATGTTCGGTAACCTCTTGAAGGAAATTGGTTCAGACACCAGCCGTCTTTTCGACACCATCTCCAATTCCATCATGAACACCGCAACCGTGTTCCTTGGTCTTTGTGTAGGTGCAACCATGACCGTACAGGCATTCCTCAACTGGACTACTATCGGCATCGTGGTAGGCGGATTCTTCGCTTTCGGTCTCTCCATCGCGTCAGGCATCTGCATGGTGAAGTTAACCAACCTCTTCTCCAAGAAGAAGATCAACCCGCTCATTGGTGCTACCGGCCTTTCAGCCGTGCCAATGGCATCACGTGTCTGCAACGAGATTTCCACCAAGTACGACCCCAAGAACCACGTGCTCAACTACTGCATGTCTTCCAACGTGTCAGGTGTGATTGGTTCAGCTGTTGCAGCAGGTGTGCTCATCTCATTCCTGCAGAACATCTCCCTCTAAGACAACATACATCACTCTATAAAGAAACGGGTAGCCAACACAATGGCTGCCCGTTTCTTGTTTTCGGACTTCGGACGAAAACGAATAGCACGAACCTTTAGCTCGACGGAGTCAATAGCACGAAGAAAGGCCTTGAGCGGCTATCGAGTGGCTTTTTTGCTGCGCAAGAAATCAATCAAAAAAAAATAAAAATCTTGGGGCAAAGCCCAGAAATAGTAGAGCCTTGAGTGGCTCGGGGCTTGCGCGATGTGTTTTGAAATGAACCATGAACCATAAATCATGAACCGACAGCAGACGACACTGCTTGGGATGGGGGGACGTAACACTGACAAATGTGTGGACGCTCCGACAAAATGTCAGTTGGCATGATGGCTGGCATTGCTTTTGCTCTTGATGAAGGATGGTATTTAATTTTGTAAATTGATCAATCAAAAATAGCATTATGGCTCAACAAGGTAACATCGGGGTTACGACTGAGAATATTTTCCCCGTCATCAAAAAGTTTCTCTATAGCGACCATGATATTTTTATCCGCGAGATTGTGAGCAATGCGGTGGATGCCACCCAGAAGCTGAAGACGCTGGCCAGCAAGGGCGAACTGAAAGAGGAGGCTGGCGACTTGACGGTGCACGTGTCGGTGAACAAGGAGGCTGGCACGCTGACGGTCAGCGACCGCGGCATCGGCATGACTGAGGAGGAGATTGACAAGTACATCAATCAGATTGCTTTCTCGGGCGCGAATGACTTCCTGGATAAGTACAAGGAGGATGCGAATGCCATCATCGGCCACTTTGGCTTGGGCTTCTACTCTTCGTTTATGGTGAGCAAGAAGGTGGAAATCATCACGAAGAGCTGGAAGGAAGGCTCGAAGGCTGTGAAGTGGAGCTGCGACGGCAGTCCTTCGTTCACGATTGAGGAGGCTGAGAAGGCTGACCGCGGCACGGACATCGTGATGTATATTGATGATGACTGCAAGGATTTCCTGGAGAAGTATAAGATTAGCGAGCTGCTGAACAAGTACTGCAAGTTCCTCCCTGTGCCTGTGGCTTTCGGCAAGAAGACGAAGTGGGACGACAAGGAGAAGAAGAGCGTGGAGACGGATGAGGACGAGGTGATTAATGACACTACCCCACTCTGGACACGCAAGCCTGCCGAGCTGAAGGATGAGGATTATAAGGAGTTCTACAAGAAGCTCTATCCGATGAGCGACGAGCCTCTGTTCTGGATTCACCTGAATGTGGATTATCCTTTCAACCTGACGGGCATTCTCTACTTCCCGAAGGTGAAGACGAATCTGGACATTCAGAAGAACAAGATTAACTTGTACTGCAACCAGGTGTTTGTGACGGATAATGTGGAGGGCATCGTGCCTGACTTCATGACGCTCCTGCATGGCGTGATTGACTCGCCAGACATTCCGCTGAACGTGAGCCGCAGCTATCTGCAGAGCGACTCGAACGTGAAGAAGATTTCCACGTATATCTCGAAGAAGGTGAGCGACAGGCTGTCATCTATCTTCAAGAGCGACCGCGCGCAGTTTGAGGAGAAGTGGGATGACATCAAGATTTTCATCAATTACGGAATGCTCAGCGAGACGGACTTCTATGACAAGGCGAAGAACTTTGCGCTGCTGAAGGACACGGAGGGCAAGAAGTACACGTTTGAGGAGTACCAGACGCTGATTAAGGGCGAGCAGACGGATAAGGACGGCAATCTGATTTATCTCTACGCGAACAATAAGGATGACCAGTACAGCTATATTGCCGCTGCGAACGCGAAGGGCTACAATGTGCTGCTGATGGATGGCCAGCTGGATCCTGCTATGTGCAACCTCTTTGAGGAGAAGTTTGAGAAGAGCAGATTCACGCGTGTGGATTCTGACGTAGTGGACAAACTGATTGTGAAGAGCGACGAGAAGAAGGAGGAGCTGCCTGAGGATGACAAGAAGGCGCTGACGGAGACGTTTAAGAACGCGCTGCCGAAGCTGGAGAAGATTGAGTTCAACGTGGAGCCTCAGGCTCTGGGCGAGGGCGCAGCTCCTGTCATCATGACGCAGAGCGAGTATATGCGACGCATGAAGGATATGTCGCGCCTGCAGCCAGGCATGGCGTTCTATGGCGAGATGCCTACGATGCTGAACCTGGTGCTGAACACGGATCACCCGCTCATCAAGCAGAGCATCAAGGACGCGAAGGCTGAGGTGGTGAGCCAGCTGATTGACTTGGCTCTCTTGCAGAATGGCCTGCTGAGGGGCGAGGCGCTGAACAACTTCGTGAAGAGAAGCATTGAGCTGATTTAACGGAGACAGACAACCAGAAACAAGGGGCTGTATCGCAATGATACAGCCCCTTATTCTTTTTGTATGTGGTGAAGCCTTAAAGAATGGTCTTGACGGCTTCGAGCATGCCTTTCTCCTGAATGAGGTCGAGGTCTTTCTTGACGAGTGCGGTGAGTCCTGGCACGGTGTTGTTGAGGTTCTCGTGCCAGATGTTCTCGGCCGCAAGCACTCCTTCTGCCACTTTCTGAGTGTCGCCGGTTGCCCACAGGTCTTTGAGCATCTGCATGATTTCGGGTGCGTCGTTAGGCTCGATGGGAGCTCCGTCGGCACGTGTGCCACCCTTGTAGTAGGTGATGATGGCGGCAAGTCCGAAGACAAGGCCCTGAGGAAGTTCGCCCTTGCGCTCAAGATAGACTTTCACGCCGGGGAGGTCGCGTGTCTCGTACTTGGGGAAAGAGTTGAGCATGATGCTGGTGACCTGATGGTCGACATAGGGGTTGTTGAAGCGTTCGAGCACGTCGGTGGCAAACTGCTGCAGCTCTTCCATCGGAAGGTTGAGCGTCTGCATCAGCTCTTCAAACTGCACCTTGTGGATGTACTTGCCCACGACCTCATGGTTGCAGGCATCGCGCACGATGTTGATGCCGCTGAGGTATGCCACAGGCGAGAGCACGGTGTGAGGGCCATTCAGAAGAGTCACCTTGCGCTCGTGGTAAGGCTTCTCGCTGGGAGCAATGAGGACATTGAGTCCTGCCTTCTCGGCTGGGAACTCTGCCTTGAGGGCTTCGATATCCATGTTTTCGGGCTTCTCAATAACCCAGAGGTGGAAGGCTTCGCCCTGCACAACAAGGTTGTCGGCGTAGCAAATCTTCTCTTGAATCTCTGCGATTTCCTTGCGTGGGAAGCCCGGAACAATGCGGTCAACCAGCGTTGCGCAGACATAATTATATTTAGTGAACCACTCTTTGAAGGCTGCGTAGTCGGCACCGAAGTCATCTTTCCAGAGCTCAATGTACTGGTAGATGCATTCTTTCAAGTGGTGTCCATTCAGGAATATCAATTCGCAAGGCATGATAATCAAACCCTTGTCTGCTGCGCCATTGAAGGCCTTGAAGCGGCGATAGAGCAGCTGGGTGAGTTTGCCAGGATAGGAGGATGCGGGTGCATCGGCAAGCTTGCAGGCCGGATCGAACGCGATGCCTGCCTCGGTGGTGTTGCTGATGACGAAACGGATTTCGGGCTGCTCGGCCAATGCCATGAAGGCCTGATTCTGGCTGTATGGATTGAGGGCGCGGCTGATGCAGTCGATGCGTGTGAGGGAGTTGACTTTCTTTCCGTTCAGGCGTCCCTGAAGATTGACGTGATAGAGGCAGTCTTGGCCGTTGAGCCAATCCACCATGCCTCGCTCGATAGGCTGTACAACCACTACGGAGGAGTTGAAGTCAGTCTTCTGATTCATGTTGTAGATAATCCAATCCACAAAACAACGAAGGAAGTTTCCCTCTCCAAACTGGACAATTCTCTCAGGTGCATGGCTCTTCGGAGCCGTGCGAGCGTTTAATGCTTTAAGTGCCATAGATTATTTGATATGATTTAGATGCTTTGTAAAGTATGTCGCAAAATTACGACATTTATTTCACACATACAAAGGAAAAGACCGAAAGACAAAAATATGAGTAAAAAGATTGGATGGAATGGCGGAATTGTATATCTTTGCAAGCATGAAAGAGATGGATATCCATATTCGTGTGGGCGTGAAACAGGAGCCGGAGCTTACGGACGCTGAGCACCTGCTGGTGAGCGAGGCTCGCCGCGCGACGTATCGCAGTTATTCGCCCTACTCTCATTTTTCGGTGGGTGCGGCTGTGGAATTGGAGGACGGCACCGTGGTGACGGGCAGCAATCAGGAAAATGCCGCCTACCCTTCGGGCCTCTGTGCCGAAAGGACTGCCGTATTTTATGCCAACTCGCGCTATCCAGAACTGGCTATCAAGAGCATCTGCATTGTGGCACGCGGTGTGGACGGCGACTTCTGCACGCGCCCCATCACTCCCTGCGGGGCTTGCCGGCAGGTGCTGCTGGAGGCGGAGCTGCGTGCAGGGCACCCTATAAAAATAATGCTCTGCAGTACGCAGAGCATCTATTTTGTATCGTCGGTCAAAGACTTGCTGCCTTTGAGCTTTGATGATTCTTCCTTAGCACTTGATGTTTAGCTCCTTCACGATGTTGGAGATTTTCTCCATCGTGGAGATGCGTGATGGAACCAGCGGCAAACGGAGCTCGTTCTCGATGAGTCCCATCGCGTTGAGCATAGCTTTCACTCCAGCTGGATTGCCATCGACGAAGAGGAGCTTGAAAAGTTCGGTGAACTTGTGGTGAATGGTCAGCGCATTGTTGTAGTCGCCATTGAGCGCTAAGCGCACCATGCGGCTGAATTCTTTCGGAAGCGCATTGCCTATCACAGAGATGACACCTACGGCCCCTAAAGTGATAAGCGGGAAGGTGATGCCGTCGTCGCCTGAAATCACATCGAAATTATTGGGCTTATTCTTGATGATGTCGTCAATCTGGGTAAAGTTGCCTGATGCTTCCTTGATGGCTACAATGTTTTCGCACTCGTTGGCCAGGCGCAGGGTGGTCTCGGCAGTCATGTTCACGCCTACACGTCCTGGAACATTATAGAGCACCACAGAGAGGTTGCGTTCTGCCGCTGCGGCTGCAATCGCCTTGAAGTGCTGGTAGAGCCCTTCCTGAGAAGGCTTGTTGTAGTAGGGACATACGCTCAATATTCCTTCGATTCCCTTGAAGTCGCCATTCTTGATTTGCTCTACGACTGCAGCCGTGTTGTTGCCTCCACACCCCATAAGGATAGGCACCTGTCCGTTCACTTTCTCAACCACGAGGTCTTTCACTTGCTGGCGCTCACTCTCTGAAAGCGTTGGTGTCTCAGCTGTTGTGCCCAACAGGCAGATGAAATCCACTCCATTGGAGAGCTGATAATCGAGCAGTCGGCGCAAAGCTGTGAAATCCACCTCGCCATCTTTTGTGAAGGGCGTGATGAGTGCTATGCCCAAACCTTTGAATTTATTGTGTACCATATAATGATGAAAACGTTTTGACTTATTTTGAGTGCAAAGATACTATTTTCCTTTTATATTAGGACTCTCTTTCTTGAATTTCTTCACGAAGGCGTCCAAATCCTTTTCCACATAAGCGCTCCATTCTGCTACAGGGAGTTCTTTGGGGAAGTATCCATCATAGACGTTGCGCACCAAGCGGGGAGTCTTCGCGCACGCTTCGCGGAAGTTTTCCAAGAACAGGTCGGAGTGTCCCAACTTCAAATATGTCAAAGACTTGGCGGCAGGTATGTTCTTGACAAATCTGCTGTCACTCTGAGAAGCAATCTTTGAGATAGCATCCAGCACTTCGAGGGCAAAGGTCTCGAAGCCATTCAGGACGAAAGTCAAAGCGATGTCAACCCCCATCATGACCTGGTCTTTTGAATACTGAAGCGCCAAGGAGAAATTGCGCGACGCCGTTTCGTAGTGGTTGAGCGACAATTGATTGATGCCTATCATGAAATAAGCGTCTGCATTTTCAGGATTTACTTCGAGCACTTTCTTGTTGCACGCGATGCTCTCCTGATAGCAGCCATGATTGTGGCACAGCTCACCGATGTCAATATAGGCTTTTGCGTAGAGCTGCCTGCCTTCATTGAAGAACATGGTCTCGATGGCGACCCGCTCTTTTTCACTGGAGTGGTATTTCTTGACAGCCTCAAAACGGGCTTCTGACTCCACACGGCGCTTGTCCAGAACTTTCTCCAATCGCTCAAGCTGCCTCAATGCTTCCTCTTTTTCACCCGTAAAGAAGAGCATCTCTGCGTATGGAATGATTTGAATGATGTCACCGCCCCTATCCAAGTAGTCCTTGAACAGGACTTTGGCACCCTGCTTGTCATCCAGTCCGTTGGTAGCATGTGCCTTTGTCAACAGGGCTTGAAGGTCATTGGGGTCAACTGCCAAAGCAAAGTCGCACGCTTCCAAAGCCTGTTCGTAGTGCTTCAACACATGATGGCCTACAGCCAAATTTGTCCATCCCTGAGGAAGGTATGGCTGTTCTTCAAGCACCTGAGTGAGCACATCACAGAGCAGTTCGGGAAGATTGTTGTCTTTGCAGATATCTGCTAACTGTGCATCTTCCTCATATTTGCCCAAGGGGCTGAATGTATCGATGTATTCGTGAATCCACTTCTGTAC